>Ga0208881_1000891_pt1 | contig 10484 bp, 21 predicted proteins | sample Knorr_S23_td_AAI_FD_185610 | JGI IMG/M metagenome (GOLD analysis project Ga0208881, IMG submission 185610) | Marine microbial communities from Southern Atlantic Ocean transect - Knorr_S23_td_AAIW_ad_876m_LV_B (SPAdes) (version 2) | ecosystem: Environmental > Aquatic > Marine > Oceanic | place... | reverse complement strand
AGGTGCACAATGTCGAATTGCGTTGTGGTAAAGGAGGTCAGATGGCCCGAAGCGCTGGTGCATCGGCTCAATTGATGGCTAAGGAAGGTTCGTATGCAACTCTCAAGCTTTCATCTGGTGAGGTTCGGTTGGTGGGGGTAAGTTGTAGGGCGACCATAGGTGTTGTAGGGAATTCTGAACACGCAAATGTTTCTTATGGTAAGGCTGGAAGAACGCGCTGGATAGGACGCCGTCCCAGAGTGCGCGCAGTAGCGATGAACCCCGTTGATCACCCGATGGGTGGTGGTGAGGGTCGATCTTCCGGAGGGCGTCACCCATGTAGTCCTTGGGGACAGCCTGCTAAGGGATTTAAGACAAGAAGTCCACGTAAAAGTTCGAATAAGTTCATTCTAAATCGACGTAAAAAGCGAAAATAATACGGTAATAATTTTTTTAAAGGGAAAACATGTCTCGATCACTTAAAAAAGGCCCTTTTATTGATGGTTCGCTCGCAAAAAAAATTGAGGAGATGAATCATCAAGGAGATAGAAAAATTATAAAGACTTGGTCTCGGAGATCGACGATTAGCCCGGACTTTGTCGGGCACACGGTGGGCGTGCATAACGGTAAAAAATTTATTCCGGTGTTTGTAACTGAGAATATGGTAGGACACAAGTTGGGTGAGTTTTCTCCTACTCGAATGTTTAGATCGCATGGTGGTAGAACTAAAAAAGATGTAAAAAAGCTGTTACTAAATAAAACGTAAATCAGGTATTTGGTTAATGGAAGTTAAGGCGATATTGAATCGGACGCGAACAGCTCCCCAAAAGGCACGACTAGTGGCAAGTCTAATTTATGGGAAGAACGTGAATGATGCGATGAACATTCTGCAGTTAACACGCAAAAAAGCTGCTCGCATCATGCAAAAGGTTTTAAAGTCAGCTCTTGCTAACGCTGAAGAGAACCACAAGGTCCTAGATGTAGATGATATGTTTGTTAAGAGGGTCACGGTTGACCAGGGAGTGGTGATGAAGCGGACGATGCCTAGAGCGAGAGGTTCGGCGGATACAATCCGAAAGCGATCAAGTAATATTTGTTTAGTGCTTAGCGAGAAATAAAACAGGGGGAGGTTGCGTGGGTCAAAAAGTTCATCCATACGGGTTTCGGTTAGGGGTTAATAAAACTTGGGTATCAAAATGGTGTGTGCGTCGAGATTTTCCTAGTTTGCTGATGGAGGATATCAAACTTCGCGGGCATGTGAAGAAAACTTTGGCGCATGCAGGTATTTCAAAGGTTGAAGTCGAAAGAAGTGCTGACCGTGTCAGGGTAAGTATTCACACTGCGCGACCGGGAATCATTATCGGGAAGAAAGGTTTGGAAGTCGATAGACTTAAGGAAGACTTGCAAAAAATGATTAGCGGTAATAAGCGGGTAAGTTTGGAGATTAAGGAGGTTAGGCGGGCTGAATTGGACGCAAATCTCGTTGCTCAAAACGTAGCATTGCAACTTGAAAAGCGGATATCTTTTCGCAGGGCCATGAAGAAAACAGTGTTGTCTTCTCTTCGTTTTGGGGCGCTTGGTATTAAGATTAGGGTTTCCGGTCGGTTGGGTGGGGCGGAAATTGCGAGGAGCGAGTGGTATCGTGAAGGGCGTGTTCCCCTGCATACTCTGCGAGCTGATATAGATTATGGTACGGCTAGAGCAAATACAACCTTCGGAGTAATTGGTGTTAAGGCTTGGATTTATCGTGGAGATATTCTTCCTGGAGATAAGGTCGCTAAAGTAGAGGAAGATTCTTTAAGGGCTAACGATAGGAAAAAAAGAAAGTAAGTGCGCTGAGATGATAAGCAGAGGTTTTTTTCAAATCAGTTTAAGAGGGGTGGGTAATTGTGAGGTTGGGAGAACTGCGTCATGTTGATGCCGAAAAAGGTCAAGTATCGTAAGCGCCACAAAGGTCGAATGGGAGGCACAGCCTTTCGCGGAGGGAATTTGGATTTTGGCTCTTTTGGGTTGCAGGCCCTTGAGTGTGGGAGGATTACGGATCGGCAAATTGAGGCAGCGCGTATTGCGATGACTCGTTATATAAAGCGGGGCGGAAAGATATGGTTGCGAATTTTCCCCGATAAGCCTGTTTCTAAAAAACCAGCTGAGACTCGAATGGGTAAGGGTAAGGGCGGCCCAGAATATTGGGTTGCTGTTGTCAGGCAGGGGAGAATGCTTTACGAGATGGAAGGGGTCTCTGAGGAAATTGCAAAAGAAGCATTTCGATTGGCGCAGCACAAGTTACCTATTGCGACTCGGTTTGTCGCTAGAAATGATTAAGTATACGTTTATGATGGAAGAAAAGTTATGAATGCAAAGGAAGTTCGAGATCTTACTGGGAAAGAGCGGTTAGAAAAGATGGATGATCTCGGCCAGGAATATTTTAATCTTAAGTTCCAATTGGCGACTGGAAAAATAGAAGCCCCCGGACGGCTTAAGTTGATTCGAAGGGATATTGCTAGATTAAAGACTGTCATTAGGGAGTCCGACTTGGTGGGGTCTGCTAAAGAGCGCGCTGATAAGGCATAACAGTATGCCAGGTGCCTATTGGCATTTTGGTGAATTAAGGAGTTTTATGGGTGACCAGGCGAATAAGAAGACCATGACGGGGGTTGTGGTCAGCAGTAAAATGGATAAAACGGTGGTTGTTAAGGTGGAGCGTCGGTTTGCTCATCCTGTTTTTAAAAAGGTGGTTAAGACAACTAAAAAGTATAAGGTGCATGATGAGAAAAATGAATGCGTGGAGGGGGATTTTGTTCGTATGCAGGAGAGTCGCCCGCTTAGCAAGGAAAAGCGTTGGCGTTTAATGGGTGTTGTTACTAGAGAAAAGACGTTGGTAAGCGAAAAGGCTGAGTAGTTATGATCCAGTTCAGAACGGTATTAGATGTTGCTGATAACTCTGGGGCTAAAAAAGTTCAGTGTATAAAAGTACTGGGCGGCTCGAGCAGAAGGTATGCGCGTATCGGCGATATTATTGTGGTTACTGTTAGAGAAACCGATCCTCGAAGCACTGTAAAAAAAGGCGAGGTCAAAAGGGCGGTAGTGGTACGAACGAGAAAAGAAATTCGTCGGCCTAATGGTACTTATATTAAGTTTGATGTCAACTCAGCTGTTTTGATAAATGATAACCGGGAGCCGCTGGGAACTCGGATTTTTGGTCCAGTAGCCCGGGAATTGCGTGCCAAGAAATTTATGAGAATTCTATCCCTTGCCCCTGAGGTTCTGTGATGTTGCCTGTGTCAAAGAAAAATACTCTAAAAAAAGACGATATCGTTCAGGTTGTTACTGGTAAGGAGAAGGGAAAGAAAGGTAAGGTGTTGGCTTTTTTTTCCGAGTCCGGAACGGTAACAATTGAAAAACTCAATATGCTTAAGAGGCATATGAAGTCGGATGGCAAATCGCGTCAGGCAGGTATTGTGGAAAAAGAAGGTCCCATTCACGTGTCAAACGTGCTTATTGTTTGCGATAAGTGTGGGAAGGGTGTTCGCGTAAAACGAAAAAAACTAGAAGATGGTAAGCGCGTGCGTGTTTGTAGAAAATGCGAAGAGGTTCTCGACAGAGTTTAATATGGCTAATTTCAAGCAGTTGTACAACGAAAAAATCAAAAGTCAAATCCAGAAGGAACTGGGGTTTAAGAATGTGATGCAGGTTCCACGCCTGGATAAGATTGTTCTCAATGTGGGGCTGGGCGAGGCATTGCAGAATGGGAAATTAATTGAGTCTAGCGTTGAGCAATTGAAGATAATTTCAGGGCAGATGCCAGTTGTGACAAAAGCCAAAAAATCAATTGCGAATTTTAAGTTGCGTGAGGGTGTGCCGATTGGGGTGATGGTTACGTTGCGAGGTAATCGCATGTATCAATTTTTTGAGCGATTGGTCAGTTTTGCCCTTCCACGAGAACGGGACTTTAAGGGGTTGCCAAAAAAGTCTTTTGATGGTCGAGGAAACTATTCCATTGGCTTGAAGGAGCAGTTGATTTTTCCTGAGATCGACTACGATAAGATCGAGAAGATTCAGGGGATGAATATTACGATTTGTACTACTGCGCGAACAGATGAAGAGGGTAGGTGTCTGCTTACACAAATGGGACTACCATTACGTAAGTAACTTATTTACAAAGGGAGGCTCTTGATGAGCTTCTAAGTGGGAAGGTGTTATGGCGAAAAAATCGCTAATTGCTAAGGCGCAAAGAAAGCAAAAGTTTCAAGTCAGGGAGTACAGTCGATGTGGATTGTGCGGTCGTCCGCGGGCTTTTTTACGGACGTTTGGTATGTGTCGAATATGTTTTCGGGATAAAGCTTTACTGGGTGAAATTCCGGGAGTTACCAAATCCAGCTGGTAGACGGTTGGTTTAAGATTAGGAGTTTAGTTTTGTTATGATGACAGATCCTATAGCTGATTTATTTACGCGTGTTCGAAATGGCCTCATGGTTCATCATGGTGCCGTCGAAATGCCAAATTCTAAGATGAAGACACGAATCGCTGAAGTTTTAAAAGAAGAAGGTTTTATAAAAAATTTTCGCGTTCATGAAGATGGTAGGCAGGGAATTTTGAAGTTGTATTTGAAATACCATAATGGTGATGCTGCCATCAGGGGTATTAAGAGGATAAGTAAGCCGGGGCGAAGAACTTATGTGTCTTCGAGGAATATTCCTAAGGTTCTGAGTGGGCTTGGGATTGCAATTATAACCACCTCCTCTGGTGTTATGACAGACCAACTCTGTCGAGAAAAAGGTATTGGGGGTGAGGTTCTTGGTCATGTTTGGTAATTGTGGAAGAGTGTTATGTCAAGGGTAGGTAAAAAACCAATTTTGATTTCCGCGGGAGTCGAGTGCAAGTTAGATGGAACGACTTTGAAGGTGAAGGGTCCCAAGGGACAACTTCAAAGAGAATTTCATCAGAATATGCAGATCGTGATTGAGAACGGTTTAATAACCGTGACGCGTCCTACTGACGGGCGGATGGATCGTTCCCTGCATGGGTTGACGAGGACTCTAATCAACAACATGGTGATTGGAGTGAGTGAAGGATTTTCTAAAACCCTAAATATTGTGGGTGTGGGTTACAAGGTAGGCCTGAAGGGGAAGGCTTTGAACTTAAATCTTGGTTATTCACATTCCATCGACTACTCTCCGCCTGAGGGCATAGAGTTCGATGTTGATAATAAAAAAAATGTGATTGTTGTTAGGGGAGCCAATAAGCAGGCGGTTGGACAGGTTGCGGCGGAGATTAGAATGCTAAGGCCGCCAGAGCCATACAAGGGTAAAGGGGTTATGTACGCAAACGAAAAAATCCGCAGGAAGGCAGGTAAGACTGCGGCAAGCGCCACAGGAGTAGGGTAGAACAAAGATGAAAACTTCAACTAGAGAACGACTTAGAATAAATCGTAAGAGACGTGTAAAAAACCATGTTCAAAGGAACAAGGAAAAACTTCGTCTGACAGTATTTCGAAGCGCTAAGCATGTTTATGCGCAGATTGTCGATGATAAAGCGGGAAAAACTTTAGTAGCTGAGTCCACTATGTCGCCAGCATTTCGCGAGAAGATGAAAAGCGGGGGGAATTCTAAGGCGGCCGCTCTAGTTGGAAATTTGATTGGTGAAAAAGCGTTTCAGCAGGGAATTAAGGAAGTTTATTATGACCGGAATGGTTTTACTTATGCTGGTCGTATTAAGGCGTTAGCTGATGGGGTTAGGGAAAAGGGCGTTAAGTTTTAAATTAACTGTGAGGGTCTGGATTTGATTGCAAAATTCAACCCAGCGGCATCTTGGAGGCTAGGAGTTCATTGCGAGAGCAAAGGGGAGTTAAGCAAGATTTTGTTGATAAGGTAGTTAAGATTCGCCGTGTGGCAAAAGTTGTAAAAGGTGGCCGAAGGTTCAGCTTTAGTGCCCTTGTTGTGGTCGGCAATAAAGAGGGTTCTATCGGTTGGGGTTTAGGTAAGGCTAACGAAGTGCCAGAAGCAATTCGTAAAGGTGTCGAAAGAGCCAAGCGGGACATGGTGCAGGTTTCGCTTGATGGTGGTACTATTCCGCATGAAGTAATAGGAGCTTATGGAGCAGGTCGTGTCCTCATGCGTCCCGCATCTAAAGGGACCGGATTAATTGCGGGAGGTGCTGTGCGTGCCGTATTGGAGGCGGTTGGAATTAGAGATATATTGACAAAGAGTTTGCGTACAAATAACGCCCATAATGTGGTTAAGGCGACAATTCAGGGATTGGTCAGTCTAAGGGGTGTGAAATACTATGCGGAAATAAGAGGACAAAAAATAAAAACGAGTGCTTCCTGAGTGAAACTATAAATAGATTATGAAATTATCGGAATTAAAAGCGACTCCTGGTAGTCGCAAAGATAGAAAACGGATTGGTCGTGGTACTGGTTCTGGGACTGGGAAAACTTCAGGTCGTGGACAAAAAGGTCAGAAATCCAGGTCTGGTGGGAATCCGCATCCTTGGTTTGAGGGTGGGCAGATGCCTTTGTACAGAAGGTTGCCGAAGAGAGGCTTTACCAATATTTTTAAAAAAGAATACGAGATTGTTAACTTGGCTCAATTAGCAGGTTTAGAGACTAAAAATCCGATTACCCCTGAAGTTATGAGGGAAAAGGGAATAATTCGTAGGGTCGATTCTGTGAAGATTTTAGGTAATGGTGAATTACCCGAAGCGCTCACAGTACATGCACAGAAATTTAGCCGGTCAGCGGTCGATAAAATCGAAAAAGCTGGCGGAAAGGTAGTAACTATTTAATGAGTGGTGCTGCTGCATTTGGAAATGTTTTTAGGATTCCCGAGCTCAAAAGGAAAGTCTTTTTTACTTTGGGAATATTGGTGGTTTATCGAATAGGTGCTCATATTCCTACGCCAGGAATTAATTCAGCTGCGCTAGCTGAAGTTATGGCTCGTATGACAGGAACTATTATGGGTTTTTTCGATATGTTTTCTGGAGGGGCGCTCAGTAGGTTGACAATTTTTGCTTTAGGGATTATGCCCTATATCAGTTCCTCGATCATTCTCCAATTGATGACGATGGTTTCTCCTCATTTAGCGAGGCTTAAGAAAGAGGGGGAGCAGGGGCAGAAAAAAATCACGCAGTACACGCGTTACGGAACGATTGTCCTGAGTATGATTCAAAGCTCGGGTATTGCTGTGGGGTTAGAAGCAATGAAAAGTCCATCAGGAAATCCGCTTGTTCCTATGCCGGGTTGGGACTTCAGAGTGATGACAGTTTTGACTTTGACCGCTGGAACCACCTTGCTTATGTGGCTTGGTGAACAGATTACTGAGCGAGGAATTGGCAACGGAATTTCGCTGATTATTTTTGCTGGTATCGTGGCAGGAACGCCAGCAGCAATTTTTCAGTCTATGGACCTAATGGGGACAGGGGAATTATCAGTGTTGGTCATGTTATTTTTGATGGTTTTTATGACTGCTGTAGTTGGTGCTATTGTTTTTACTGAGGGTGGTCAAAGACGGATCTCGATTCAGTACGCGAAGCGTGTGGTAGGGCGAAAAATGTATGGGGGACAAAGTACCCATTTACCGCTTAAAGTAAACACTTCGGGCGTCATACCACCTATATTTGCTTCTTCTATCATTATGTTTCCGGCGACTATAGCTCAATTCACTCCTCATCCGTGGATGCAAAATTTTTCAGCGATGCTGACACCGGGTACGATTGTCTATAGTTTAATCTTTGTTGGGGCTATCTTTTTCTTTTGTTATTTTTATACGGCAGTTATTTTCAACCCGGTTGATGTTGCAGATAATATGAAGAAGCATGGAGGTTTCGTTCCGGGTATTCGGCCGGGGCCAAAGACCTCTGAATATATTGACGAAATTTTATCAAAGATCACTTTTTATGGTGCGATATATCTGTCGCTGGTCTGCATTTTGCCAGATTATTTAATAAAATATATCAATATTCCATTTTACTTTGGCGGGACCAGCCTCTTGATTGTTGTAGCTGTATCTTTGGATACAATGCAGCAGATAGAATCGCACATGGTCATGAGAAACTATGACGGATTTATGAAAAAAGGCCGGCTCAAAGGTCGCCGAGGTTGACTCATGAGGCTTATCCTGCTCGGTCCGCCGGGTGCGGGCAAAGGGACCCAAGCCAAAATGTTAGATGAGAAATTTAGGAGACCGCAAGTTTCCACGGGAAATATTCTGAGAAAATCGATTCAGAATGGTACCGAGCTTGGTAACCGAGCAAAGATATTTATGAATGCTGGAAAACTGGTTCCAGACGATGTTGTGATCGGTTTGATCAAAGAGCGGATTATAGAGGAAGATTGCCAAGCAGGGTTTATTCTTGACGGTTTTCCTAGAACCATAGTACAGGCTGAAAGGCTAACAGAGACTTTGAATGAGATGTGTTTATCGATAAATGCAGTGGTTGACTTTGAGGTTGAAAGCGAAGAATTAGTAAACCGGCTTACAGGACGGAGTACTTGTCTTGACTGCGGGGCTATGTTTCATAGAACATCATGTCCTCCTTTAAAGGTCGGTGTCTGTGATAGTTGTAAAGGGAAACTCTATCAACGCGAAGATGATAAGGAAGACACTATCAAAAAACGGTTAGAGGTCTACGAACATGAAACCGCTCCTCTCAAGGAGTATTATAGAAAACAAGGCAACTTGAAAACAGTTCAGGGTTCTGGAACGGTAGAGGAGATTTTTTCCAGAGTTTGCGCTGTGGTGTCCTAATATGTCAAAGGAAGAATCGATAGAAGTCGAAGGTACGGTGCTAGAGCCCTTACCAAATGCAATGTTTAGGGTAGAGCTTGATAATGGGCATAAAATTTTAGCCCATGTTTCAGGGAAAATGAGAATGCATTTTATTAGAATACTTGTGGGAGACAAGGTCAAAGTTCAACTTTCACCATATGACTTGACCCGCGGGCGCATCACTTATAGACACAAGTAGAAAGAGATTATGAAAGTAAGATCATCAGTAAAGCCGATTTGTAAAAAGTGTAAGGTTATTCGTCGACAGGGAGTCGTTCGCGTAATTTGTGAGAATCCCAAGCATAAACAAAAACAGGGGTAGGTTTTTCCCTGTAGTTTCCAAAAGGAGAAATTGTGGGACGTATTTCGGGTGTAGATATTCCTAGAGATAAAAGAGCTGTTATTGCCCTTACGTATGTTTATGGAATCGGAAAGCCTTCCTCCATTAAGATTCTGGAGCAAGCTAAGGTTGATAAAAATACTCGCATAAAAGATCTTACTGAGGACGAAGTTTCTCGTATCCGATCGGTCGTCGAAAAAGAATATGAGGTAGAAGGTGATCTTCGCCGTTCGGTTAATATGAATGTGAAGCGGTTGATGGATATAGGAGCATATCGTGGTATACGGCATCGTAAAGGGCTTCCGGTGCGTGGTCAGCGAACGCATACCAATGCTCGAAGTCGCAAGGGGCCAAAGAAAACCGTGGGCGCTCGAACTAAAAAATAAATAGAGGAAAGTTATTTATGGCAGCGGAAAAAGATAAAAAAACCGTAAAAAAGAGAAACAAAAATGCTCCGGAGCTTGGAGTTGCCCATATTCAGGCAACATTCAATAATACAATTGTGTCGATCACTGACCTATCCGGTAATGTTATTTCTTGGTCGAGTGCAGGAGCTCAGGGATTTAAAGGCTCTAGAAAAAGCACCCCTTTTGCTGCCCAGGTTGCTGCAGAAAAGGCGGCAATCAAGGCACGAGATATGGGAATGAAAAAGCTCGAGGTTTGTGTTAGAGGACCAGGCCCCGGTCGGGAATCAGCCATTCGTTCACTATCGAATACAGGGATGGAGGTTACGGTCATTCGAGACAAGACCCCAATGCCTCATAACGGTTGCCGACCACGAAAGCGGAGGCGAGTTTAATGTCAATCCTTAACATGGGAGATCAATAAGTTGGCAAGATACACAGGTTCTGTTTGTCGTTTATGTCGTCGAGAGGGCATGAAATTATTTTTAAAAGGATATAGATGTGAGACCGCGAAGTGCGCGATTGAGAAGCGGGGATACGCTCCTGGTCAGCACGGTCAAGGGCGCAAAAAGTTCTCTGAATATGGTATTCAGTTGCGAGAGAAGCAAAAAGTTAAAAGAATTTATGGGGTGCTGGAAAAGCCTTTCCGCTCCTACTTCGCTCGTGCTGAGCGGAAAAAGGGGGTTGCGGGCGAGAACCTTCTACAAACCCTTGAACTACGTATGGATAATATAATTTATAGAATGGGGTTGGCTCCATCAAGAAATGCAGCTCGACAATTGGTTCGCCATAATCACTTCACTGTTAATGGAAGAAAAGTTAACATTCCTTCTTATATTTTAAGTAAAGGTGATGAGATAGCACCTGCTCAGAAAAAAATTGAGAAATTCCCTATCAAGACTGCGTTGCAAAATATAAAAGATAAGAATCAACCTCATTGGCTAGTGTTTGACGTGGAGACGAAGAAAGGGATTGTTCAGGATCTACCTACAAGGG
>Ga0208881_1000890_pt1 | contig 10490 bp, 14 predicted proteins | sample Knorr_S23_td_AAI_FD_185610 | JGI IMG/M metagenome (GOLD analysis project Ga0208881, IMG submission 185610) | Marine microbial communities from Southern Atlantic Ocean transect - Knorr_S23_td_AAIW_ad_876m_LV_B (SPAdes) (version 2) | ecosystem: Environmental > Aquatic > Marine > Oceanic | place... | reverse complement strand
AAAACAAGCAAAAGGCGAGACACGTCTATGGGTTTTTCCTCGATCTTTCTTTTGAGGAAAATGTATGATGCTGAAGAAATAAGAACCAATGCAAACAAAATTTTGAAAATATCTGGAGACATCTCAGAAGATATGAATGCTCCAAGTATGGTACCGGGAACAGCCATCAAGCCAAGCTTCCATCCAAGTGAAAGTTCTATGCGTTTTTGTTTAGCATACATAGCTGTAGATGCTACAGAGTTACTAAATACAGCAAACAGGCTGTTGCTTACTGCCAATGTGGGAGAAAATCCCATAAATGTTAAGACGGGGACGATGATTATTCCACCGCCCAAACCAATTATAGATCCTAATATTCCTGCAACAAACCCAAGTGGTATTAACCAAAGTTCTTCAATCATAATTAAATCGAGATTAATTCTAGTTTGGAGTTTTCCGTTATGCCAAATTCATCAACAAATCCTGCAGTTACTTCTAATACGTATTTAGCATTATCACCTGAAACACCATTTTCTCTACACGTAACAACTTCGATAGTAGTTTTACATGGTGGAACATTTTTTTCGATCGCGGTAACATGCAAATTTTCATCGAACCAAATTATGTCTAATGAAAATTGCATACTTAGCATCCACATAGGGCGTATTCCAGGCTGATCAAAGACAAACAGCATTCCCTGATCAAAAGGAAGTTCGTCATGAAACATTAATCCTCTTACTCTTAGTGAATCATTATCAGCAATTTTTACCACCAAAATTTGGTCATCAAGTTTAATTGTGCCTTGTGGAAATTCGACAGATTCCAGTTTAACATCAGTTGGAATGGACAACATTCCAATAACTCCAACAATAAATGCAGCCGCTATAATCGGAATGAGAACTTGAGTCCTTGTTGCCATAAATATGATAAAAATGATGGGGTTAAAAATCGATTGTTGCTATACGTTACAAAAAAGAATGGAAATGAGTTTAGTAATGTGTTGTAGTTTAACATAAATAGAAAGTTAAATTATGAATTTTGGTTTCATTAAGTTGAGACTGTTGCTATTGCTTATGGCATTTCTGCCATAAGCATGAAGCTTGCAGTGAGTAGGCTTATTCTCACGAATAAGCTGAAAACTTTCTTCATAAAGTTCGTGACTTGAAATTAAAAGAGATGTTATGATACAGTACGCTTGAAATCTTCAAGTGTGGAAAAAGTATCCTTTGTATGGTTACCAACATCTGATATTTTTGAACCATTGTAAACCTTCTCAAGATACCTTCCAGCTAATATCATCGGTCCGCCAACAGCACATGTAATGCCAGTTGGTTCCGGAATCCATAACATGATAAATCCAATTTTTTGAATTTTCTTACCAGGTGAAGGGGCCTTATGCAATGCCGACAATGAGCGTTTCAAATGTTTATCATCTAGATTAGTCAGCCCTGAATATAGTTCTGAACGCCTCTTAGCAGATTCTGCCATGATTTTTAGTTTAGCAATATGCTTCTTCAAAGGATCAGTCATTTACCAATAATTTAATGAAAATTAGATAAGGAGTGATGTAAAGTACTGTAAATCAAAAGTCAAAAAAGTATTACTAAACTGCAAAATCCATGCTAATGAATTTGTAATAGGCACAAAATTATACTAGATATTCAAATATTAATCGAATTGAAAAAAATTAGTAAAAGATTAGAATCTATCAAGGCTGCTCATAAGACTATAAAAAAAGAATCAACTACTACAAGAGAAGATTACTTGGAAATTATTTCTGAGCTTGTAGATCTTAAAGGATATGCAACAACATTAGATATTTCCAGATACATGAATGTCAGCCCACCAAGTGTTACAAAAATGCTTCAAAAACTGGATGAAGGCGGATACCTTGAATACGAAAAATATCATGGAATAAATTTAACAGAAAAAGGTAAGCAAACAGCTAACACAATTCGCCAGAAACATGGAATACTGTTAGATTTTTTTGAAATTTTGGGGGTCGGTATAGATATTGCAAATCAGGATATAGAGGGAATAGAACACCATTTAAATCCAAAAACAATCAGACAGTTAAGAAAATTTATAACATTTTTGAAATCAAATCCAAAAATCATTGATGAATTTAATCAATTTTAATGTAGATTACTAAACCAAGAATACTATTCTATAATATAGTTTTAATTAGACAAACGATTAGGTGGATTATTGACATTTACAACTGACATTGATGATTTAATAAGATTAGATCGTGGAGACACGAAAAGACTGAGAAACATTAGGGATGTTATAAAGCATGATAACTTCATTACATCTGTAGATAAAAAATATGTTGAATCATTAATTTCAGCATACTTAAGAAATCAATTACTTGATGAATCAGAAGTTAATATTAAATCAAGAACTATTGTAGAACTAAAAGATAATGTAAAACCAACTGGCCGAGAGACTACATCGAGTAGTTCTCTGTTTAGTGGCTCGAATAATAAAAAACTGGGTATTTTAGCAGGAGTAGCTGCAGCGATAGCTTTAGTTATAGTTGTAGGATTTTCTGCTTCAACGGATCAGATTGATATAACATCTGTTACTGATATTATACCTAGTTCAACCCCACAGATAATCATAAATGTTGACGGATCTTCATACAAAACGGCTGACATAATTTCTATATCAGGCAGTATAAAATCTGCTAATGGAAAAAGTGTTGAATTATCGATAGAAAATACTAGTGGAGATAAAATATGGAGAGAGTATATTGACATAAAAAATAATGGGCAATTCTCTACACTCATTATAGCTGCTGGGTTTGGATGGGATGATAGTGGTACCTACGTACTAAAGGCTCAACATAATGAGCTAGAAAACAAAATTAAATTTAGTTTCAGTGCATGACAAATTAAACTAAACTAAATCCTCATCATTCCATGTTAATCTATATTTTGCCACAGTACGCATGTATTTGATCTTAGCGCCTTTTCTGAATGTAAGTTTTCGTTCTTTAAGCGATATGTCACATATCTTCAAAACTACGCTATTACTAATCACTTCAAAAATTGTTGGATTGACAGATATTTGTTTCCAAGAATCAGTAGGAAAATCTAGGTAACGCGTAGTATGAAGGAGACCCATAATAAATAATTAAATTTATTACCTAAAGTCTTTTGTTTAATTAATTTTTCATAACTGCCTAAACTAGCTTAAAGATTTCAACCATCGATGATAAATTATGTAACCAATTATGAAAAAAACTTCATCGAAAATATCTTGCATGAAAAAGAATGAAATCGATAACGAATTTTATACAAATTGTTCAGTATATTTTGATGCATTAAGAAAATCAGGCAGATCAGATGATATTTTCAGGGATGAGTATTTCTTTACATTACCAGCTATTTCTAATAGCAGTTAAAAATAGCAGTTAAAAATACTAGTTTTACAAAGATTTAGGAATATGAAATTTTATCACAAATCATGAGAAAATATCCATCTATGAAGTCTGTCAAGCAAAATGTACTGATTTGTAAAAAATGTAATTTATGTAATGATAGAAAAAATGCAGTTCCAGGAAAAGGAAACCAAAATGCTGATATTGTTTTCATCGGAGAAGCTCCTGGAAAAAACGAAGATCTTCTTGGTGAACCATTTGTTGGTATAGCGGGAAAAAAACTTGACGAAGCACTGAAAAATTCTGGATTGGTAAGGAATGAGGTATATATTACAAATATTGTCAAATGCAGACCGCCAAAAAATAGGGCGCCCAATGATACAGAAAGAATGATGTGTAGTGATTACCTAGAAAATGAGCTAACAATTATCAAGCCAAAAATAATCTGTTTAATGGGAAATACCGCTTATCATTCAATTTTAGATGGAAAAGAAATTTCAAAAAATCATGGAAGGTTAATCCATAAAAATAATCGTGTATATTTTGTTACTTTCCATCCAGCAGCAATAATTTACAATCAAAAACTTGGAAAAATTTTTAGTGCTGACATTAAAAAGATGGTAAGTATACTACAAAAATTAAATAAAAAACATAGAGATTAAAATGAGAATTTTGTCTAGAAAATTTTATAATAGAGATACTGTGCAAGTTGCAAAAGATCTCTTGGGTAAAACATTGGTAAGAAAAATTGGAAAACAAAAATTAACTGGTACCATCATAGAAACAGAAGCATACAAGGGAAAAAATGATCCCGCTAGTCATGCATCTAAGAAAAAAACTGAAAGAAACAAGGTAATGTTTGGTCAAGTTGGGTGGTCATATGTTTATTTCACCTATGGCATGCACTATTGCTTTAATGTTGTTGCAAAAAAAGATGGTGAAGAATCTGGTGCGGTTTTAATACGCTCAGTTCAACCACGATTAGGAATTGGAACTATGATAAAAAATAGAAAAATAGATCTCATCTCAAATTTAGTAAATGGACCTGCAAAATTAACACAGGCAATGCAGATTACTAAAAAACAATATCATGTAGATCTAACAAAAGACTCAGGCTTGTTCATTATGGATGGTATAAAGCCAGCAAAAATTCTAGCCAAGCCTAGAATTGGAATCACACTAGGTGCTGATAAACTATGGAATTTTAGTTTTAAAATCTAATTTTGTTTATTATCTTCTTCATCATCATCAAGTGTCCATGGTGCAATCCTACCTAGAATTCTTTCCCAATCCAATCTAAGAACCAAAATAACTATTGCTGTCATAACCGCAGCAAATATGATTATTCCTATGTAAACAGGTAACGGATCATCAATATTCTCAAGTACTGGTTCCAAAATTGATAACCCCATATAATGTGAAATTAGTACTAGAATGTAACACAAAACAAGTTTCCCTAATAATGTCGCAATAAAGAATTTTTTTGGGCTATATTTTGATAATCCCAATGGAATGTAAACAATGTCATCAGGAATTGGAGTTGCTGCCGCAACAAAAGCAGCTGTAGCACCATATCGCTTAACTAATTTTTGAAATGGCTTCATTCGTTTTTTAGTTTTTTCAGAAATGATTCTTCCTCCTCCATAACTTATGTAAAATATTATTTGCTTCGCTGCTGTAGCTGCAACCGCCCCAATTATGGCAAGGATGTGAATATCAAATTGTGTTCCCACCGCCATGGTAACCAGCAAAACAAAAGATGGAATCGGAACGAATGGCACTAGTGAGCCAAAAAAACTAACAATGGTTAAGCCTAGATAACCAACTTCAGGAGTAAAAGGAAAGAGTTCCCAAAGATCCACAAATCGATCAATAATTTACGCTATTTAACTATAAAAAATGAAATAATAGTGATAAATGCGATCATAATTAAACTTAAAAAAATGGATCAGATTTTTTAATGATTGTCGCGTATTAATATTATTGTACTCTACATGCTCCCAATGTGGTAGACTGATCTCAAGGCCTGAAACAAAATACTGTTCTGACGAATGCGAAAATAAAGCAAATTGATAAAAAAACGTATGATTTTAGAAAATTAATGAATGGAAAGGATCATCAACAAATTTGTAATACAATTGCGAAAATAAGCCCTTACATAAGATTTGCAGGTGTTATAGGTAAAAATGGTGATCTGTTAGCGAGCTATAGGAGAACGGATCTAAAACCGTTACTTAACCCTTAAAATATGAATTACCAGTTTGCAAGTATTGCTATTAAAACTAATTTGGAGGAAACGTTTGACAGTAATCTAGGCCCTGTTGAATTTGTTTGGGAAGAAAGAAAAAAGGTACAGACAGTTGCGTTTGCAATAAAAAATAAGCGAGTGTGGATATCGATTGATAAAAAAGTTATTCGTTCAGAAGTAATTCGTATCATTGATGCCTGCTTGTCAATCGTCAAACATTATTCATAGAGCCAGCATAGAACATAACCAGAATCTGTTTTGATTTTTTGTGGATCAGTTTTACATTTTTCCATTGCTTCTGGGCATCTATCAAAAAACCTGCATCCTGGTTTTGGGGAAACTAAATCAGGTGGTTTACCAGGAATAAAGCTTAGTTTTTTTTCATTATGTAATGTAGGAATTGAATTTAACAGTCCCTGTGTGTATGGATGTTTAGGATTACGATAAATATCTGAAGATGATCCGAATTCAACCATTTTCCCTCCATACATTATACCTATTTTTTCTGCTACTTCTGACAATATAGATAGGTCATGTGAAATAAGCATGATAGACATTCCTTTCTTTTTTAGATCCTTTAGTAAATTGATAATTTGGGCCTGAATTAATACATCTAGTGCAGTTGTAGGTTCATCGGCTATAACAAATTTAGGTTTTAACAATAATGCCATTGCAATAATCACTCTCTGCTTCATACCACCACTAAGCTCATGAGGATATTTTTTCAAAACTGATGGATCAAGTTTAACTGAACGTACAGCATCATCTATAATTTTATCTGAATTACCTTCAAAATTGTGTTGCTTTAGGATTTCATGAAACTGTTGTCTTATTGTATAAACAGGATCCAGTGAATTCATAGCGCCTTGGAAAACCATAGAAATTTCTTTCCAGCGTATATCTTCATCAAATTTAGAATCAGGCATATCCAATAACGATTGCCCATCGAAGTTGATCTTCCCAGAAATCAAATTCCCGCCCTGAATCATTCTAATAATAGATAGGCCCAAAGTACTCTTTCCACATGCACTTTCACCCGCAATTCCAATTGACTCATTTTTTTCTAATCTAAATTCAATATCTTCTAACGCGTGAACATCACCATGTGATGTTCTGTATTGAACAGAAAGATCAGATACATCCAATACTGGCATAAAAATAATAGCAGTTACTAGTCTTTATTTTTTCAAGAAAGGATATATTCGATGGATCATACATTTAGGATGATTTACGTGAAGTTTAATCGAACTCACAATATAGAGGATATTCATGCCGATATGAAAGATCAAGAAGTAGTTATTGGCGGTTGGATAGAAGATTTAAGAAAAATGGGTAAAATGACATTTCTTACTTTACGTGATAGCACTGGTATTACTCAAATCATACTAACCGATGAAGTGGCAAAATCAATTGATGGTGTTACCAGACAAAGTGTTGTTAAAGTTAATGGTAAAATTCAGGATACAAAAGCTAGAGATTTTGAGTGTGAGGTTAAAGCCAGTGAAATCAATTTGTTAGCAAAAGCTGTTTATCCCCTGCCAATTGATCCGCTTGGTAGGCTTGAAAGCCATATTGACAACAGGTTAAACACGAGAGCGCTAGATATGCGTAATCAAAAAACTGCTTCAATCTTCAAAATCAGACATCATGTTTTAGCATCATTAAGAGAAACATTGTCAAAAAAGAAATTCATTGAAATCACTACACCTAAAATTATTGGCAGCGCAAGTGAAGGAGGTGCAAATTTATTCTCACTAGATTATTTTGGAAAACAAGCATACCTTGCACAAAGCCCACAACTCTATAAGGAACAAATGACAATTGGTCTAGAAAGAGTGTTTGAAATTGCATCGTTTTATAGAGCAGAAAAATCACATACAGGCAGACATTTAAGCGAATTTACTAGCGTTGACATCGAAGCTGCATTTATGGATTACACTGATGTAATGACTGTTTTAGAAGATCTTGTTCTTAATACTTTCAAATATGTTTCCGTAAACTGTAAAAAGGAACAAGAAATTATAGGAAACAAAATTACTGTTCCAAATGAGCCATTCAAAAAAATTACATATTCAGACGCTTTAGATGAACTAAATAGAAAAGATGCTAAACTGGAATTTGGAGACGATCTTTTAGATTCTCACTTGAGAATATTGGAAGAAAATCATCCCGAGTTTTATTTTCTAACAGACTGGCCAATCAAACTCAAACCATTTTACATAAGTGAAAAAGAAGACAATTCTGAAATTTCTGAGTCATTTGATTTACAATTTGGCTATCTTGAATTATCATCTGGTGGAACTAGATTGCATAACACAGAGAAGATCAAAATCAGATTGGCTGAACAAGATCTAGACCCTACAAAATTTTCGGAACACCTACAAGCCTTTGATTGGGGTATGCCGCCACATGCAGGTTGGGGATTAGGATTAGAAAGACTGCTAATGGTGATTCTAGGAATAGATAATGTAAGGGAAGTTATTTTGTATCCAAGAGACCCAGAAAGATTAAAGCCTTGAGATAATTTCTTTAGTAAATTCCATTGTGGTTTTATCTCCACCGATATCTTTTGTTTTAATGTTGTTTTTTACTACATCGTACACAGCACTCTCTAATTTTTGCCCAACATCAATGCAATTTTGGTCAGTATGCTTATCACCAAGCCAGTCTAGCATCATTTTGATTGAAAGTGTGAATGATGTAGGATTTGCAATCTGTTTTCCTGCAATATCAAATGCTGCCCCATGTACTGGTTCAAATAAACCAAAATTATCTCCGATATTTGCAGCAGGTGCCATGCCTAATCCCCCTACAACTTGAGCTGATTCATCAGAGAGTATGTCACCAAACAAATTGGTTGTTACAATTACATCAAACAACTGAGGTTGACGAATTAAATTCATTGCGCATGCATCAACATACATCTCTTCAAATTTAACATCTGGAAAATTATTGGCAACTTTTGAGCATGTACGAGCAAATAACCCGTCAGTTTTTTTCATTACGTTTGATTTATGAACGCATGTAACTTTCTTCATTTTTCTTTGACTTGCAATTGTAAAAGCGTAATTAGCAATTCTTTTTGATGCTTTTTCAGAGATAATTCTCATTGCCACAGCTGCATCGCCAATATCAAATTCTTCGCCAGTATACAAATCCTCTGTATTTTCTCTAACAATTACTAAATCCACATCGTCACGTAAAGATGGCATGTTTGGATATGACTTAGCAGGTCTGATGTTTGCATAAAGATCTAACATACGTCTCAAATACACTATTACATCTTTTGCGCTTTCGCCTACTGGTGCTTTCAAACATGCATCAGAATTTTTAATTGTTTTAAATGCCTCATCAGATAATGCCTTGCCGGTATTTTTTAATACGGTATCCCCTGCGTCAATCTTTTTTATTTCAAACTTAATTCCTAAATTATCGTTAATTGTTTGTAATATACTAATCGCAGACATGGAAATTTCTGGGCCTATTCCATCACCAGTAATTAATGAAATTTCATATTTTTGACTCATTTTATTAATCAATAATTATGTCTTTTTTTGTTTAAGTAATTTTTTAATCATAAGTCTGTTCATTCCATCAATAACAGCCTGTACGCTTGTAATAACAATGTCTTCGCCGATAGATTTTGAAGAAACGCTGTTTCCCATAGCATCTTCCACTTTTACAGTTACTTCACATAAAGCACTAGAACCACCAGATATGGACGCTAAATTATAGTCCTTAATTCTTATCTCCGAGATTTTATCCGTAATTTTTTGAATTGCGTTAAGGGATGCATCAACTGGTCCAACACCATAATCCGTTGCTGTATGCTCATTGCCATCTATGTTTAATTTTATAAATGCATAAGGCATATTTCCAATTCCGGTGGAAACTGAAAACCCAGTTAACTGTACTAGGCGCTTCATTTTAGAGTCACCCATCACTTCGTTAGCAATTGATAGCAATTCAACATCAGTAACACGTTTTCCTTGATCCCCAATTGCTTTTACCATCTCAAGAATTTTTTTTAACTGATTCTTATCAGGTTGTACTCCATAGTCATCAAGCATGGCATCAATTCCATGAGCACCCGCATGCTTGCCTACTTGTAACCATCTATTACGACCAACAATTTCAGGGCTAATTGGTTCGTAGGTAAGCGGGTTGCTTAAAACTCCATGAGTGTGTATACCTGATTCATGGCCAAATGCATTTTCGCCTATGATTGCCTTATTAGGTTGAACTGGCATTCCAGCCAATTTTGAAACATATTTTGATGTTTCATAAAGAAGTTCGGTCTTAATACCAGTCTCCCAGGACTGATCAAATTTCAAGCATTGTAATGCCATAACAAGTTCCTCAAGAGATGCATTTCCTGCACGTTCACCAATACCATTTATTGTAACATGTGCACACTGTGCACCTGCTTGTATTCCAGATATAGCATTAGCAACAGCAAGCCCAAAATCATTATGACAGTGCATGCTAATGGGTAATTTGGTTGCTTCAATCGCATCCTTTGTAATTTCAGCAATGTACTGTGGTGTAGAATATCCAACAGTATCAGGTATGTCGATTCTATCAGCGCCAGCCTTTGTAACTGCAGTAAATATTTTTTTTAAGAAACCACGATCTGTACGCGTTGCATCTTCAGCTGAGAATTCTACTTGCAAGCCTCGTGATTTTGCATATTCAACTGATTCTACGGCTTTCGCAAGAGCTTGATCCTGTGAAAGATGTAATTTATACTGAAGGTGAATATCTGATGTTGCGATAAACGTATGAACGTACTTTAAACCACAGTCAACCACTGCGTCAATATCCTGTTGATTTGTTCTAGCAAGACCACATAATTCAGCAGATAGATTTGCCTGCGTG
>Ga0208881_1000885_pt1 | contig 10507 bp, 10 predicted proteins | sample Knorr_S23_td_AAI_FD_185610 | JGI IMG/M metagenome (GOLD analysis project Ga0208881, IMG submission 185610) | Marine microbial communities from Southern Atlantic Ocean transect - Knorr_S23_td_AAIW_ad_876m_LV_B (SPAdes) (version 2) | ecosystem: Environmental > Aquatic > Marine > Oceanic | place... | reverse complement strand
ACAAGATAATTTTTTATTATTCGAATAAATTTTATCAATTACCTTTTGAACATCCTTGATATATTCCTTTATCCAAGATTTATTTCTATATCTCCAATCTCCTCTAATGCCATCAGGCATTTTTGCGACATGTACATGATCTTTTTGACCCATGCCTCCCTTGCCATTAAATTTATATGGACTGAGATCTATAAGAGAATTGGTATGTCCATGATAAGCATTATCCACAACCAAAACATCTCTTGATTGAGTGTAAGTTTGTGCAATACGGTAAGCCAAATCGTTTGCCTCTGAACCTGTACAAACAAAAAAAACTGTATCTAATTTTTTAGGAAATTTACTCAATAGTTTTTCACTGTAATCATTCATTATTTTATAAATATATCTTGTATTAGTATTTAGTTTTTCATTCTGATGAATTAAGGCTTCGTGGATTTTTGGATGACAATGCCCAACATGTGAAATATTATTTACACAATCCAAATATTGTCTTCCCTTATAATCATAAAAATACTGATCTTTTGCCTCAAGGAATTGAAGAGGTTTTTTATAAGAAATAGATAAATTATTGCTAACAAGTGAACGTCTTTTAAGAATTAAATTATCAATATGTTCATGTTTTTTAAAAAATGAATTGGGAATACCTAAAATTAAATTTGGATCAGGTGAAATTTTAGACCACATAGGAATTAGGATGTCTTCAGATACACCTGGAAAATTTTCTTTTTCTCCCATCATATTCATTATAATTTGAAAATGTAAATGAGGCGGCCAATTACCATTGATAGGATAGTTACCTATTTCAGCTAGTACTTGCCCTTTTCTAATTTGCTGCCCAACATGCAATAATTTTAAGCATTTTTTAGACAGATGACCATAGATTGTATAAAATCTATTTTTTTTATCTATTGCGTGCTCTAGGACAATTGTCGGACCATAGTCAAATTCAAAAGCATTATCTCTGAGTATCAGTATCTTACCATTTAACGGTGAATGAATAATAGTACCTGCTGAAGTAAATATATCAATACCAATATGAATATCACGCCTGGTATTGGGATTTAATAATGATACATAATTTTTTCCCTTATAAACATTTCTTTTTTCTCTGTATAAACCTATGCCAATAATAGAATTATTTTTACGTAAATAAGAATTAATTTTTTTTGATATTGACCTGGGATTGTGTGTAGAGTTTTTTGCAAAAATAGATTCAGAATTTAAATATATGGTAGATTTATTAATTCTATTTAAATCAAAATCTAAGATATTAGAAAATTTGTTATTTTTTAAGTAATCTATAACTTTTGAATAATTATTAGTTATGGGATAGTCACATAAGTCACGAAGAAAATAAATAAATAAATATGGATTTATTTTATCTAATTTATATAATAGTGACCAAGCATCTTTTTCACTTATACTAAGGTATGTATTATTTGGAAATTTCTTTCTTTGTTTAGCCGCCATTATAACGGTAATTGTTAAACGAGATTTAACAAGCGACATTAAAGAAAAAAATTCATCAAAAGTAATTGAAAAGATATTGTGATAACTAAGGATAATATTTTTTAAAGGAGAATATAAATCACTTTTATTCATTAGTGCATAAGATAGGGTTATAGCTAAATCATTAATTGTAGGTGCAAAAATCATATCTCCAAAATCAAGCAATCCAATTACTTTATTATTCTTAACAACTAAATTGTAATTATTGGCATCCCCATGAGTTAATGAAAAGCGTAAATTATTTTTATTTTTTTTAACAAAATATTCATATTCTTGAAAATTATTATTAATAATCGTTTTTCTCTTTCCTTTAAATAAATTGGTATCTTTTTTTATCCAATCAATTGAAGATGGGTCCCATTCAAACTTTCTAAAAGATGAGGCATGTCCAAGATTTTGTAATTCTTTTGATAAATTTCCCAGCAAAGAACCTAATGACAATTCTAATTCTTTAGAGGCTTTGGACTTTGCAAAAATTTGACCCTCTATATAACTTAAAATACGGACATAACATGATCTGCCAATTTCATCTTTGTAAATATTCAATGTTGAATGTATTTTTTTTGGAATAAAGTCTTTTATGGAGGATCTAGAATTTAAGTTAGCTAAAAGAAAATCCTGCATTTCCAAAAAATTTTTAGACTCTAAGGGATTGGAAATTTTAAGAACATATAATGATTTTTTATTAACCTTAATTAAATAATTCTTATCTCTTTCGCTGTTTAATATATTTAATGACAAATTCTTTTTATTGAGAAAAGGATAATTAGCTCTTAGCCATTTAATTAAATGGTATTGATTAATTTTTGGTGGTAGTGAATTAAAAACTGACATAAATTAAAATCAATCTATATTAGAAAATGAATGATAAAAGAAATAATTTTGTATGTATTGGAGCTTTGCATCCTGATTATGTATTACAGCTAAAAAATAATTATTTCAAAAATAGAACCAATCCAATATCTCATAAAAAACATTTAGGTGGTGTAGCTTATAACATTGCCTCAAAACTAGCATTTTTAAATATAAAAACTGAATTGATTTCTCTTAATTGTAAGCCCGAAAATAAAAAGTGGTTAATAAAAAATAAAATAAAATTTACATCCTTGACTGAAAAAATTTATGAGAGGTATTACACGTCAGTGCTGAATCATAAGGGTGAAATGATTTTAGGTTTAGCATATATGGATAATTATGAAAAAATTTTACCTGTATCTAATATAAAAAATATAATAAACAAAAACATTATAATTGATTTAAATCTGCATCACAAAAATATAAAATCTTTAATTACAAAGTATCATTATAAAAATAATATATGTGTTTGCGGAACTTCTTCCCACAAAGTTTATAAAATTAGACATTCTTTAAATAAAATTAATGTCCTTATTCTTAATAAGCAAGAAAGTTTAAATCTTACAAATAAAAAAAGTATTAAAGAAGCATTGCAAAATATAATTGAACAAAATAAAAATCTAATAATTGTCATAACTAATGGCAGAAATACAGTTTTTGCATATCATGACAACATGATATATTCATGTAAGCCACTTAAAGTGAAAATTAAAAATGAAAATGGGGCTGGAGATGTAATGAGTGCCTTATTTAATTATTATCTACTAAAATTAAAAAAATTTAATGAAGTGCTAGCTAAGAGTGTTGCAGCCGGTGGTTTACAAGTTTCTAGTTATCAATCAGAAAAAAAAACATATTTGCAAAAAATTGACCATATGTCTAAAAACATCAAAGTAAAAGTCAGTAAATATAATGGATAAATCATATTTTGATATTAGTGAAGAAATTCAATTAGCATTAAACAGTCACAAACCAATTGTAGCTTTGGAAAGCGCATTGATAAGTCACGGTCTTCCCTATCCAGAAAATATTTATGTAGCGCAACACTCAATGAATACCGTTAGAGAAAATGGTTCTGTTCCTGCGACCATTGCCATCATAAATGGAAGAATAAAAGTGGGATTGAGCAGTGAAGATATGAACATTTTAGCAGAAAATAAAAACGTGGAAAAGGTTTCAAGGCACAACCTTGCTATTGCCTTAAATAACAATAATCATGCAGCCACAACGGTTGCTTCAACTATTTATCTAGCTGCCAACCTAGGAATCAAGTTTTTTTCTACAGGAGGTATTGGGGGGGTACATTTGGACGCTGAAAACACATTTGATATATCTTCTGATTTGAGTGAACTATCTAGAACCTCTATGTGTGTTGTGTGTAGTGGAGCGAAATCTATCTTGGATTTAGATAAAACTTTTGAAAGATTGGAAACTCTTGGAATTTCAAGAATTGGTTATCAAACAAATTATATGCCAGGGTTTTGGTACTATCAAACTGATAAAAAAGTAGATCATAATTTCACGCAAATGAATGAATTAACTAGTTATTTAAAAATACGCGAAAGTATTAAGCAAGATGGTTCAGTTTTGGTGTTTAATCCCGTTCCTGAAGATAAGGCTATAGATAAAAACCTAGTTCAAGAATGGATTAAAAGTTCAGTTAACAAAGCTAAAAAAAACTTAATAGGAGGAAAGGAATTAACACCTTACCTAATTGATGAAATTAATAAATTATCAAAAAATAAGACACTAGAAGCAAATAAGGAGCTTATTATCAATAATGCTGCATTAGCAGGTAGGTTAGCTGCGAATTTTAATCAAAATTAATGAAGTTTTTTTATTTCCTTTTGCAGTAGTGAAAAGAACTTTTCTTGATTAGCCTCAACCACGACATAACAATTAGGAATTCTTCCACTTACCCCATACCAATCTACTACAGTTGCTCCTCTTGTAAGTGATGAATTTTCTTCAACTTGCACATTAACTAATTTTCCTTCAAAAATATTAGGATCAATTAAATAAGCTATTACACAAGGATCATGCAAAGGAGTTTCATCTACTTCATAAAGTTTACGATGAAATTTAGAATAAAATTCCATTAGATCAGCAAAAAAAATGGATGATTTATTCCCATTTGATTTAATATCTTCAATAATTTTATCATTGACATTTACCTTGTGTGTTACGTCCAATCCCATCATTATCAAGGGTATTCCCGACTTTAAAACGATGTTTGCTGCATGAGGATCAACATAAATATTAAATTCTGCTGACGGTGTTATATTACCTAAAGACATGCCAACGCCTCCCATGAATATAATTTTTTTGATATTTTTTTTAATAAGTGGTTCTTTTTGTAAAGCTAAAGCAATATTGGTTAAAGGCCCAGTTGGACATATATAAATAGCTTCAGGCTGTTCCAAACAAGTTTTGATTATAAAATCTACAGCATGTAAATCTTTAATTTTATAATCATTTTTAATTTTTATAGGAGGGCCATCAATATCCAAGCCGCTTTTTCCATGAACATGTGCAGCAGTAACTAAATCAAATTTAATAGGTTTATCTGAACCTGCATAAATTGGAATATTAGTTTTTCCAATCAGCGTACAAATTTTAAGTGCGTTATTTTTTGCGTTTTCAAGGGTAGTATTCCCTCCTACGCATGTAATCCCTAATATTTCAATATTATCATTTGCCGCTGCTAACATAATAGCAACTGCATCATCATGGCCAGGATCACAATCTAAAATAATTTTTTTCAATTAAATAAAACCTCTTAATGGAAGATTGGGTCTCTGGAGCCAATTCTCTTTTGGATAATCTGCATTACCATCAATAACATGGAATGTATAAGCATGCCTTGATTTATTACTTTTATTTTCACAGGAGTAATGTGGGAGTCTCCCGTGTAATAAGACAAGAGTCCCTTTTTTTACTTCAACTGGAGTGTCGGTTTTTTCAAAAGGAGTATCATTAAGACTAATCATTGTCATTTTATTATTTTTTTTGGTAAATAATTTTCTTAACGGCCCTTTATGAGCTCTACTAGCAACCCATAAACATCCATTATCAATGTTTGCGTCTTCTAAAGCCACCCAAAATCCTACTGCTGTTTCTGGTTTTGTATATAAAAAGGTCGAATCTTGATGGCAAACAACTTCTCCTCCTATTCTTGGTTGTTTAAAAATATACATTGATTGGAGTAATAAAGGTCTTAATATTCCTATTGATTTTGCTATATTATCTAAATCTTTTCTATGAGAAAAATTAAAGAACTCATCGTCAAGATCATGTAATGCATGTCCTATTTTATTAATGACTAATTCTTTATCATTCGTTAAATTACCATTCTCGTCAAAAGCCTTATCTTCAAAAAAAAATCTAATTTTATCGCCGGACTCCAAAAAATAATTATCATTTGCGTGATATTCCTTATTGGTGTCAAAGATTGATTGGTAGCTTTTTTGATCAAAATTACCTGTTAAATATTGTGCCCTTTTTTTAAGATTATCACAGTCTTCTTTAGAATAAAAATCCTCTATAACTAAATAACCATTATCTTTCCAAAAAGATTTCATTCTATTATTGAAAGGAAGGTCTTTTTTGTGAAATTGAAACATAGGTAATATTTTTTACAATCCAATAAACTTAGTAAGAAATGGAATGCCTATTTTAATTATTTGCAAAATTTGAGGTAAAATAAATCTTCCGGAAGTTGCTAAAAAAAATACTATTGCACCAATAATTACAACAAAAATCAATATTTTAAATATATCTGAATTATTGGATATTTTATTTCTTCTATTACGAAAAATAACCAATAAAATAACAACTATAACAATAACAATTAATAATCTGACCATTTATCCAACCTATATTGAGATTTAGTTTCTAATCAACGCTTTTTCATACTATTAAATTTTAAACTATTAGCTTTATATTTTTGTTGATATGTTACTAATTTATTAAAAACCTTTTGTGAAAACTATATTTGGTTAAATTGTCACTTTAACAAGGAAATTAAAAATCAATTAATAAATTATTCAAGTTTTAAAACGAATTTTTACTATAAATTTGTTGGTAGCCATTTTAACTTTGATTTAAGCCATTTTGATATACGTTTAATACTTATTGTTTTTTTTATTATAATGAATATATTTCAAGATAATACTTCTTATATTTCAATAACTTACATAATTTATCCTAATAATTTGCGATTCCTGGAAAATTTTGTGTTTTAGTGAATAAACAATACAACAATTTCAAGTAGTTAAAGAAAAATAAATTTTTTTTATTAACTGAATTATTAAAGAATATATTGAGATCATCACTTAAGATAAGCTTAAGTATCGTGATGAACATTATTCGAGGAGAAAAAATATGGATATGTTAGATACTGTAAAGAATTGGTTGAGGCAAATAGCTGAGGTAGGACTGATGTTAATTGCAGCAGCTGCAGTTCTCGAAATAATATTTGGATCAGCGATCCCTTTTTTAGGGGTTTCTATCCTAGGAAACATCACGGCACTATCTAGTCAATTAGGAGAACAGGGACTTGTTGGGATTATTGCCCTAGCAATTATTATCTGGCTCTATAATCGTAGATAGAATTTCTTTCTTAAAAAGGAGTTAAGCAATGATGGATACAGCAAAAAGTTTTCTAAGAGGTGTAATGGATGTAGCTTTGGTGATTATTCCCCTAAGCGTAGTGTTAGGTATTATTTTTGGCCCTAGCGTTCCATTTATTGGCACTGCAGTAGTTGGTAATATTTCAGATTTAGTATCATCTCTTGGTGGTAGTGGATTAGTTGGAATTATCGTTTTAGGAATCTTAATGTGGTTAGCTAGAAGATAATACACTTAAAAAAAACTATTATTTAAGCCCTCTTTTAGAGGGCTTTTTTTAGTATGAAAAATCATTCAATCAATAAATTGTTAAATGTAATGATAAAGTTACGGGATCCAAATAAAGGATGCCCCTGGGATAAAAAACAAACATTTGAAAGTATTATTCCGCACACTATTGAAGAGGTTTATGAAGTGGCAGAACAAGTTTATAAAAAGGATTATAACAAAATTAAAGATGAATTAGGGGATTTGCTTTTTCAGATAATTTTTTTATCTCAGATAGCAAAAGAAAAAAAAATATTCACTTTTAATGATGTTGTTAAGCAGATCACTGACAAAATGATTTTTAGGCATCCTCATGTTTTCAAAAATAAAAAATTCAAAAACATGAAAGATTTTAACAATTGGTGGGAAGAGTCAAAAAATAAGAAATTAACAAGCTTATTAGATGATATTCCTGATAATTATCCTGAAATGTTAAAATCAAATAAAATTCAGAAAAAAGTTGCAAAAGTTGGTTTTGAATACAAGAATAATATTGAGGCTTTAGATAAGGTGATTGAAGAAGCAAATGAATTAAAAAAAGAAATTAAGAAAAAAAATAAAAAAAGAATACAAGAAGAATTAGGTGATATGTTATTTGCTTCACTTGACGTTGCAAGAAAATTACAGCTTAATCCCGAAATATCTCTAGCTAAATCAAATGAAAAATTCTCTAAAAGATGGAGGAGGTTGGAGCAATTTATTATCAATGATAAAAAAGAATTTAATGATTTAAACTTAAAAGATTTTAATTTTTACTGGAATAAAGCAAAAATAAATTAACTTTTCTTTTTGAAAATAATTCTTAAGGATAAGAAAAAAATCATAAGGCCAACAAAAATTAAAAAATCTCTGGATAATATACTATTCATAGTTATATTTTTAATCGATTCAAAAGACTTGATTTTACTTCCAAAATAAACAGCAACAAATATAATTGGGGAAAAACCAATAAAGGAAGTTAATATAAACTTAATAGAATTAATTTTTAGTATTGATAAACACACATTTTGCATCATTAATGGAGGACCTGGTATCATTCGAAACAATATGAGATATTCAATAGAAGAATTTGAAATATATTTGTTAATCTTTGTGGAGTATTTATCGTAAATATTTGTAAATAATTTCTTTAAGAATAATTTTGAAAATGTAAAAAATATCAAACTGCCAAAAACAATTGATAAAATAGATATAATATAGCCTATGTAAATTCCAAAAAAATAACCAGCAGAAACAACAAATATTAAATTTCCTGGTATAGAGAATGTGTTATAAACAAGTAGAAAAACAAAAAATATTAGAATTGAAAAATTATAATTAGTTTCAATATAGATATTAAGAAAATCTACAAATACATAAAATTCAGTCATTAATATATAACTTTATAACCTTTATTAAATATGAAAAGTGAAATTAAAAAAATAAGAATTGCTATCATCGTAACAAGTATATCTGTATTTGCATTTAGAATACTATTTTCAATAAAAGCTCCTCTAAAACCACTTACTAAATGATAAAAGGGGTTATATTCAAAAATTATTTTCCATTGATTGTCTAATGAATCAATCGAAAAAAATGTACCTGATAAAAGACTAATAGGAACAATAACAAAATTTGAAACTGTACTTTGGGCATCCCAAGTAAAAGACAAAAAACCAGTGACAGCTCCAATTGATGAAAATATAATAATTGAAATAACTAAATAATAAAATAATCTAAAATAATTTATGTCTTGAAAATTTGTAAAGAAAGTTAATACAGTCAAATTTATCATTCCAATAAAAACACAAACAACAAGAGAGGATAAAATAAGGGAAAAGAATATTTCAATACGGGAAATGGGTGACATTAAATAATCATTAAACGATCCTATTTGCTTCATGGCAATAATTACTTCTGATAAATGATTGAAACTTGCTTGCATCACTACCATTATAATGATTCCCGGAACTAAAAAATTTAAATAAGAACTTCCATCAGATGGAATACTATAATAACTTTCAATTGTAGATAAAATTATAACAAATAATAAAGTGTTGATTAAGGGTGCTACAATATTGAATTGGAATTCTTTAAAAAAATCTTTTACCTCATAGATAAAGATTGTTTTGATTGCAAAGTAACTAATGTTACTCATTGTTTATTTTTGAAAAAATTTTTTAACTAATTCTATCCAATAATTTACTCCTAGAGGTAATAGATTATCATTAAAATCATATTGAGTAGTGTGTAAGTGAGCATTATGATAATTGTCATTTTGACCAATATACAGATAAGAACCTGGTTTTTCATTGAGTAAATATGAAAAATCTTCACCGCCCATTGAAGGTTCTACTTCTGTTATAACATTTTTTTCACCCACTAATTCTTTTGCTACATTGCCAGCAAAAATACTTTCATTTTTAGAGTTAATGGTAGCCGGATATTTTCTATAATATTGAATTTCAGCTTCCCCACCATTTGCTATAGCGATACCTTTAGCCGTATCATTTATTTTTTTTTCAATTAAATCTCTTGTCTCATTTTTAAAAGTCCTAACAGTGCCTCCAAGTTTAACCTCATCATCAATTACATTATAGGCGCTTCCTCCATGTATTTTCGTTACGCTTATTAAAGCCTTATCAACAGGGTTTGTGATTCTACTAATAATAGTTTGAAGAGAGTTAATAATTTGAGAGGCTATTATCACTGGATCTACTGCAAGATTAGGCATTGCTGCATGTCCACCCTTCCCCTTGACAACTATATCAAATTCATCAACTGCAGCCATCATCGGTCCGGTTGAAACACCAAATTGTCCTAGTTTCAACCCTGGCCAATTATGAAGTGCATAGACTTCATCAATCTTAAAATCTTGAAACAGTCCATCCTGAATCATTTTTTCTCCACCACCAAAACCTTCTTCTCCTGGTTGAAAAATAAAATAAACTGTTCCATCAAATTCTGGATTTTCTTTTATATATTTAGCTGCACCGAGCAACATTGTGGTATGTCCATCATGTCCACAAGCATGCATCATTCCTTCATTCATAGATTTATGATTAAAAGAATTTTTTTCAGTCATAGGTAAGGCATCAAAATCGGCTCTAAGACCAATTGTTTTTTCACTACTACCTTTGTTTCCTTTAACCCAAGCTACTATGCCAGTGTTTGCATAACCTGCCTTAAAATCAATATTCCATGATTTAAGTTTGTTTTGAATAAATTCAGAAGTTTTGTGTTCTTGAAGTCCAATTTCAGGTATGCG
>Ga0208881_1000884_pt1 | contig 10514 bp, 7 predicted proteins | sample Knorr_S23_td_AAI_FD_185610 | JGI IMG/M metagenome (GOLD analysis project Ga0208881, IMG submission 185610) | Marine microbial communities from Southern Atlantic Ocean transect - Knorr_S23_td_AAIW_ad_876m_LV_B (SPAdes) (version 2) | ecosystem: Environmental > Aquatic > Marine > Oceanic | place... | reverse complement strand
CGGGCAATCCACTTTGAGCCGTCACCCGATTACGGCACAATCTCCCGGAGGTTCCGGTATTCAGGTGGAATTGCCTTCCGGAGAGAAAGTCTGGATGTTTAACACACACCTATGGCATTATCCTTATGTGCCGTATCAGTTGATGAACGTTGACTATTACCAAGGAGACTCGATTGATCCGGACACTCCCAATGCTGAGGCACAGGCAATTAATTCAGCACGAATTGCTCATGAAACTGAAATCACTAAAGTTTTATGGGATATCCAAAGTGTAATTGCCAGTGGCGAAACGATTTTTCTCACGGGAGATTTTAACGAACCGTCCCATCTCGACTGGACTAAAGAAGCTGCTCAAGCAGGGCTCCATCCCCTCAAGGTGGCTTTCCCGACCTCAATACAGGTAACTGAAGCCGGGTTAAAGGATGCCTTCAGGCAGCTCTATCCTGACCCTGTGGCGGTTCCGGGTTTTACCTGGCCTGCTGGTACTTATCCGGAAACTCCTGATTCATCCGTTACTGATCCAGCAGACCGTATTGACTTTGTTTATTTCACAGGGAAAAAAGTGAAGGTGAAAAATGTTCAGCGTATTGGTGAGGCTTCAGAAACTTCGGATATTTCTTTCCCCAAATACCCTTCAGACCACAGAGCGGTGCTGGTAACCTTTGACCTTTAGGGTGCTTGAACCGATAAAAATTGGAGGGATATTCGAATTATGCACTGAACAGGTTAAAATCAAACAGTGGCAATAGAAGCATAAGTAAGAAGGACTAATTTAGTTTTGGTTTGGTACGCTTAGGAAATAAGGTAAACTTATTAAATAGTAGGATAATAATCTTTTTCACCGGACGTGCCGAGAAGTGTTTTAACGCGTTTTCTAAGGTTCAATATTCTTAAAAAACTGATTAAATTTTCATATGCTTACATTGGATTATCATCCATCTGAAAACTTTTTCTACGTAAGTAAAACAACCTACAATAACCATCAAATACTTAAGTCATAATAATTTGATTTTTGCTTCACAGAACGAAGACTCTCCTCAAAAAATCTGCACCTTGATCAAGTGCTGTTATGGAAGCATCCAGCATGCGACTGTAGTGTAAAAATCCGTGAAGGACTCCTTGATGCAGATACAGTTCACATGGAACTCCTACTTTCTCTAGTAATGCGGCAAGTGTCGTGCTGTCATCCAGCAACGGATCCATATCTGAAACAATCAGACAAGACTGCGGCATGCCGTTTAAATCTGCACTCAAGACGTCCATTTTCGGATCCAGCAAATCTTCCGTAGAACGCAGATAAGAATCCTGGTAAAAAGCACGATTTTCTATACTCAACCCATCTTCCGCTCCACCGAACAAGCGTGAAGAACATGAATCACGCAAACCGTACCAACCATAGTACAGCAGCAATCCAGACAAACTTTTTTTATAATTGAGGGCAGCCCCCATGCTCAAACTCGCTCCGGCAGAATCCCCACCGAGTGCAACACGTTCCGGATCAATGTTAAAAGCCGGATTGTCTTTACGCTGCAAATCTTGTTTCAGCCATTTCAAAACTGACAATGTTTCCTCTATCGCATAAGGAAATTTTTGTTCAGGAGATAATGAGTATTCCACTCCAATCACAGCACATCCAGAACGAAACGCCAGCTCACGCATAATACGGTCGTGAGTATCGATGCTGCCAAGCACAAATCCACCTCCATGGAGATACACCAGTACTGGCAAACATTGCTCAGGATCAGGATGATAAATACATATTGGAATAGCCCCCACCGGACCTTTAACCTGTGTATCTAAAATCGCGGTAAGTTGCGGACCTCCTGAATTCCAGAACTTCCGTTCCTTTGCATATAATTTTCGTATTTCCGTAAGCGGAGTTTCAGAAAATGAAAAAACCGGAACCAAGCTGGAACTTTTTTCCAAAACTTTTCGCATTTGTGAGTGAAGTTCGGACATTAAATTTCAATAGTTAAATGTGGCATTTTGAATACAATAATTAATAGATACTTAAAATAATAATTAATAGATAAATTTATTTGTTAACAAACATGGAAAAACTAAAATCTGGAAATTAATTTTCCTGAAACACATTTCTTAAATAAAACAAAATATTTATAAACTCCTGGAGACGCAGGGAAAAATTATAAATTAGATTATTTTTCTTCACAACAATAAACTTGCATTATAGTTTCCATTATTATAGTTTTTTAGAGATTGGGCCAATGAGTATTTATGCAATTGGCACAGGAGAGCCACTTAAAAAGAACCCTCATCATAGTTGTAAAATATTAGTATCTTACAGAATTTTAAGTTTTGTAATAGTAAAACATTCGCATCTCTCACTAATCCAGATTGTACAGCTGAATTCTCCAAAACCAAAATAATGTGTGGACAAAAAAATGGACTCCATGCATTCTTTTTCTTATTTTAGTAATGAATCATGAATCCTGAGCTTTTAATTTCTACCAGAACCCGCAAAACTCCTTTCAGCAGTCGAGTAGCTGCTTGCGGAGCAAAGGCATATACAGTTTATAATCACATGCTTTTGCCTGCAGTTTTCCTTAGTCTCGAAGAAGATTATTGGCACCTGTGTGAAGCTGTTCAGGTTTGGGACGTGTCCTGCCAGCGTCAGATTGAAATCACCGGAAAAGATTCACAAAAACTAGTCCAGTTAATGACTCCTCGTGATCTATCACAAGCAGAATATGGCCAGTGTTTTTATGCTCCGCTATGTGACGAAAACGGAGGTATGATCAATGATCCCATTATCATTAAGCACAGTGAAGACCATTGGTGGCTCTCTATTGCAGACACAGACGTTATGCTCTGGGCCATGGGATTGGCCACAGGTTTCATCCTAGATGTACAAGTTTCCGAAGTGGAAATTTGGCCTCTGGCAGTGCAAGGCCCAAAAGCAGAGGAGTTAATTAAAAGAGTCTTTGGCGAGGAAATAAGAAAAATCAGGTTTTTTCATAGTAGAAAAATGAATTACGGTGGAAATGATTTTTTGGTAGCCCGTTCCGGCTGGAGTAAACAGGGTGGATTTGAGATTTACGTGAATGACGCTGAGCTCGGTGTACAACTTTGGGACGAACTTTTTTCTAAAGGTGTTGACCTTAATGTCAGGGCAGGCTGCCCCAACTTAATTGAACGAGTTGAGAGCGGTCTTCTTTCCTTTGGAGGAGACATGGGATACGACAACACACCTTTTGAATGCGGGCTTGATCAGTACGTCAGTCTGGAAGCAGACATCGAAAGCCTGAGCATCGATGCGCTACGCACCAGGCCGGTTAAAACCAGACTCATGGGACTTGTGATGGAGAAACAGGTTAAGCTGAAAGACTTGCGCCTGATGAATGATGGTAAAGTGATCGGTATGATCACTTCCAATACATGGTCACCTAAACATAGCGTACACCTTGCTTTTGCAAAGTGTGACATTGGATCAATTGCTGATGTTCAGGATCTTCATGTAAATTCATCCACTGGTGAAGTTCCAGCAAAAATTACGAAATTGCCTTTTGATTTTGAATCTCTTGGATTGTAAATTTTAAATAGTTAAAAGAAGATCTAAGAATAAAATATGCTGAAGAGCATAAAAGTTTGTCCCATTATATTGAGATTGTTCTTATGAAAAAAGATTACGAGGCACTTGCTAAAAATCCTGCCAATTACATCCCTTTGACACCAATCTCTTTTCTGCAACGTACTGCAGATATTTATGGTGAAAGGGAAGCAATAATTTACGGAGATAGAAGTTATAGCTGGGGTCAGTGTAATGAACGCTGTTTGCAAATGGCCTCAAGTTTAACAGAACTTGGAATCAGCAAGGGAGATACAGTTGCGGTTTTGGCTTTCAATACTCCGGAGATGTTTGAAGCACACTTTTTTGTGCCTATGACAGGTGCGGTACTGAATACCATTAATACCAGGCTTGATGCGGAAACACTGGCCTATATCCTGGACTTTGGTGAGGTTAAAGCAATGGTTGTGGACCGTGAGCTATTGCCGTTGACACAAAGTGCTCTTCAAAAAACAAAGTCTAATCCTATCCTGATTTTGGTTGACGACGAAACGGCGGTGGATAAACCGGATGTGGAACTCGAGGTAATACATTATGAAGAACTGCTGAATTCAGGAGATCCAAAATTCAGTTATCCACCTTTAGATGATGAATGGCAGGCGCTTTCGTTGAACTACACTTCCGGAACTACGGGAAAGCCCAAGGGAGTGGTTTATCATCATCGTGGAGCATATCTCATGAGTATGGGTACCGCCTCGGGCTGGGAATTGACTAATCACCCGCGCTATTTGTATTCAGTTCCTATGTTTCACTGCAATGGTTGGGGGCACGCCTGGACCATGACATTACTCGCTGCAACAGTTATTTGTATGCGTGCGTTCAGCCCAAAGCTGCTTTTCGACTTACTGGAGCAGCACGATGTTACACATTTTGGAGGTGCTCCTGTTGTACTGAATATGCTGGCCAACGCTCCTAAGGAAGAACAAAAACATTTTAAGCGTTCAATAAAAGTAATGACAGCGGGTGCTCCTCCGCCCGCAAAAGTTCTGGAAAGTATGACTGATTTTGGCTTTGACGTGATGCATGTTTACGGTTTAACTGAAACCTACGGACACATCCTTCTCTCGGCACCTCAAACAGAATGGCAGACAAAAAGCGAAGATCTACGTTCAGAACTTCTCTCGCGCCAGGGAGTTCGTTTCCCGATGATGGAAGAAGTGATTGTAATCGATCCTCAAACTCAACTACCGGTACCTGCAGACGGAAACACAATTGGTGAAATTGTCATGCGTGGAAATACCACGATGAAAGGTTATTTGAAGAACAAAAAAGCCACCGCTGAAGCATTTTCCGGCGGCTGGTTTCACAGCGGTGATTTAGCTGTTGTACATGAAGACGGTTACATCCAGATTAAGGATCGTGCAAAAGATATTATCATTTCAGGTGGTGAAAATATTTCATCAGTTGAAATAGAAAATGTTTTATATCAACATCCGGATATAAGTGAAGCCGCGGTTGTAGCAATGCAGGATGAAACCTGGGGGGAGGTGCCCTGTGCTTTCGTTGAGTTAAAAACAGGAAAAAACACTGATGCACAAAAACTGATAGAATTCTGTACTCAGCGAATGGCACGTTTCAAAAAACCCAAAAGAATTATTTTCGGCCCCCTGCCAAAAACCGCGACAGGCAAGATCCAAAAACATGAACTGCGTCAGCGGATAAAATGAGACACTCCAGGGGAATACCAAAAGTATTCTTGCTGAGTGGAAAGACTGGGACCTGGGAAAAATCTTAAAAGAAGCTTAAGAAGATGTCACAACTATGCTGGCAATTGAAATGCTGGATAACAAGAACGGGAAAATAACACTGACCTAATATTTTGTACAACTTCAAAAATTAAAATGGGAGTTCCACTATTTTCCCACTGGCAATATTATTTTCAGGCATCTGCACAGACACAATTTGACCCATCTTCCAAAACTCACGATCAATCATTGAAAGACCAACATTTGCTTCTAGACGTGGTGACCAAATTGCCGAAGTAATATCTCCCACTTTTTTATCACCTACCATAATTGGCCAAGGTGTTGAACAAGTAGTGCAGCGACCTCCGTTAAACAATACACCCCTAATTTGGCGTTTAATTCCCTCTGATAAAATATTTTGTAAACTTTTTAGGCCTATAAAATCAATTGATCCGTCTAACTTACAATATTTACCTAATCCAATTTCAAGTGGATTATTCTCACGCGTCATTTCATTTCCGTAACTGAATAACCCTCCTTCAATACGCTCAATAAGATTTGGGCAGCCAGGTGATATGTTAAAACTTTGGCCTGTTTCCCAAATCATATCCCATAATGGTTCACCTAAATGACTGCCATTCAAGTAAATTTCAAACCCACCTTGTCTGGAGTATCCAGATCTTGCAATCAACTGCCTTGTTCCGGAAAAGTCAATCCAGTCAAATTTAAAAAATCCAATATCACGAACATTTTCACCAAAAATTTTTGCCAATAAATCTTCTGCTTTTGGGCCCTGAACAGCTAATGGTGAAACATCAGGTTCTTCAACACTAACATCCAATCCCATACCAATCGAAAGTCCTTTGGCATAAAGCAAAACATCAGAATCTGCTATCGAAAGCCAAAAATGATCTTCTGCCAACTTTAACAGGACAGGATCATTAATTAATCCACCATCAACATCTGTGATAGGGATATAAAGACATTGCCCAATCTTGGACGAACCGATATCTCTAGGTGTCATCCATTGGATTAATCTCCCCGCATCTGGACCTTTAATTTCTACCTGTCGTTGACAAGATACGTCCCATATTTGAACGTGAGTTCTGAGATGCCAATAATCCTCTTCAACAGTAGGTTGAAATGCTTTTGGTAAAAGCATATGATTAACAACCGAAAATCCTCGCACACCTACTTTTTCTATACGACTGGTATATGGTGTGCGCCGAATTCGGCGAGACATATTTAACCCATCTGACATTAACTTGACCACCAAACTGAATAACTGTTGGGACTAATAATGACTGGCATATGGTAATCTGCAGTAGGATCTGGCATTTTGAATCTTAAAACGACTTGATCCAAAATTTGGTTATAACCACGTTCAATCCAATAAGGACCCGTTTCAAAAACTATTTCGTAGGTAGCAGTTGGATCTATATGCTCAGAACCTATCTTCTCATTAAGTCGACCGCCTTCATCCATTTTTGTTTCAAAAATCTTTTCCCCTCCAACTAGAGAAAACGTAACTTTTATTCCACCAGCATGAGTACCATCAGTTCCATTAAGAGTATGTGAAGTTAGAATAGCCATTATTCAATCGAAGCTTTATCGCGTTTATCTGATGTTGCTGCCACAATCGGGCTGATTACTCCCCTGCATTTAACGTTTATACAAGCTGTCTTTCCCGATTTCATTGCCCTTCGTAAAGCTGGGCCAATTTCTTCACGTTTAGTTACTAATTCTCCATAACCTCCAAGTCCTTCAAACATTGTATGAAATGGAATTTCGCGAAAATCTGTGGCAAAATGTTTTCCATTTGAAAACAATCTTTCTTGTTGCTGACTAATGCAATCCAGGCCCCCATTATTATCAATCACAACAGTGATGGGTAAGCCCTCCTGAAAAGCAACTTCAATTGACAATCCACCTGATAAAAAAGCTCCGTCTCCACTAATGACGACTACATTTCTATCAGGATGCATATTTTTTGCGGAAATGCCAAAACTAACACCAACTCCAAGTAAAGAGTAATTTCCTGGATGCAATATTCCACCTAATTTCTGACCTTTCCATCCTGCAATATTTACGGCAATTTCTGACCAAAAGTGTGTGTTTCCACCATCAAAAACCAACCAGTCATTTTCTCCCATCTCAGCCTGCACATCGAGGCTTAGCTGTAGAGGATGAATACGTTGATCTTCAACAGTCTCTTTTGCTATCTGTTCGCTCCATTCAGTAACCCAGTCCGCCCGTCGTGTCTTTTGTTGCTCAAACCAACCGCTCCATGTTCGATTTATACGGGTTAACTCTTGCAAAAATGCCCCAGGATCAGACAGTAAAACATCATCCGCTGCACGATTATAATCTAATTCTTCAGGGCTGCCGTTAATACAAACCAATGTGGTAGTTTCTGGAAAAAATGGAGCATTACCAAAATTCATTTGGTTATCTAAGCGTCCACCGAGCATTAAAATTAAATCACTTTCGTGAATGGCCGGTTTTGATGGGTGATACTGATGAAAATCAGCCAAGCCCATATATGCCTCATTCTCCTCTCCCAAGAGCTTTTGATGATAAGGGACATTAAAAATAGGTATTTGTAAAGTCTTGCCAGCAGTTTCCAATAATTTCTCTGCACCAGACCACCAGATTCCATGTCCCCCTATGATCAATGGACGTTCTGCTTTTTGCACCAATTCTAGGACTCTAGATAACGAAGATGGGTCTGGCCAGGCACGCGGTATAGGGCGAGGTTTTCTATTATATGGACGCTCATCTAATCCAGCGTCTATAGCAAAACTTGAGAACATAATATCTACTGGCAAACTAATGTGAACAGGGCCAGAGTAGCCGGTAGTTGCGGCAGTCCATGCTCTATCAACAAATTCACTAATTCGTTCACCGTCATTTATACTAACAGAATACTTCGTTAAAGGGGCTGCTATTGCTACATCGTCAATTTCTTTAAAACCACCGGAACCTTGACGTTTCTGTGTAGAAGATCCTGTTATAAAAATAACCGGAGACCTCTCCCCCCAGGCTTCCAACATGGCTGGAACTGCATTGGCGAAGCCTTCTGGTCCAACCAAACAAACTGCTGGTTTGCGGGTAATCCGTGCATGTCCATCTGCCAAATGACCTGCTACTTGTTCATGTGGGCAATTGATGACGGACATTTGGCATTCCATCATACCCTCAAGTGCTGGATTACAAAAACCACCAGCAAGAGTAAACACTTTGTCAATGCCCTTTTCTTTAAGAGCACGCGCTAAAAGTGATCCTCCACGAATATTTTTTTTGTTCATTCCTGACTCCTTGCCAATACAGAATTGTCTATTTCGTAAATACCCTTCACACCAATTTGGGCCATTACAACATTTATATCTTCAGAAAATATCGATAATATTCTATCAAGTCCGGCGCTACCTGCACCTGCTAAAGCATGCAATATTGGTCGTCCCAAAAAAGTAAAGTCAGCACCACTTGCCAGCGCTTTCACAATGTCACTCCCGTCCCTTATTCCACTATCGAATGCAATAGGATAATCCTTTCCTAATGCGTTGCGTATTAATGGTAAAACCGTGATTGGTGCTGGTGCACCATCTAATTGACGACCTCCGTGATTTGAAACCCAAACACCATCTATTCCTACTTTTTTAATTCTTTTAGCATCCTCAACAGACAAGATTCCCTTAACAATAATTTTACCTTTCCAAATGGAACGAAGTTGATTTAAAAAATCCCAATTTGCACCCATTCGATTTGCTGTACGGTCAAATTTTTCATCTTCATTTTGAAAAAGGACTGGCTTAGGAATCCCCGTAGCTAAGGTTCTTAATGACCAAAATGGGTGTATGGCCAGATCAATAAATTGACTTAATCCCATGTTAAAAGGTACCTGAAAACCATTACGAAGTTCCCTCATTCTTCTTGCAGCTTGCGGAACATCCACAGTTAAAATTAACGTCTTGTAGCCTATTGATTGTGCTTTTTGAGATAACTCCAAACCCTTTTCAGTCCCAACGAATACATACAGTTGAAACCAACTGTTGTCACCCCCAGCAGCATGAACCTCTGCTAAACCAGTAGAAGTGGCTGTAGCTAAACCATGTGGGAAACTACGACTTTTTGCAGCTTTTGCCATCAAAATATCAGCATTTGGATATGTCAAATTACACATTCCCATAGGGGCAATGCCAAATGGTTGACTGTAATTGTTCCCCATGAACGAGGTAGTAAGGTTGCGCTCACTAACATCCACTAAAGCCCGCGGTAAAAGCTTAACATCGTCAAATGCGGTTACATTCCCTTTTGATGAGATTTCTCTACCTGTAGCCCCTTCAATAAAATCATAAATTAATTTTGGTAGCCGACGGTGAGAAAGACTGCGCGCATCATTAGAGTCAAAAATTTTTTCTATATTTCCCATTGAATTGCTAATAGATTATAAATACGAATTAAACAGTAGCAAAGTAACAGACTTCAAAACATGTTGATATTAATATTCATCATTTAATTTACCAAAATCATATTAGAGGAATTAAATCAAAATTATAATTATTATTTCTGAGTTATTGTCAAAAGTGGTGTTTGAGTAATTTTAATCAAGCAGCAATCCGTATTTCAGGAATCATTTCGATGCCATCAGAGAATTGTATACCTTCGATGAGCTTTGCCAGGTAATCAAAGCCAAGTAAACTTCTCCATCTCTTCTCTGGGCATTGTCCCAGCTTAAACAGCATGTGCAGCATACAATCAAGATTGAGGCAAAATTTGGAACTTCTCATTCTGTATAATGCCTTTTTTCCAATTCCTCAAACACCAGATTAGATTATAACTCATTATTTCTAAGTATTTAGATTCACTCATGACAGGTTTAAAAGTATTCGTTATTGCCGTACTTTTTTAATTTTAGCAAAAGAATATAAACTTATTTAATTTTTACCAAACTATTTTTTTGATTAAATTTTGTTAATTTCAATAATTTTTAAAAAATAATTTGACAAAAATTATTTTAGGTGTTATTAATTATTTTAATATTTCACGAAAGAGTTAATTCACCGGCCAATTATGGCCTATCAATTTTCTTTAGAGGAAGATATCGATGGAAGTTTCAATGACAGTAAACGGCACCGCATACGAACATGATGTGGAACCACGCACGCTTCTTGTGCAGCATTTGCGTGAGAATATGGGGCTGACCGGAACACATGTTGGATGTGATACCAGCAGTTGCGGAG
>Ga0208881_1000879_pt1 | contig 10553 bp, 10 predicted proteins | sample Knorr_S23_td_AAI_FD_185610 | JGI IMG/M metagenome (GOLD analysis project Ga0208881, IMG submission 185610) | Marine microbial communities from Southern Atlantic Ocean transect - Knorr_S23_td_AAIW_ad_876m_LV_B (SPAdes) (version 2) | ecosystem: Environmental > Aquatic > Marine > Oceanic | place... | reverse complement strand
TGGGGGCTATGTATGATGTTGCATCGGGTAAGGTTGAACTTATTTAAGTTTTGGATTTAATGAATTGGGAAACAAAGATTTTTCAAAACCATTCTCCAAGATCATTCGAAGATTTAGCTCTGGAAATTTTCCAATTTCAAGCAGCAAACAATAAGATCTATAAGACATATCTCAATCACCTAGGTGCAAACCCTGACGAGATTAAGCAGTTAGATAACATCCCTTATTTGCCGATTGAACTCTTTAAAAGTCAGGAAGTTATTTGTCAACCCAATAACCGGGAAGTTGTTTATACGAGTAGTGGAACCGGAGGAGTACAAAGCAAGCATATCGTTCATGATACATCCATCTATGAAAAGAGTTTCACCAAAGGATTTGAACATTTTTATGGCAACATAAAAGACTACACGATTCTCGCGCTTCTTCCCTCATATATGGAAAGAACCGGATCATCACTTATTTATATGTGCGAAAAACTTATTCAACGTTCCGGAAAAGAAGAAAGTGGATTTTACCTCAATGAACATCAGCAACTTTTTGAACTTTTACAGAAGTTAGAAAATCAGCACCGAAAAACCTTACTTATAGGTGTCAGTTTTGCGTTACTTGACTTTGTAGAACAATACCCCTTACCTCTTCATCACAGCATTGTAATGGAAACAGGTGGGATGAAAGGAAGGCGTAAAGAAATAGTTCGAGAAAAACTTCATCAAATATTAAACAATGGTTTTGGGCTGCAAAAAATTCATTCCGAATATGGAATGACTGAACTTTTATCACAAGCCTACTCGAAAGGAAATGGCGTTTTTGAATGTCCGCCATGGATGAAAGTTACTTGCAGGGATGCAAACGATCCTTTATCCAAAAACAAAAAAAGTGGGGGCTTAAATATTATCGATTTAGCAAACATTTATTCCTGCTCGTTTATAGCGAGCCAGGACTTAGGGAAAGTACACGCAAACAATACCTTCGAAATATTGGGAAGGTTTGACTCCGGCGATGTAAGAGGCTGTAATTTGATGATTCAATAAATATTCTAAAATCTAATAATGGCACAATATCTGCTAACAAACAATACTTTAAAAATGCCGGAAATGTTAAAGATTATAATTTAATGATTCAATAAACAATCTAATAATCAGGCAATATCTACCAACGAACAATCCGTTTTTACATCTATGAAAAATTTTTACTGGCTCTACTCCTATATTTTAGGATACTCCATCTCTATATACAAAAGCGAACTAAATGGTACACTTGAAGTGTGGCGCATTAATGGACGTAAGGTTTTAAATAGTGAAAATGCGAATTACTCTTTCGATAGTTTACATCGCATCTTTCAAAAATCTTTTCGCAAATCTAAAATTCAACATCAAAATATAGACAAGGCGCTTATTCTGGGATTTGGTGTAGGAAGCGTAGCCACCATCCTTCAAGATGAAATGAATTTAAATTGTGAAATTACGGGAATAGAATACGACCCGGTAATCAATGAAATAGGTGCTAAATATTTTAAAACGGAACGATTTAAAAACACAAATATCATCCAAATCGATGCGCTGAAATTTGTAGAAAATTGTCAAGATAAATTTCAACTCATTGCCATCGATTTATTTAATGACTTAGAGGTTCCGGAACAATTTATGAAAGTATCTTTCTTGAGAAAAGTCTTAAAACTTTTAGAATCGAATGGAGAGTTATTCTTCAATTGTATTGCATATAATAAGGTCTCTACAGAACGATTGCAGAACTTTATTTCTACTTTAGATGAAATGAACCTCAACTACGACTTACAGGTCTATTACGAATATAATTATGTGCTGAACATAAAAAACACTCCGATATACAAGACTTTAAATAAATCTGCTTAAGATAAAATCCCCTTAGATAGCTTTTAGCAAGAAGTAGTTTTTCTTACCCTTCTGTACCAAAATATACGTGCCGTTAAGTAAATCTTCAGTAGCTACAATTTTATCGGCACCTACTTTGAGTTTGTTTATGCTTACTGCATTCGACTGCAACATTCTTCTGGCTTCACCATTCGATGCAAATACCTGAGTTTTTTGTACCAACAAATCAATAATCTGAGCTCCGGAATCAATATCCGCCTTAGCAACTTCAAATTGAGGTACACCCTCAAAAATATCCAACAGGTCACGCTCTTCAATACGCTGCAGTTGCTCGGCAGTATCTTTTCCAAAAAGAATTTCCGAAGCTTCAATCGCTCTCTGATATGCATCCTCACCATGAACACACACAGTTACATCTTTTCCTAAAGCTTTTTGCAACACTCTTAAATGTGGCGCCTGTTCATGCTCAGCAATTAATGCATCTATCTCTTCCTTAGACATCAAGGTGAAAATTTTGATGTACGTCTTTGCATCTTCATCAGAAGCATTTAACCAATACTGGTAAAATTTATAGGGCGAAGTTCTGTCCGAATCCAACCAAACATTCCCTCCTTCGGTTTTACCGAATTTCGTTCCGTCAGCTTTCTTAATTAAAGGGGTTGTAATCGCAAAAGCTTCTCCTCTGGCCTTTCTTCTAATCAATTCCGTTCCGGTTACAATATTTCCCCACTGATCAGAACCTCCAAGCTGAAGTTTACAATTCTTCTCCGTATATAAATGATAGAAATCATAGCCTTGAACCAACTGGTAAGTAAACTCTGTAAAAGACATTCCCGTTTCTAAACGCGACTTTACAGAATCTTTTGCCAACATATAGTTTATACTGATATGCTTTCCTACATCTCGAATAAAATCAAGGAAATTAAAGTCTTTAAACCAATCGTAATTATTAACAATTTCAGCAGAATTATCGCCACAATCAAAATCTAAAAAGCGCGCCAATTGCTTTTGAACGCAGGTCAAATTATGCTCTAAAATATCTGCAGAAAGTAAATTACGCTCCTTAGATTTTCCCGAAGGATCGCCCACCATACCTGTGGCACCTCCAACCAAAGCAAAAGGCTTATGCCCTGCTCTTTGAAGATGAACTAAAGTCATGATCTGCACCAAGCTACCAATGTGCAATGAATCAGCCGTAGGGTCAAAACCAATATAGGCCGAAGTCATTTCCTTCTGTAGTTGTTCTTCTGTTCCGGGCATGATATCGTGAATCATACCTCTCCATTTCATTTCTTCAACAAAATTCATAGTAAGTGCATTTATTGACGGGTAAAAATAGGAGTTTTATTCTGTATATAAAACACCGTATTTACTTATCTTTCCTCCATGATATTAGTTACCGGAGCAACAGGCTTAGTAGGGTCGCACCTACTCTATCAGATTTGTAAAACTGAAGAAAACATTCGCGCAACCAAAAGGGATCGTTCAAATCTCGACCTGGTGAAAAAAGTATTTTCCTATTACTCCAATGGTGCTGACAAACTTTTTAACAAGATTGAGTGGGTCGACGCAGACCTCCTAAACATCACAGAACTAGAACTTGCATTTGAAGGAATCACAAAGGTATACCACTGTGCCGCCTGGGTAAATTTTAACCCAAAGCATAAACACAAAATGATTCGAAATAATGTAGATAGCACCGCAAATATTGTGAATTTATGCCTTGCTTATCAAGTACAAAAACTCTGTCATGTTTCGTCTGTAGCTGCAATAGGAAGGGCTGGAAATAGTACTATCATAAACGAAGAAACTTCATGGCTTGACGGCCCAGAAAATAGCAATTACGCCATTAGCAAATACAATTCCGAATTGGAAGTTTGGCGAGGTGTTGAAGAAGGTTTAAATGCCGTAATCGTAAATCCCTCCATCATTTTAGGCCCTGGAGAATGGAAAAGAGGAAGCTCAATGATCTTCCATCAAGTATGGAAAGGTATGCCTTTTTATACAACAGGAACGAATGGTTTTGTTGATGTAAGAGATGTTGCCAACGTAATGATTCAACTAATGGAAAGCGAAGTGAAATCAGAGCGGTTTATATTATGTTCAGAGAGTATCCCGTTTAGGCAAACCTTCGATTATATTGCAGAAGCTTTAAGAAAGAAAAAAGCAAGTATTAAAGCGGGTCCTTTTTTAAATGAACTCGGATGGAGATTGGCAAAAATCATTTCTATTTTCACTCGTAAAACTCCTATGTTTACGAAGGAAACAGCTCAAGCCGGAAACAATACATCAATCTATGAAAACGATAAAATCAAAAAAGTTCTGAACTTCGAATTTAAACCCGTCAAACAAAGCTGTCAGGATTTTTCTAAATTGTTTTTAAAAGAATACAAAAAATAATGATGGCTAAGTTTTCCTAGGAAAAGGACAGTTATTTCAAGACAAATTACTTATTATTCAATTTTCAACTTTTACACTTATTCCATCATTTGAATTCTTGTCAAAACAGAATCCAAAAGTAGTTCCATGGTTTTAGGCTCTTTAGAATAATAGGTAAAGCTCTCGTTAAATTCTTCAAAACTATATTCTTTAGGCTCAAACAGAGCCTCATAATAATCACGAATATTTAAACTATCTTCTTTCATTCCTTTGATCATATTCAACTGAGAAGCAGACTCCAACAAATGAACCTCTACCAAAACTTCTATCATCTGCGATTCAGACAAAATATGTTTCGGTTGCTTTTCTACTCGTTGAGAACAAGAGAAAAATAACCCAGATAGTATGACAAGAAAAGCTTTATTCATTATCTATCAAATTCTAAACGCATTCCTCTGGTGCTCTCATCAAAAGTACCATTATCGTAGACCAAATTCCCACTAACGAAAGTCTTGCTAACGGTAGATTTAAATTTCACTCCTTCAAAAGGAGACCAACCACAATCGTACAAGATATTGCCCTTGTTTACGGTCCACGATTTATCAATATCAACCACCACTAGATCGGCGTAATAGCCTTCGCGGATAAAACCTCTTTCTTTTACCTGGAAACAATCCGCCGGAGCGTGACACATCTTATTTACAATCCACTCCAGACTCACTTTACCCTGGTGATAAAACTCCAACATGGCCACTAAAGAATGTTGTACCAAAGGACCTCCGGAAGGAGCTTTAAAATATGTATTTTCTTTTTCCTCTATTGTATGAGGAGCGTGGTCGGTAGCAATAATATCAATTCTATCGTCTAGTAAAGCTTTCCAAACTCCCTCTTTATCCTTTGCCGATTTCACCGCGGGGTTCCACTTAATAAATGTCCCCTTTTCATCATAACTCGATTCATCAAACCACAGGTGATGAATACAAGCTTCTGCCGTAATTCTCTTTTCCTTTAATGGAATGTCATTTCTAAACAATGCGGTTTCCTTAGCTGTAGAAATGTGTAAAATATGTAATCGTGTATTGTGCTTATTTGCCAACTCAACGGCCATTGATGAGGACTTATAACAAGCATCATCGTTTCTGATAATCGGATGAAAACGAATCGGAAGATCCTCGCCATACTCCGCTTTCATTTTTGCTGAATTATTACGAATAGTCTCTTCATCTTCACAATGTACGGCTATAAGCATATCACATTTAGAGAAGATAGAGTTTAAGACTTGCTTATCATCTACCAACATATTACCCGTAGAAGAACCCATAAAAATCTTAATCCCGGCAACACGTTTTGGATCGGTTTTCAAAACCTGCTCTAAATTCTCATTAGAAGCCCCCATAAAAAACGAGTAATTCGCTAAAGAATCTTTAGCTCCAATCTGGTATTTATCTTCAAGTAGTTCTTGTGTTAAAGCTTGGGGCTTGGTATTAGGCATTTCCATAAAGGAGGTTATCCCACCTGCCACAGCCGCTTTTGCCTCGGTATAAATTCGCCCTTTATGCGTTAAACCCGGCTCTCTAAAGTGTACCTGATCATCTATCACTCCCGGCATCAAAAACTTCCCACTAAGATCAATCACCTCAGCCTCAACATCATTGATTTCAGTAGCAATTTTTGTTATACGCTCGCCCTGAATCAACACATCAGCTTTAATAACTGAACCTTCGTTGATTACTTGTGCGTTTTTAAGCAGCTTTTTCATGCTTTATAATAAACTATTCTTGTTTGTACCTTTTGAAGAAACTCCTCAATTTCATCTGAATCACCCCAAAAAAGGCTTCATAAAAAATTGAAGTACTCATCTTAGACTCTCCTTCCGTTCTATCGGTAAAGATAACAGGAACTTCTTTAATCTTATACCCAAATTTCCAGGATTTAAATTTCATTTCGATCTGAAAAGCATACCCCACAAAAGTAATGTTGGAACGAAGTACATTCTCTATAACTTTTCTGCGGTAGCATTTAAATCCGGCAGTAGCATCATCAACAGGTAAGCCCGTAATCATTTTTACATAACGCGAAGCAAAATAAGACATCATCACCCTTCCAATAGGCCAGTTGATTACATTCACCAATCCACCCACATAACGCGAGCCGATGGCTAAATCATTTCCGTCATGAGCACAGGCGTTATACAATCGTATTAAATCGTCTGGATTATGCGAAAAATCACAATCCATCTCGATAAAATAATCGTAACCACGTTTTAAACCCCAATTAAATCCATGAATATAAGCTGTTCCTAAACCTAATTTCCCTGTCCGTTCTTCTATAAAAAGGCAATCAGAATATTCTTTCTGTAAATCTTTTACGATCGCAGCGGTACCATCCGGAGAGCCATCATCTACAACAAGTATATGATACGACTTCTCCAAAGAAAAAACCTTGCGAAGCATTTTCGCAACATTTTCCTTCTCTTTGTAGGTAGGGATAATAATTAAAGAGTCAGACATCTATTTTAAGTTGAAAAGCAAATGTAATAGAATTTTATAATAGTCAGTCTTTAATTAGTGATTCAAATTTAGTAATGAAATTTCATCAAAAAAACTAAAAGCCTCTTAAACAAGAGACTTTTACTTAACATAACAGATAACCCTATTATGCATGATAATCGAGGGCGGGGTGAGTTTTCTATATCCTGGAGAAGATTTTATATTTTCATCTAGGCAATGTCACCTACACGTAGGTGACATCACTCATAAATATACGAAACTATATCGATACTTGCAAGTATGCCTTAAAAATATTCCAAAAGGGTTAAGCTATAGTTGAGCCATTTGAACTTACATCAGATGGCTTTACAAAACGCAGAGCTCCATCTTTATCCTCGGCCATTAAAACCATTCCCTGAGACTCAATACCCTTTATTTTTCTAGAAGCCAAATTTACCAATACCGAAACTTGCTCACCAATAATATTTTCGGCCTGATAATATTCTGCAATACCCGAAACCACTGTCCGTACATCAATACCCGTATCGATAGTTAACTGAAGTAGCTTCTTGGTTTTCTTTACTTTCTCGGCAGCAATGATCGTTCCCACCCGAATATCCATCGCACAGAAATCGTCGAAACTTACATTCGCCTTTTGTGATTTTACCATTTGATTCGCCAATTTAGTTGCTTCTAACTTTTCTAATTGAGCTTCTATTTCCGCATCTTCAATTTTACGGAATAGTAATTCAGCCTTTTTAATTTTACCTCCCTCAACCAAAAGATTATCCTTTCCTGCTTGCTCCCACAACAATTGATCAAGACCTAACATAGTCCTCAATTTCTCTGCAGAAAAAGGAATAAATGGCTCCGAAACTACACTCAAATTAGCTGCGATCTGAAGTGCAATATTCATAATGGTTTTGGTGCGAACTTCATCTGTCTTCACCAATTTCCAAGGCTCTTCATCCGCTAGGTATTTATTACCTAAACGAGCTAAATTCATCATTTCCATTAGAGCTTCTCTAAAACGATACGCTTCAATAGATTTAGAAATCTTAGCCGGGAATGCTTTTAATTCGGCAAGCACCTCTTTATCGTAATCTGATAATTCTTCCCTCTCAGGAACAACTCCTTCGTAGTACTTATTGGTAAGCACCACGACTCTATTAATGAAGTTACCATAAATCCCTACCAACTCAGAATTATTACGTGTTTGGAAGTCTTTCCAGGTAAAATCATTGTCTTTGGTCTCAGGAGCCGTAGCACACAACACATAGCGCATCACATCCTGTAGCCCGGGAAAATCTTCTAAATATTCGTGTAACCAAACAGCCCAATTCTTGGAAGTAGATATCTTATCGCCTTCTAAATTCAGGAATTCATTGGCCGGTACATTATCCGGTAAAATATAATCGCCGTGTGCTTTTAACATAGATGGGAAAATCACACAGTGGAAAACAATATTGTCTTTTCCGATAAAGTGAACCAGCTTACTATCATCAGACTTCCAATACGGCTGCCAATCTTTACCATTGTCCTTTGCCCATTGCTTTGTAGCAGAAATATATCCTATAGGCGCATCAAACCAAACATAAAGCACCTTTCCATCTGCACCCTCTGCAGGAACAGGAATACCCCAATCCAGATCTCGGGTTACCGCACGAGGCTGTAAACCCTGATCTAACCACGATTTACACTGTCCGTAAACATTCGACTTCCAATCCGTTTTATGCCCATCGAGTATCCACTCTTTCAGCCAGGCTTCATACTTATCTAAAGGCAAAAACCAGTGTTTCGTTTCTTTCAATACAGGCTTGTTTCCACTCAATGCCGACTTCGGCTCAATCAAATCTGTTGCACTTAAAGATGTACCACATTTCTCACATTGATCACCATAGGCATCATCACTTTTACAATGTGGGCAAGTTCCAGTAATGTAACGGTCAGCTAAAAACTCATTTTCCTTTTCATCGTAATACTGCTCACTTACCTTTTCGATAAATAATCCTTCGTTGTGTAAATGCTTAAAAAAGTCAGATGCAGTTTCATGATGCATGGCATCAGAAGTTCGGTGATAAATGTCGAAGCTAACACCCAATTCTTTAAAAGAATCTCCAATAATCTTATGGTATTTATCTACCACTTGCTGTGGTGTAACTCCTTCTTTCTTTGCAGAAATAGTAATGGGAACACCATGCTCATCAGAACCACAAACAAAGAGCACGTCTTTTTGATTGGAACGCAAAAACCTCGCGTAAATATCACTAGGAATATAAACGCCTGCTAGGTGACCAATATGAACCGGACCATTAGTGTAGGGCAATGCTGCCGTTATGGTATATCTTTTTACTTCTTTCGACATCAGGAAATACTTTTGTATAAGCAGCAAATATAAGAATTTGCCTAAGGTGAAATAAGTAATTTTTACTGCTTAATATTTATTTGTCATACTAAGCCCTGTCAAAGGACTTCAAATAAATTATTCTTGCCTTCAACAAGCCTGTCTGCGGTAGGCAGGCTCAGACTGACAATTCATTTTACGCACTAAACAAAATGCCTCTATTGCGCTCGTAGAGGGGAGTTGTTGTAAAACAACAAAGGGGTGTTCATAGATATTACTATCTTTAGTGCAATTAAAAATCTCTTTTTTGAAAACAGATCAAATCCCAAAACTTCATACAGGAGACGCAATCGCACTAATCTCTACTGCTCGTAAAGTAAATAAAGAAGAGCTCAACTTTGCTGTAAATATTCTTGAATCCTGGGGGTTGAACGTTTGCTATGGAAAAAATCTATTCGAAGAGAACCACCAATTTGCAGGAACTGTAGAACAAAGAACTCAAGATTTACAATCGGCATTAAACGATGAAAAGGTAAAAGCCATCTTATTTGTCAGAGGGGGTTACGGCTCTGTACAAATCCTAGATCATATTGATTGGGGCAACTTTCAGCAAAAGCCAAAATGGTTGATTGGCTTCAGCGACATCACCATTTTTCATGCACATATCCATCAGAATTTTGGTGTCCACACCTTACATGCAGCAATGCCAATAACCTTTCCAAAAAACACACGATCTTCATTAGACAATTTAAAGACGATTCTTTTTGGAGCAGAAATTCCTTATAAAATTGACGGGCATCCTTTCAACAGAAAAGGAAAAATAGAAGCTAAAGTTGTAGGTGGTAATTTATCTATCCTCTACTCCCTTTTGGGGTCTGAGAGTCAAATAAACACCGATGGTAAAATTCTATTTATTGAAGATCTGGACGAATACCTCTACCATATCGATCGCATGATGCAAGCATTAAAAAGAGCCGGAATGTTAAAACCCCTCGCCGGATTAATCGTAGGTGGAATGAGCGATATGAATGACAACACTATTCCTTTTGGAAAAACTGCTGAAGAAATTATTCGTGATATCGTTTCAGAATACAATTACCCTGTTGCCTTTGGCTTCCCTGCCGGACATATTGATGATAATCAACCGATTGTCTTTGGGAAAAAAACTATCTTAGAGGTATCTGAAAATACTTTAATAAAATAATCCAACACCCTCCAACAAATAGCCATTAACCAAAACTACTTGTACCTAATACTTTATACTTAATACTAACCTACCAAAATACTATAATACCAATCTACTAATTATGGCATCACACAACGACCTTGGCAAAGAGGGCGAACTTATTGCCCAAAAATTCCTCATAAAAAAAGGATTCAAGATTCTCAATTGCAACTGGCGACACCTACGCTACGAAGTAGACATCATCGCCTTAGACAAAGACTTCCTGATATTCATTGAAGTCAAAACACGTTCCTCATTTCGCTATG
>Ga0208881_1000875_pt1 | contig 10585 bp, 8 predicted proteins | sample Knorr_S23_td_AAI_FD_185610 | JGI IMG/M metagenome (GOLD analysis project Ga0208881, IMG submission 185610) | Marine microbial communities from Southern Atlantic Ocean transect - Knorr_S23_td_AAIW_ad_876m_LV_B (SPAdes) (version 2) | ecosystem: Environmental > Aquatic > Marine > Oceanic | place... | reverse complement strand
TCTTCAAAAGAGGAATCTCCAAAAGAGGAATCTTCAAAAGAGGAATCTCCAAAAGAGGAATCTTCAAAAGAGGAATCTCCAAAAGAGGAATCTTCAAAAGAGGAATCTCCAAACAAAGAAACTTCTAAACCGGAATAAGTTTTTAATTCATGGCAAGGTTACCTGATTTTCAGCTTGAAACTTTTTTCTCTCGCTGGGAATTTAACACTAAGTATAATATGTGTGCTTCGAATATAGAGTCAGTATCCCTTGAAGAACTTTTGCTTTTGTCTAATGTAGAAGATAAAAAATTATGGACAAAATTAGATTTAGGTTACACAGAAACTTATGGTTCATTAAATATAAGAGAGGCAATTGCTGATACATATGATAATATTAATTCTAATGATATTTTAACATTTGCTGGTGGAGAAGAAGGAATATATGTTGCAATGCAATGTATTCTTAATAAAAATGATCACGCAATTGTTATCACTCCAAATTATCAATCATCTGAAACATTACCAAAATCAATATGTGAGGTAACTGGAATAGGACTTAATTCTGATGATAATTGGAATTTAGATATTCAAAAAATCATAAGTGCTATAAAATCTAATACTCGTTTAATATCTATTAATTTTCCTAATAATCCAACGGGAAAAATTATTTCTATGGATACACTTTATGAATTAATCAATATTGCAAAAAAAAAAGACATATATCTTTTTAATGATGAGATCTATAGATTAATGGAAAGAGATAAATCTAAAAGATTAATACAAGTTTCTGATATTTATGAAAAAGGACTTTCATTAAATGGTATGTCAAAATCATATGGAATGCCTGGATTACGAATAGGTTGGATTGCCACAAAGGATCATGATCTTCTTGATAGAATGGAAAAAATGAAACATTATTTGTCAATTTGTAATTCTGCTCCTAGTGAAATACTTGCAATTATTGCACTTAATTCAAGAAAAAAAATCCTTGATAGAACTAATAAAATTGTAACAAAGAATTTGAAAATTTTAAATAAGTTTTTTCTTGAATATGAATATTTATTTGATTGGAAAGAACCTGATGGAGGCTGTATAGGTTATCCTAGGTATAAAGGCCCAGATGGTGTAGATGTTTTTTGTGAGAAACTTATTAAACAAGAGAGTGTTTTACTTCTTCCTTCTAAAGTATATACTTCTGATATTGTAAAATCACCAAAAAATCACTTTAGAATCGGTTATGGACATGTTAATATGTTAAAAGGATTAGAGTTAATAAAAAAATTTATTAATAAAAATTATAATAAATAAAAAGCATAAAGTATTTAATAATAATCTTTAAGCTTTAAGATGAATTCAATTAATATTAAATTCTTTAAAATACTTTTTTGTATATTTCAAAAAATATCGATTTATGGGTCTTTTTGATTTTATTAAAAGAAAATTATTTGGCAAATCTAAAAAGGTTGAAGAGGCTAAGGCATCTGAAAAAGATTCAAAAAAAATTATAAGCAAATCACCTAAAAAAGTTGAAAAGCCAAAAGTTGAGAAGAAGGTAGAGAAGCTAAAAGTTAAGAAGAAAGAGGATAAGCCTAAAAAAAGTTTCTTTGCAAAATTAAAATCAGCATTAATTGATAAACCTAAAAAAGAAGAAGAGCCAGAAGTCGAGGAAGTTGTAGAGGAAGTTAAAGAGGAGGAGCCAGAAGTTGAGGAAGTTGTAGAGGAAGTTAAAGAGGAGGAGCCAGAAGTTGAGGAGGATGATAAAGAAGCTGAATCATTAAAAAAAGGTTTAGAAAAAACAAAAAAAAGTTTCTTTTCTAAATTAAAATCAGCAATAATAGGGAAATCAAAGATAGATGATCAAGTATTAGATGACCTTGAAGAAATTTTAATAACTTCTGATGTTGGTGTTAAAACTACAATTAAAATTATTGAAAGAATAGAAGAGAGAGTATCTAAAGAAAAATATACTAGCGTAAATGAACTAAATAAGTTATTAAAGGATGAAATTGTTCAATTACTTGCTGAGAATAGTTCAGACTTAGAAGCATTTGATGTTTCAGAAGATCAGATTCCTTATGTTATATTAATTGTTGGAGTTAATGGAGTTGGTAAAACTACTACTATTGGTAAATTAGCTGCTCAATTTAAGGAAGGTGGACTTAAAGTGTTATTGGGTGCTGCAGATACATTTAGAGCTGCTGCAGTTGATCAATTATTATTATGGGGAGAAAAGGTTGGTGTTGATGTAGTTTCTCATGGTATGAATAAGGATCCAGCATCTGTGGCTTATGATACCGTCAAGAAAGCTGTAAATGAAAATTATGATGTTGTAATAATTGATACGGCGGGAAGATTGCATACTAAAGTTAATCTTATGAACGAACTTTCTAAAATTAAAAGAGTAATTCAAAAATTTAAAGATGATGCTCCGCATGAAATAATGTTAATTTTAGATGGTAGTACAGGTCAAAATGCATTTGTTCAGACCGAAGAATTTATAAAAGCAACAGATGTAAATTCTATAGCAATTACAAAATTAGATGGTACTGCTAAAGGAGGTGTTGTAATTGGAATAACAGATCAATTTAAAATTCCTATAAAGTATATTGGAGTGGGTGAAAAGATTGGAGATTTGCAACTTTTTCATAAGGGCGAATTTGTTAATTCATTTTTTGATTAATGGAAATTTTCTGTTTTTTATTTGTGTCTTTAGTATATTTTTTTTCAGAATGGGTTATAAATGCAGCTGATTTCCTTTGGAATGGGCCAGTATTAGTTTCTTTATTATTAGGCGGCGGTTTTATACTTTTAATTCGTTCGAAATTTATTCCTTTATTACATTTTAATCATGCGTTTAAATTATTAAAAAAAAATTCAAATTCTTCTGAAGGTATAAGTTCCTTTGAAAGCGTATCAAGTCACGTTGGTGGAATTGTTGGGATGGGAAATATAAGTGGTGTTGCCATAGCAATAATTATGGGAGGTCCTGGTGCTATATTTTGGATGTGGGTAACTGCTTTTTTTGGTATGATTACAAAATTTTATACATGTAGTCTTGCAGTTATGTATAGAGATAAAAAAGAAGGTCAATTTGTCGGAGGTCCAATGTATGTTATTTCAAAAGGGCTAGGGAAAAATTGGAAATTTTTAGCTTATTTATTTTGTTTTTTTGGTCTATTAGGTGTTTCACCTATTTTTCAATCAAATCAAATTGTTGAAATTATAAATTCAGTTTTTTTAAAGAACAATGTATTATATATAAATCGATTTATTAGTGATTTTATAATTGGAATTTGTATTTCTATTGTAGTATCTATGGTAATCTTTGGTGGTATAAAACGAATTGGAAGGGTAGCTAGTAAATTAGCTCCATTTATGGTTATAGTATATATGCTGGTGGTTTTTTATATAATTATAGATAATTATACTAAAATTATTCCAACTATCAGTTTAATTATTACTGATGCTTTTTATGCAAATTCTGTTTTGGGGGGAGCGCTTGGTTCTTTAATTTTAATTGGTGCTAGAAGAGCATCTTTTTCAAATGAAGCAGGAATTGGAACAGCACCAATTATTCATGCTGCAAGTAAAACAGATAATCCGATACAAGAAGGAATGGTATCTATGATAGGTCCATTTATCGATACAATTGTAGTCTGTACTTTAACAGCATTGTGCATATTGGTTAGTGGTACTTGGGAAAACAACACTTATGCTGGAATCGCCATTGTAGCTCAAGCTTTTAATGATTCTTTACCAATACTTGGACCTTATTTATTATTGGTTTGTACTTTATCTTTTGCTATAACTACACTTTTTAGTTTATCTTTTTTTGGAGAAAGATGTTTAGCTTTTTTGATTGGAGAAAGGTATAGTTTTATTTATAGATATATTTATTTAGTTCTAATTTTAGTAGGATCTACTTCTTCATTAAAGTTTGTTATAAGTCTAATAGATCTTTCATACGGCATTATGGCTTTCCCCACAATGATTTCTGTTTTAATACTTTCTTCTAAAATTGATAAAAAGTCTAAAAAATATTTTAAAAAATTAAATGAACACATATAATAACAAATTTTTATATTTGTAACCTGTTAAAAAGTAATTAATGAAAATAATTATTGCAGGAACGGGTGAAGTAGGATTTCACCTTTCTAAGTTACTTGCTCAAGAGGAACATGACATTGTTATAATTGATAATAATGCAAAGGCTCTTGAGAGAGCTTCGAAAAATTTAGATGTGTCTACGATAAAAGGTGATGCCACATCACTAAGAGTTTTAGAAAATGCTCGAGCTGATAGGTGTGATCTTCTTATAGCAGTAACGTCTTCCCAGCAGGTAAATATTCTTGCTTGTGCAATGGGGAAAAGTTTTGGAGTAAAAAAATGTATAGCTAGAATTTCAAACACAGAATTACTTCATAGAAAAGATACTTTTGATTTAGAATCAATTGGTATTGATAAGGTTATATATCCTGAAACATTGGGGGCAAATGAAATTAAGACTTTATTAAAAGAATCAGCAGCAACAGATACAGTTGAGTTTGATGATGGCTTATTGCATTTGATGGGAATTATGATAGATGATAATTCTGCATTAAAGGATAAAACTTTAGCTGAGACTGCTCATTTAAATCCTGATATAGATTTTACTACAGTCGCAATTGTAAGAGATAAAAAAGATGAAATTAAAAATGAAACTATAATTCCAAGATCAAATAATATATTTAAGGAAGGGGATCATGCCTATTTTGTTGCAAAATCAAATCAGGGAATTGATCGGGTTCTTTCTTTAACGGGAAAGAAACATGTTTCCATTAAAAATATTATGATTTATGGTGGGTCAGATTTAGCATATATAACTGCCAAACATTTGTCAAAAAAATATAATATAAAGTTAATTTGTGAGGATAGAGAAAATTGTGAAAAACTTGCAGATAATTTACCAAATGTAATGATACTTAATGGAAAAGGCACAGACGTAAATTTTTTAATGGATGAAGGGTTAGATGACATGGATGCTTTTCTTGCTCTTTCTAATGAAACTGAAAAAAATATTTTAGCTTCTCTTGCGGCAAAAGAATCAGGCGTTAAGAAAACTATTTCTCAAGTTGAAAATATAGATTATATTCCACTGGCTCAAAATATGGGTGTTAATACAACTATTAATATTAAATATTTAGCTGCTAATTTTATATTTAAATACATACGAAAAGATGAAGTTATAAATTTTAGCTTACTTCAGGGTGTTGATGCTGAAGTTGTGGAGATTGAGGTAAAAGAAAATTCCAAAGTTTTAAATAATAAATTAAAAGATTTAGATTTTCCTAATTCGGGAGTTGTTGGTGGAGTAATTAGAAATAAAAAACCGTTGCTTCCTAGAGGCGATTTTGAATTTGAAGTAAAAGATAGAGTTATTATAGTAAGTAAACACGAATCTTTGCGTTCTATTGAATCAATGTTTAAATGAAATTTAATTTAAATGTTATAGGTAATATCATTGGAATTCTACTGATGATAAATGGTTTTCTGATGTTAACTGCTGTTCCTTTTGGCTTGTACTTTAATGAAAATTCATTTATTGGAATATTAATTTCATCATTTGTAAATATTGCAGTTGGATTTCAATTTTATAATTCAACAAAAAATAAAGGAAATAAAGATTTAAAGAGAAGAGATGGCTATCTAATAGTTACGTTTAGTTGGATTTTTATGTGTTTATTTGGAATGCTACCTTATGTTCTTTCGGGCCAAATTCCTTCCTTAACAGATGCTTTTTTTGAAACGGTTTCTGGATATACAACTACTGGAGCAACAATTTTGAATAATATTGAATCTTTAGATCATGGAATTTTATTTTGGAGAAGTCTTACTCAATGGATTGGTGGTATGGGAATTATAGTTTTAGCTGTTGCTATTTTACCATTCTTAGGGATTGGAGGAATGCAATTATTCGTTGCTGAAGCTCCTGGAATATCGTTAGATAAATTACAACCTCGAATAAAAGAAACGGCAAAAAGATTATGGATTATTTACATATCATTTACAGTACTGTTATTTTTTATTTTATATGCTGAAGGAATGAGTTTATTTGATGCAGTTAATCATGCTATGACAACCTTTGCTACTGGTGGATTCTCTACAAAAAATGCTAGTATTGGATATTTTGATTCACCAATAATACATTATACAATAATTGTTTTCATGATGATTTCTGCAACAAATTTTACTTTAATATATTTTGGACTTAAATTAAATTTTAAGAAAGTATTTTATAATGAAGAATTTAGAATTTATTTTTTATTTACTCTTATCGTTTCTTTACTTGTTTTTATTTCTTTATTACAATATGATATTTCTAATGTCGAAGAAACTTTTAGAATTGCTTTATTTAATGTTGCTTCTATAATTACAACTTCAGGTTTTAGTACTGCAGATTATACAGGTTGGAGTGAGTTTTTAACGATTCTGTTTTTTATATTAATGTTTTTTGGTGCTTCAGCAGGATCGACTTCTGGAGGTGTTAAAATTGTACGTCATGTTATTTTGTTAAAGAATACGTATATAGAATTAAAGAAGCAGATTCATCAATCTGGAGTTTTTACTCTTAGATTTAATAATTCAAAAATTCCTGAAAATGTTGTATTTAACATATTGGCATTTATGATGTTATATGTAGTTATTTTTTCTATTGGGTCAGTAATTATGACATTATTAGGTGTTGATTTTATGACTGCTATTGGTTCAGTTGCTGCTTCTTTAGGAAATGTTGGACCTGGAATAGGTTCTGTTGGACCAGATGCTTCATACAGTAATATTCCAATTGCTGGAAAATGGTTTTTATCTTTACTAATGTTTATAGGTAGGTTAGAATTATTTACTTTTTTGATGATTTTAACTCCAGCTTTTTGGAAACATAATTAATTATGATCGAGTTATTTTATATTCTTTGGAATGCTGATCCAGAAATTATTTCAGGATTCTCACCTAGATGGTATGGTCTTCTTTTTGCTTCTGGCTTTTTAGTTGGTTCAAGCATTATGACTAGGATTTATAAATTAGATGGAAGAAATCCAGATGAAGTTGAACGTCTTACAATTTACATGGTCATAGCAACTATTGTAGGAGCTAGAATTGGACATTGTTTGTTTTATGATCCGGTTTATTATTTATCTAATCCACTTAAAATTTTATACATATGGGAAGGTGGATTGGCAAGTCATGGAGCAGCTATAGCTATTATATTGGGATTAATTATATATGCAAAAAAAGTTAATGAATCTTTCTTTTGGGTTATAGATAGGGTAGTTATTGTAGTGTGTCTTGCGGGGGCTTTTATTAGAATTGGAAATTTTATGAACTCTGAAATATTGGGTTTGCCCACAGAATCTGGAAATGGTGTTGTCTTTGCTAGAAATACAAATGATATTTTAATGTATAGGTTTGATGGAAGGGTAGATGAGATAAATTTTTTAAAAAGAAAAGGAAATAAAAATAAAAATGGAGTTCCAATAACTATTAGAATAAATTATAAAGACGGATTAGAGTTAGATGAGGATTATGAGAATAACTATTATAAAAATGATATTAAAAGTTTTTTAATTGGATATGAAAATATTAGAAATCATATATATCAGAATCCTTCTGAAAATTTAGACTACAAAATATTCAAAAATGGAAATAATTATTATGCTGAAATCTACACAGTTGGAATACCCAGACATCCCGCTCAATTATATGAAGCTTTTTATTGTATGCTTTTGTTTATAGGATTATTGTCATTATGGTATTTTAAAAGATCTTCTCTAAACAATGGATTTATTTTTTCAATTTTTATGATTACCCTTTGGTCTTTAAGAATTTTGGATGAACTCCTTAAAGAAAATCAAGTTGATTGGGAGGCTGACATTCCTCTTAATATGGGACAATGGTTAAGTATACCAATGATAATGATTGGTCTTGTAATATTTATAAAAACTTTCCCCAGAAAAACATCAAAATAATTTTACTTATTTGTCGGAAAACAACCACAAGGCCTTTCCTTGAATGAATAGCTAATCCCAATTTCTATAGAATTATATTCACTTATAATTCCATACCTCGCAAATACTTTTATTTTTTCATATGATATGCCAATTGTAGGCTTTAAGACATATTTGTTTTTAGTTATAGATTTTCCATTATCAAAATTTTCTATTCCATAACCTATTCCTATGAACGGAGAAAATGCTTCATCAATAAAATAATAATAGATATTTATTCCTGCAGGTATTAAGTAATTAATGTCAATAGAATTTTCATCAAAAGATAATGTACTAATGAAACCGGCTTCTATGGAGATCTCATATTTTGCTTTTTGATCAAGTGTATAGGTAAACTCACCCATTACTCCAAATCCCATATCAAAACCATATCTGTTAGTTTCACCAATTGGCAATTTTGTCAAACTTGACATTGAAAATCTATAAGGTTTATAATATTTATTTTGTTTATTTTGACAAAAAGAAATGTATGGAATACAAATTATTATAAATAATATAAATGCTTTTTTCATTATGAAATCAATCTTAATAATTAATATTATTATATTAAATAATAATTTAAAATAAAATTAGTTATGATTAATATCAATCCTATAAAAATATTAATAATCTTTTCCTTCATCTTATGTTCTTGTACTAGTGAACCAATTAAATGTGATTTGGTAATTTATAATGGTACAATTTATGATGGCAGTGGAGAAAATCCATTTATTGGATCTGTTGGGTTGATAGGTGATAAAATAGTATATGTTGGTGAAAATACAGTTTTTGATGCTGATACAACTATTGATGTTACAGGGCTTGCAATATCTCCCGGATTTATTAATATGCTCAGTTGGGGGTATGGCTCATTAATGGATGATGGACGATCATTAAGTGATATAAAACAAGGTGTTACTCTTGAAGTTTTTGGAGAAGGAACATCTCCTGGTCCATATTGGAATGATGGAAAGTATACAACTTTTGGTGGTGCAATGGAAGCTTTAGAGAATAGTGGTGTTTCAACTAATATAGCTTCTTTTTTAGGAGCTGCTACAGTAAGAATTTTAGAAGTAGGTTATGATAATAGGGATGCTACTGAGAATGAATTGAACAAGATGCGAGATATAGTAAAACAATCTATGGAAGAAGGGGCTATGGGCATAGGATCTTCTCTAATTTATGCTCCTGGTGATTATGCTTCTACAGAAGAACTTATAGAATTATGTAAGGTTGCTTCGGAGAATGGTGGAATGTACATTTCACATATGAGAAATGAAGATAGTAAACTTCTAGAAGCATTGGAAGAACTGATAACTATATCAAAAGAAGCAAATATATCATCAGAAATATATCATCTTAAAGCTTCCAGAGAAGCAAATTGGCATATGTTAGATTCTTTGATAGAAAGGGTTAATCAAGTTAGATCTGAAGGCCATAAAATTACTGCAGATATATATACCTATAATGCAAGTTCAACAGGTTTGACAGGTGTTATTCCAACATGGGTTCAGGCGGGTGGACATAAAGCATGGATTAATAGAATGAAAGATCCTGAAGTTAGACCAAGACTTCTTGCAGATATAAGAAAAGAATTATCAGAACAACCTCCAGAAGGAATACTTATGGTAGGGTTTAAAACTAGTAATATGTCAAAAAAATATTTAGCAAAAACTGTAGCTGAAGCTGCTAAGATGAGGGGTCAATCTCCTGAAGAAGCTATTATTGATATGGTTATTGAAGATGATAATAGAATACAGTGTATATATTTTAGTATGTCAGATGAAAATATAGCAAAGAAAATGCAAATCCCATGGGTATCATTTTGTTCTGATGCAGGAACATATAGCGATATAAGCAATAAATTTAGAACTCATCCTAGAGCTTTTGGAAGCTTTATTAGAGTTCTTGGTAAATATTCAAGAGATGAAAACTTAATTTCTTTACAGGAAGGTATTAGAAGGTTAAGTCATTTACCGGCTTCTAATTTAAATCTTAAGAATCGAGGTTTGTTAAAAAAGGATTATTTTGCTGATGTAGTTATTTTTGATCCTAATAAAGTTGATGACAAAGCCACTTTTGAAGAACCTCTTCAGTTTGCGGTTGGAGTAAGCCATGTTCTTGTAAATGGAACACCGGTATTACTTAATGGTGAACATACAAATAAATTTTCTGGTAGATTTATAAAAGGGCCAGGTTATTTAGAAAAATAATTATCTTTTTCTAGCTGTTAGATATCGTTCAAGATGCATCTGATTAAGTTGATCAGAGTCTCCATATTTGTTTCTTATTTCAATTAATCTTTTATGCATATTTTTTCTTACTTCAAGGTATTTTGGGTCATCATAAACATTTCTCATTTCTGAAGGGTCTTCCTGAAGATCATATAATTCCCACTCGTCAATATCATAGTAAAAATGCATTAGTTTATATCTGTCAGTTCTTACACCATAGTGTCTTTTCACCATATGAACAGATGGATATTCGTAGTATGTATAGTAAATAGCATCTCTCCATTTAGAAGAAGTATTATTTACAATTTTTCTAAATGAATCTCCTTGTAAATCATCAGGTATATCTATT
>Ga0208881_1000874_pt1 | contig 10588 bp, 8 predicted proteins | sample Knorr_S23_td_AAI_FD_185610 | JGI IMG/M metagenome (GOLD analysis project Ga0208881, IMG submission 185610) | Marine microbial communities from Southern Atlantic Ocean transect - Knorr_S23_td_AAIW_ad_876m_LV_B (SPAdes) (version 2) | ecosystem: Environmental > Aquatic > Marine > Oceanic | place... | reverse complement strand
TACCACTTCAGTGTTACAAGAAATGACAAAACAAGTTCAAGCGCTTGGAGTGAAACCTGAAATTGAGGCTTTTGATACTGGTCATTTACAGTTTGCAATCTGGCTTAAAGAGCAAGGTCTAATTGATGACCCTGTGATGATTCAACTATGTATGGGTATTCCATGGGGCGCACCTGATGACCTTCACACATTTCTCGCAATGACATCAAATGTTCCAAAGGACTGGACATTTTCTGCCTTCTCAATAAGTAGAAATCAGTTGCCTTATGTAGCCTTAGCTATCTTGGCAGGCGGTAATATTCGTGTCGGCCTTGAGGACAACATCTACCTCAAACGTGGTGTTCTTGCTACCAACGAAGACCTGGTAAAAAAAGCTGTACAGACAGCTGAGGGAATGGGATGCGCTATTCTAGGGCCAGATCAGGTACGCAGTAATATGAAGCTAGTGAAGCGCTGGGGCTAGACATGAAAAGCATTAAGTCAGCAGGCGTTATTGGCGCAGGCGTTATTGGTAGTGGATGGATAGCCAGGTTACTGCTAAATGGTATCGATGTTTTTGTTTATGATCCCTCAAAAGAAGCTCCAAAAAATGTCAGTAAAGTTATTCAAAATGCTGAAAGGGCTTATAGCAACTTGCTCACTTCAGAGCTACCAAAAAAGGGAACACTTTTATTTTCAAACTCAATTTCAGAAGTTGCAAAATCTTCAGAATTAATCATTGAGGCTGTTCCTGAAAGACTAACTGCAAAACAATCAGTTTATGATGAAATTGAATCAAATGCTGCAGATGATTTGATTATTACATCGTCAACTTCAGGGATACTACCTTCAGACTTGCAGTCAAAAATGAGCCACCCAGAGAGACTCATTGTTGCTCACCCATTTAATCCAGTCTATCTTTTGCCGCTAGTAGAGATAGTTGGCGGAAAAGAAACATCTCAAGAAGTCATCAAAAAAGCTTGCAATATTTTTACTCATATTGGCATGTTTCCACTCCATATTAAAAAAGAAATTCCTGCGTTCATTGCAGACAGACTTCTTGAATCAGTCTGGCGAGAGGCTTTATGGCTGGTTAATGATAATGTCGCTACAACCGAAGAAATCGATGACGCCATTCGCTATGGTTTTGGTCTAAGATGGGCTCAGATGGGTCTATTCGAAACCTATAGGCTTGCTGGTGGAGATGCTGGAATACGTCATTTTATCTCGCAATTTGGCCCTTGCTTGGAATGGCCTTGGACTCACCTAATGGACGTTCCTGATTTCACCGAAGAGCTTATTGATAAGGTATCGAACCAATCAGACGACCAATCTGGGAAATATAGTATTGATGAGTTAATGCAAAAGCGTGATGACAATTTAGTTGATTTTTTGAAGGTTCTTAAAGAGAATCGATGGGGTGCTGGAAATCTTTTAAAAGAATACGAACAAACTATATCAAACTCACAAAAAAAGCTAGAGTTTTCAGAACTGGATTTATCTCAACCTATAGACACATATACAACCCATATTCCTAAAGAGTGGGCTGATTACAATGGTCATATGACTGAATCTCGTTACCTTGAATGCTTCTCAGAGGCGACTACAGAATTAATGGAAATTATTGGTGCTGATGAAAAGTATATCGTTAATGTTGGATCTTACTTTACAGTTGAAACCCATATAAGGCACTTAGATGAGGTTTTAATCGGAGAAAGAGTCTATTCCAAAACACAAGTTATTTATGCTCAAAATAAAAAACTTCATTTGTTTCACTGGCTCCATCATGACGATGGAAGGTTGCTGGCAACTGCTGAACATATGTTAATTCATGTCGACTTAAAAACGCGTGGCGCCAGCATGCCTAGTGATTTAGTAATGGATAGGACGGAGCGTATTTATAGTGCACACAAAAAACTCCCCACCCCTGAAGGATTAAGTCGTGCAGTAGGAGACAAGGTCTAGTACCATTCGTCCTCCATACTTTCTTTTTTCTTAGCCATATAGTCAATCAATGCTTCATCTATTGACTCATCTAGAGGGGGCTCAATGTACTCCTCTAGCATCTGATTCCAACGCTCATAAGCTCTCTGCTCAGCGTCTTTTGAGCCATCTTCCACCCATTGTTCATAGGAGTTATTATCAGGCAGTTCTGCTCGATAATTGGCAGTCTCAAAGTTTTCTGCTGTGTGCTGAGTACCTAAGAAGTTCTCTCCTGGAGAGTTCTCTTTAAAGGCACTACTCGCCAACGAATTTTCATCGATTGTAAGGCCCTCAAACATGCGATGAAGCATGCCAAGTCGATCACAGTCAAGGATAAACTTTTCATAGCCAACAACCAGTCCTCCTTCTAGCCAGCCAGCGGCCTGATGCATAAAATTTGCACCTGCCAGAATTGCTGGATACATTGAATCTACAGACTCTTGCATGGCCTGGGCATCCGCTACCTTGGATGCGGTGTAATGACCGCCTGCTCGAAATGGAAGTCCCAGACGTCTAGCCATCTGCCCAACAGCAAATGTGGCCAAGCTCGACTCTGCCGTTCCAAATGTCGGCGCCCCTGACTTAAGATCCATGGTTGTTAAAAAGTTACCATACACAGCACTTGAGCCAGGCCTTACAAGTTGGGTTAGGGCAACACCTACAAGCGTTTCAGCATGTGCCTGAGCAATCGCTGCCGGCATCGTTACAGGTGACATTGCACCACCCAAAATGAAGGGCGTAATAACAGTTCCCTGATTTGCCCTAGCATAACCCTTCAATGCCTCTGTCATAGTTTTATCGTAAACCAGCGGTGAATTAACATTTATATTTCCTTGGATTACACAGTTTGAATCAACAAACTCTTCGCCAAAAACAATTCGTGCCATTGCTATCGAATCTTCTACCCTCTCGGGAGCAGTAACAGATCCCATAAATGGCTTATCGGAGTATTTCAAATGCGCATAAACCATATCTAGATGGCGCTTATTGACAGGAACATCGACCGGCTCGCAATTAGTGCCACTGGTATGGTGAAGCCATGGAGTCATATGGGTCAACTTTATTAAGTTTATAAAATCTTCCATATTGCCTTGCCTTCTGCCGCCTTTAATGTCATAAACAAAAGGGGAGCCATATGCCGGCCCAAGAACTAATTTATTGCCTCCAAATATTGTTGATCTTTTTGGATTTCGAGCGTGCATCTCAAACTCTTTTGGGGCCGTTTTACAGAGATCTTGAACAAGGCCTTTATCGAATCGAACTAGATTTCCTTTAACGGTTGCGCCAGCCTCTTTAAACAAACTTAAAGACTCTTCATCGTCCCAAAACTCTATGCCTATCTCCTTAAGAATCCAGTCAACATGATTATCTATACGACTTAACTCCTCTTCGCTAAGCATGTCGTAACATTTAATTTTGCGTGTTAAATACCTTGGTGGCTCTATTTGTTCAGATTTTTTTCGATCTGCAATCTTTGCAGAACGACCACCTCCTCTTCTTTTTCGACGATTCGACATAAACACCTCAAAAAACTAGTTATTAGTCCAACAACATGCTGGACTTATTTTATTAATGTTAATTCAAAAAATATTTAAACTCAAGTTAAAAAATATTAATAGGTTTTATTAAAAAATTTTGTATTAGTCTAAAAATTAAATAATATAATCAAATACTTAACAATTTAATTAAGGAGATAAAAAATGATAAAAATGGACTTTAAAGGCAACATTACTTCAAAGGAACTTCCTCTTTTTGAAGGCAACAATGCCTATCTAAAAGACTTTGCTATATCGAATGATGCAAGTGCGCCTATTACCGCTGGTCTTTTTCGACTTGAAAAAGGCGAATCAATTACATACGATTACACTTATGAAGAAATGAAGCTCATAATTGATGGCGAGTTTCATATTAGCGATGGTTCTGGTGAAGAAATTACAGCGACAAAAGGAGACTTAATTTATTTCCCAAAAGGCAGCGTTATTACTTTCAGAACCGATGACTTTGGCTTGGGTTATTTTGTTGGTCAGCGTGGTGAAGACGAGGCCTAAAGAGACCTTGTTTGGCGAAGTACCCTTCCACTTATTGGAGCAGAAATCGTTCTCCTGTACGCTTCAACAATACGTTTTTTTGAAGTAGGCTCAAAACCATCAAAAAGCATTCCATAATCTTCAACAGAGTTCTCAATAATGGATGGCGAAACAATATTAATTCTAAGTTTCCCCGCATACTCTGCTGCCAACGTAGAGACGCACATATTAAGGGCGCCATTAGCTGCTGCTGCGCAAGAACCAGCCAAAATTGGCTCATCACCAATGATGCCGCTTGTCAGAGTAATTGAGCCATTTTCAGTTAAATAAGGGATTGCTGCTTTTGCTAGATTTAATTGGCTAAAGCACTTTTTTGATAGCCCCAAAGCAAAGTCTTCCATTGTTAGTTCTTCAAAAGTTTTAAAGGGTGTGCCGCCGATACAAGAAATCAAGCCATCAAATGTGCCGATTGAGGCAAATACATCCGATACACTTTCAAAGTTTAAAGCATCAATTTTTAAATCAGGACCTGAGCGGCCCGCCCGAATTACCTCATAATCATTTAGTCCACCCACTACTACTCTTCCAAGTCTGCCAGTTGCACCGACAACAACAATTTTTTTCATAACGCCTCTTTAATTTAAATAATAAGAATAATGATATCACTAATCAAGCAAACTACCAATACACCTCTTTACTTCCTCTTTGGTTGCATTTGAATTTAAACCTTTCCCAATTCTGACGTTTACCTCTCGACGAAGACTAAACCTCATGCTTCTTTTAACTGATCTAGGTGCTTTTGAAAAAAAACTACCCCACATATTATTGACAGCGAAAGGAACAACTATGACACCTTCTTTTGATTGTGATAAAACTTTTTCAAAGCCTCTCTTTAAGTCACTTAACTCGCCACTTGTTGAGACATGCCCCTCAGGAAATATGCCAACAACACAGTCATCATTTAATAAGCTTACAATACTTTGCATTGCATTTCGGCTATTCTCAGGCCTTATTGATACAGCACCTACTGCTCTAAGAATCCAATTAAAAATTGGCTTACTGTAGTAATCATCATGCACAACAAAACGAATCGTTCTTGGAGTCGCCCACTGAATTAGCGCAAAGTCTATATAGCTAATGTGATTACCAAGGAGTAAAACAGGGCCATGTTTTGGAAGATTCTCAATACCGCTGACTCTTAATCGATAACGCCACCCAAATAATAAATAGCCAGCAATTTGCCGCACAACTAAAGAATTGTTTTTAGTTTTTTCAGAACGATAGTAAAGCCAACCACTGCGATTGCTGCATTTAAGTAGAGTATAAATTGGCTATCAAAACTTAATTTAGCGAGGAGCATTGTAAGTGCCAAAAGACCTATCATAGCAATATTCTGTAGCCAATTTTTACCGGCCAACATACTTCCAAGACCATCCTCAGGAGAGTGTGCTTGCATCAGGGCATTAAGAGGAACAATCATCATTCCTGCGCCAACTCCAAATAAAAGAATGACTGCTGTTACTATTATTAAAGCAGAAGAGTTTGGAATAAAACTTAAGCTCGATACAATGGGCACCAATATTGCGCAAATAGTGATCATTGTTGAACCGGTGTATATATTGTTAACTCGAATAAAGTTGAGACTTTTTCTTCCTGAAATGAACGCGCCAATCATAATTCCTATAACCGAAGACGCTAACATAGCATTCACAACTAATGGACTTTCAACTCCAAAATTAACTTTAGCGTGAGCAGGAATTACTGCTACTAAGTTTTGAGACATTCCCCAAAAAATAGCTGTTCCTAAAATCGAATACCAAACAATCTCATTATTTCTCATAGCTTTAAGATTGTTAGCTAAGTATTGAAAGGACGCTAGTTTTTTTATAGAAAACTCAACTTCACTTAATTTAGTTGGATAAAAACGGACCCCAAGAGTTGCTAAAAATTCTACCAATGAAAGCCCTACTAATACCCAGCCAACTGGAGCTATTTGCATTAAGATTTCTTCTGGTGTTTCAAGTTGCAGTGTTCCTAGATAGACCTCAAATAGATAAGAGAAAAAAACGGTACCCATTAGAATTGCTATTAATACTACCGATGAATGGTAGGCATTTCCTTTACTTAAACCTGCTTTACTGAGGCACTCCTTAATGTAGCCCATTTTTGCTGGAGAATAGATCGCACTCTGAGTTGCTAAAAGAAGAGTAAAGCCAAAAGCAAATATGTACTCTCCATGATAGTAGCAGTAGGTTATAGCTAAAGTAATTAAGACAGCAGCAAAGGCACTAGCTCGCATAATATTAGTCTTAGCAAACTTATCTGAAAGATAGCCGGACACAGTAAATAACAATATAAAAGGAACAAGAATCATCGCATTTACAATGGCAGTCAAAATAAGCTGCGTTTGTTCACCATAGATCATAAAAATTGTATTTTGAATAATGATCTTGTGACCTAGATCTACAAACGCGTTAAGGAATACTGCGACTAGATATATGGCAAATATGATTGAGCGTTCTCTACCAATTTGTTGATCTTCCTGCATACCCCTCCAAACTATAATTTATATAATAAATAGTATAAGAGAATTATGACAGAATTATGAGTTAATATCTTATCCGCTTATTAGAATTCTAGGCCTTCAATTTCAGCAACAGTCTGCATATCTTTGTCGCCTCGACCAGACAGATTAATAACAATGCTTTTCTCACTTGTCCATTGCTTTGCCAGTTTAACTGCATAAGCAACCGCATGTGATGACTCAAGTGCTGGAATGATGCCTTCAACTCTTGTAAGCAAATGGAAGGCCTCTAAAGCCTCCTTGTCTGTTACTGATTCATACTCTGCCCTTCCAATATCTTTGAGATAGGCGTGTTCAGGTCCAACGCCAGGGTAATCAAGTCCAGCTGATATAGAGTGGCCTTCGATAATTTGTCCATTCTCATCTTCCAATAAGTATGTCCTGTTTCCATGCAAAACTCCTACACTGCCAGCACAAAGCGGCGCTGCATGTGCGTCAGGACCTTTTTCTATTCCGTGTCCTGCCGCCTCAACGCCGATAAGCTTGACTGATGTATCTTCAATGAATGGATGGAAAAGTCCGATTGCATTTGAGCCGCCACCAACACAAGCAACTAACGCATCTGGTAGGCCGCCAACCTGCTCATTAAACTGCTCTTTTGTCTCTTTACCAATAACACTTTGGAAGTCCCTAACCAACATCGGGTAAGGGTGAGGCCCTGCAACAGTTCCAATAATATAGTAAGTATCATCGATATTAGTTACCCAGTCACGCATTGCCTCGTTGAGCGCGTCTTTTAGCGTTCTTGAGCCAGAAGATACAGGAACGACTGTTGCGCCAAGTAGCTTCATACGATAAACATTTTGTGCCTGCCTAGCAACGTCAACTTCGCCCATATATACAACGCACTCCAAACCAAGTCTAGCTGCAATGGTTGCAGAGGCTACGCCATGCTGTCCAGCTCCTGTTTCTGCAATAATTCGTGTTTTACCCATACGCTTTGCAAGTAGCGCTTGACCAATTGTATTGTTAATCTTGTGAGCACCTGTATGATTTAAATCTTCACGCTTTAAGTAGATCTGAGCGCCGGCAACCTGATCACTTAAATTTTTTGCATGATAAAGAGGGGTCTTACGACCCACGTAATGCTTTAAATCATCCTCAAACTCCTTAATAAAGTCAGGATCATCTTTAAATTTCTCATAAGCAATTTTTAGTTCTGTGACAGCAGTCATCAGTGTCTCTGCAACAAAAATGCCGCCATACTGATCGAAATGACCCTTGTCATCTGGTAGGTTATAACTCATGAATGAATCTGTCTAATAAAAGCTCTTATTTTATCAACATCTTTAACACCTGGCTCACTTTCCACACCACTTGAGGCATCCACTGCATATGGTCTTACCTGCTTTATAGCCTTTGCTACGTTGTCAGAATTTAGTCCACCTGCAAGAATTATTGGGAGCTCTATTTCTACGCACGCTAAAGACCAGTCAAATACCTCTCCCGTTCCGCCGTATGTATGAGAGTTATATGAATCTAGTAGTAGGGCACTTGCCTGAGAGAAGTCATCAGCTATTTGGGTGACATTAGTATCCAATGAAACACGAACAGACTTAATGAAGGGCATTTGGTATTGAGTGCAATCTATGACCCCCTCATCGCCATGAAACTGCAAGGTGTCCAAGGGAACTTCGCAAAGAACCTCATCAATAAAGCTCGGGTTTGCATTAACAAATAACCCAACCCTGTTAACAAATGGAGGGAGAGCAGCGACTATTTCTCGAGCACTATTGATGTCGACATTGCGAGGTGACTTTTCATAGAAAACCAAACCAATTGCATCGACACCTGCAAGAGCTGCCTCTCTAGCATTATCAGCATTCGTGAATCCGCAAATCTTAATCTTGGTCATTTGAATTGCAATCAAGTCTTTAAAATATAGATTTTCTCATAGCCTAGAAGGGTTTTCCAGACAATTAGCTTAGAACAAGTAAGTTTTATTTGGAGGTTTTTTTCTTAACAGCTGATTTCTGTTTAGATTTTTTTGCCTTGGCTTTAGCTTTAATTTTGCCCTCAATAGCCTTTTTGCACTCTTCAAGGGTTAAATCTATAGGTGCCTTATCCCCAAAGACCTTCTTAACGGTGACATTTTTTTGTCCCTTTCCACGCTTTTTACCATTCCAAATATAAGGCCCGAAGCGACCATTTAAGACCTGAATGTCAGAGTCATCAAAAACCTTAATAATTCTTTCAGCGTCAAACTTCTCTTTAGCAATGATTAATTCTAAAGCAGTTTCAAGCGTCACCTCTTCTGGCGAAACTTCTTTCAAAGAAACATATTTTTTTCCGTATTGAATATACGGACCAAAGCGCCCATAGTTGGCTTTAATTATCTCGCCATCATCTGTCTCGCCGATGGTTCTTGGCATTTTAAATAACTCTATAGCTTCAGCAAGCGTAATATTTTCAATGTCTTGACCAGTTCTAAGTGAGGCAAATGTTGGTTTTTCCTCGTCGTCTTGATGGCCAATTTGTGCAAAAGCACCATATCGACCAAAACGTACACTTACATCTTTCCCAGACATAGGGTCTACACCTAAATCTCTCTTGCCATGAGTTTCATCTCGTGAAATATCCTTTGCTAGCTCAATTTGCTTATGAAATGGATTATAAAAGTTACGTATAACGTCAGCCCATGACTTAGATTCTTCTGCTATTAAATCAAAATCAGTTTCAAGATTTGCGGTGAACTCATAGCCAATAATATTTCTAAAGTTTTTAACTAAAAAGTCAACTAATAAATAGGCAACATTAGTTGGGAATAATTTGTTTTTTTCAGCACCAGTCATTTCGGTTTGGATTGACTCTGAGATGACTCCGTCAACAATTTCAATGAGCTGATAATCGCGCTGAATGCCTTCACGAGTATCCTTGAGAACATAATTTCTATCCTGAACTGTAGTAATCATTGTCGCAAAAGTCGACGGCCTACCAATACCCATCTGTTCAATCTCTTTAACCAGTGATGCCTCTGTATATCTTGGTTTGGCCCTAGAAAAAGACTCCTTTGAAGTTAAATCCATCAACGATAAAGCATCCCCTTTGTCAATTTTTGGTAGCAACTTGTCTTCAGCGGCCATATAATCATAAACCTCTAGAAAGCCCCCAAAAGTCAGCATCTCACCATCAGCTATAAATCGCTCACCTCGATTCGAGATATTGATATTGATTTTTGTCTTTTGTAATTGTGCATCACTCATTTGAGAAGCAAGAGTTCTTTTATAGATTAAAGAGTAGAGCTTTTCTGATTGCTCATCCAAACCTAAAATAGTTGGTTTAGTTAGATCTGTTGGCCGAATTGCTTCATGAGCCTCTTGGGCGCTAGTTGAATTTGTTTTATATTTTCTAGCATGATGATGGTCACTACCAAATTTTGAAACTATAACCTCCTGAGCTGTAGTAATTGCAAGCTCTGAAAGGGTTAAAGAGTCAGTTCTCATATAAGTAATCACGCCTTCTCGATACAAATTCTGTGCAATCGACATAGTTTGTTTGACAGAGAAACCTAACTTTTGAGAGGCCTCTTGCTGCAATGTAGAGGTGATAAAAGGAGCCTTAGGAGATCTCTTAGAGGGTTTAGTTTCAACCGACTCTACCTTCATAGTTGAATCTAAAATGCTCTGTACAAAATCCATCGCACTTTCTTTAGATTTAAAGTCTTCGCTAAGTCTAGCTTCTAGAGATTCTCCGATACTATTAGTCAATGTAGCCTTGACTTTATGTGAGCTGGTAGGTTTATGCGCAGAAATTTCACGCTCCCTTTCGACAACCAATCGAACTACGGGTGATTGAACTCTTCCTGCAGAGCGTGCACCTGAAATCTTTCGCCATAACACTGGTGAGATTTCAAAGCCAACCAGTCTATCAATAATACGTCTGGCTTGTTGCGCATTCACAAGGTCAGTATTAATTGTCCTGGGTTTGCTAATTGCTTCTGTGATAGCACCTTTCGTAATTTCATGAAAGACAATTCTTGGGGTGTCTTCTGCTAATGAAAGCGCTTGCTGCAAAT
>Ga0208881_1000870_pt1 | contig 10634 bp, 8 predicted proteins | sample Knorr_S23_td_AAI_FD_185610 | JGI IMG/M metagenome (GOLD analysis project Ga0208881, IMG submission 185610) | Marine microbial communities from Southern Atlantic Ocean transect - Knorr_S23_td_AAIW_ad_876m_LV_B (SPAdes) (version 2) | ecosystem: Environmental > Aquatic > Marine > Oceanic | place... | reverse complement strand
CTACTGGCTTTAAAAAGGATAAAAAAAGTGGAGCGGGTGAAGGGAATCGAACCCTCGTGTCAAGCTTGGGAAGCTTGCGTTCTACCATTGAACTACACCCGCACTTAAGGGGACGCGAAGTTTCCGGCCGGCCCCCGGCTTTGGCAATGTTTTTGTTTCGCTGCTCCGGTCACGGCTTGGGCGGCTCGAGGGTGCGGGTGATTTTGCCGGTGCGATCCCACGCGTAAACGCGACCGTTGTCCGCGCCGCCGTAGAGCAGTTTGCCGTCGGCCGTGGCGGCGAGGCAATGGAGCAGGCCGGCGGCCTTGGCCCATGTCTTGCCGGGGCTTTTGCTGGTTTCGTTGCAGAGGCGCAGGGCGCCGTCGTCGCTGGCGGTGATCAACTCGGCTTTCTTTTCCGGCCAGGCGATGGCGGCGACGTTGCCGGGGTGGCCGGTCACGAGGTTTTTTTGCTCGCGCGTTTTCGTGTCCCAAATTTTGAGCTCCTTGTCCGCGCCACCGCTGGCCAGCAGAGCGCCGTCCGGCTTGTAGGCGAGCGAGAGCACCGGCGCGGTGTGGGCCTCGATCTGCATCACTTGTTCGCCCTTGGCCAGGCTCCAAAACCGTACCAGTTTGTCGGCGCCGGCGGAGGCCAGCGTTTCGCCGTCGGGCGCGATGGCCAAGTCGAAGACGGTGCCGTTGTGTGCCTGCCATGCCAAGCCCCTGGCCAAATCGGTGACATTCCAAAGGGCGATCTCTCCCGCTTGGCCGGGGGCGTTGGAGGCGGTGGCGAGTGCCGCGTTGGAGACGGTGAAGGTCATTGCCGTGACGCGGCCGGGGAGGTCGATGATCTCGCCGGCGGACGACCAGTCGGCGGTGTTCCAGAGGAGCACCTTGCGGAAGCCACCGGTGGCGAGACGCTGGCCGTCGGGGCTCCACGCGATGGACTGCACGGCGTCGCGGTGGCCGGTGAGCTTGGCCAAGGGCGGTTTGTCTTTTTCGGCGAGGTTGTGGACGGTGACGAGGCTGCCGTGGCCGGCGGCGAGTTGTCTGTCATCCGGCGAGAGGGCGAGGGCGAACACCGGTCGGTAACCGGCGGGCAATCGGCCAAGCTTGGCGGGGTCGACCGACTTTGCCTCGATGACGAGTTCGCCGGGGAGCCACTTGGCCCCAGCGTCGATCCATTGGCCAAGCGTGGCGATCTGCTCATCGCTCAACTGCTTTTTCGGCGGCATGTGGGGGTCGCTGTCGGGGTGAAGAAACTGGAACATGTGGCTCTCCGCAGCTTGGCCGGGGAGGAGCGCCGGGCCTTCGCCGCCGCCCTTGAGCGCGAGCGCACGTTCGGTGAGGTTGAGGTCGCCCTTGGTTTTTTTGGCGTTGTGGCAGCGGACGCAGTGGTCCCGCAGCAGGTGCATCGCGCGCTTTGCCAAGCCGGTGCCGTCGGCTTGACCGGCGCTGGGCCAAGCGGCCGTGATGGCGAACGCCAGCTTGGCCAAGCTGGCGGATGTGAGTTTGATGGCGAACCGCTTCATGCGTGTGCGGACAATTAAACCCCGCAGGCGCAAATGGCGCGAGTCTGCGCTGATTTTTTTTCGCAGCCGCCTTTTCAGGTTGGCTCATGGTCAACGAGGGGTCAGGGTCCGACCGCCGCTTTTGCAGCCGCTTAACCATTCTTTTGAGAAAACATAAATGGATTTTGATCTCATCGTCATAGGGGCCGGGCCGGGCGGGTACACCGCCGCGATCAGGGCGGCGCAACTCGGCATGAAGACGGCCATCGTCGAGAAGGGCAAAACCCTCGGCGGCACCTGCCTCAACGTCGGCTGCATTCCCAGCAAGGCGCTGCTCTCGTCCAGCGAGCTGTTTTACGGGGCGCGGAAGCACTTTGGCTCGCACGGCATTTCGGCCGACGGGTTGTCCATGGATGTCGGTGCGATGATGAAGCGCAAGGACGGCGTCGTCCGCAAGATGGCACGCGGCATCGACTACCTCATGAACAAAAACGGCATCGAGCGCGTGGCCGGCCTTGGCCGTATCGCCGGGCCGAACGAGGTGGAGGTGACCAGCGACGCGGGCCAACAGTGCCTGAAGGCCAAGCGCATCCTGATCGCCACCGGCAGCCGCGTCGCCGGGCTGCCGTTCCTCGAGTTCGACGGCGAAACGGTGTTGAGCAGCGACGACGCGGTCGCGCTTGGCCAGGCGCCGGTGTCGATGATCGTGATCGGCGGCGGGGCGATTGGTCTCGAGCTTGGCTCGGTCTGGGCGCGGCTCGGCACGGCGGTGACGGTGGTCGAGCTTCTGCCACGCATCGCCGCGACATTCGACGAGGACATCACGCAGGCGCTTCAAACACTGCTGCAAAGGCAGGGGCTGAAATTTCATCTCGGCGCCGGCATCGAGTCGGCCGAGAGAACGGAAAGTGGCGTCAAGCTGACTGCCACCAAGGGCGACAAACAACTCGAGATCGAGGCCGAAAAAGTGCTCGTCGCCGTCGGCCGCAAGCCGAACACGGAGGGTCTCGGCGCTGCCGAGGCCGGCGTGGCACTTGACGAACGCGGCTGCATTAAGACCGACGCCGAGTGGCAAACCAGCGTCCCGGGCATTTACGCCATCGGCGACGTGGTGGCGGGGCCGATGCTCGCGCACAAGGCCGAGCAGGAAGCCGTCGCCGCCGTCGAGCGCATGGCGGGACAGCCGGGCAGCGTGAATTACGATGCTATCCCGTCGGTCATTTACACCGCGCCGGAAGTGGCCGCCGTGGGCCTCACCGAGGCCGGGGCCAAGGCGAATGGGCACGAGACTGCCGTGGGTGTTTTTCCGTTCCAAGCCAACGGCCGGGCCGTCGCCGGCGGGCATGCGGACGGCTTGGCCAAGGTCATCGCCGACAAGGCGAGCGGCCGGGTGCTCGGCGCGCAGATCCTCTCGGCCCATGCGTCGGAGCTGATCGCCGAGGCGGTGTTGCTGATGGAGCTGGGCGGCAGCGCGGAGGCCTTGGCCCGCACCATCCACGCGCACCCGACGATGTCGGAGGGTCTGCGCGAGGCAGCGCACGCTGCAACGGGTGAGCCACTGCACATTTAGCCCTTGGCCAGGCACGTTATTCCAGACCAAGTTGTCTGGAAAAGTAGACGTACTCGAGGGCGTAGCGGCGGGCGTGTTGCTTGAGGTTGGCACCGGCGGCGTGGCCGCCCTCGGTGTTTTCGAAATACAAAACCGGATGCCCCTGTTCGCGCATTCGGGCGACCATTTTTCGCGCGTGCCCGGGGTGCACGCGGTCGTCCTTGGTCGATGTCTCGATGAACACTTTCGGGTATTTGCGCCCGGGGAACATATTTTGATACGGCGAATATTTGAGGATAGCCGTACGCATTGCTGAGTCCTCGGGGTCTCCGTACTCGGCCGCCCAGCTCGCGCCGGCCAGCAGCTTGGTGTAGCGCATCATGTCCAGCAACGGCACGCGGCAGACTACCGCGTTCATCAGATCCGGGCGCTGTGTGAAAATGGCGCCGACCAACAGGCCGCCGTTGCTGCCGCCGGAGATGCCCAGGCGCTTGGGCGAGGTGATGCCGCGCCTGGCCAAGTCCTCCGCCACGGCGATGAAGTCGTCATAGGCACGCTGGCGATTCGTCTTGAGCGCGGCCTTGTGCCAGCGCGGCCCGAACTCGCCGCCGCCCCGGATGTTCGCCACGGCGTACGCGCCGCCGCGCTCGAGCCAGAGTTTGCCGATGGTCGCCGAGTAGCTTGGCTTGAGCGAAATCTCGAACCCGCCGTAGCCGTAAAGGATCGTCGGCGTCGAGCCGTCGGGCTTCAGTCCCTTGCGATGAATCACGAAGTACGGCACCGTCTCGCCGTCCGCGCTCCGAACCGTGTGCTGGCTGACCTGCAACCCGTCGGCCCGAAAACGCGCGGGCAGTGCCTTGAGCCGGGTCAGCGCATTCGCCCCGGCGTCGTACTCGCTCAACCGGTCCGGCGTGATGTGGTCCTCGTAATTGACGAACACCGTGCCGGAGTGGGGGTTCGCCGCCGAGAGGGACACCGTGCCGCTGGGTGGCAGCGGCAGCGGCTCGGCACGCCACTCGCCGGACTTGGCCTCCACGCCGAAGCGCAGGATGCTGCCCTTCACGTTTTGCAGCAGCGACACGTAAAGGCCGCTGCGCGAAACGGTGACGCCCTCGATGCTCGTCCGGTCGTCCGGTGTGTAAACGGTCTCGATGCTCGGCAGCTCGCCGCTCTCCCGAAACGCCGCCGCGTCGATCGCCAGCAGCGCTCCCTCCGGGAAAGTCCGTCCCGCGACCTCCCACGCGTCGCGCAGCGTGAACAGGATTCGCCCGGCGTAAAACCCGGCCAAGTCGACCGACTCCGGCAACGGCAGTCGCCGGAGTTTCCCGCCGCCGCCGATGAGGTGGTACGCGCCGGTGTAAAACGTCAGCGACTGGTCGATCATCGGCAGGGTTGCCTCGCCAGAATCCATCACTCGCGGCCAGATGCCGATGTCCTCCTGTCGTCCCTCGAACACTGTCACGGCTTTGGCCAGGGGAGTGCCGCGCTTCCAGCGTTTTGCAATGCGCGGATAACCGGACTTGGTCAGCGAGCCCTCGCCCCAGTTTGTACCGACGAGTAGCGTGTCGCGATCGAGCCAGGCTACGCCGGACTTGGCCTCCGGCAAAACAAAGCCGCCCTCGACGAAGCGCTTGGCCAGGGCGTCAAACTCGCGATGCACCGACGCATCGGTCCCGCCCCGAGAGAGCTTGACGAGGCAGCGTTCGTAGCCGGGAGCGAGCCAGGCGATACTTTTGTAAACCCAGTTTTCATCCTCAGCTCTGGCCAGGGCATCGACGTCGAGTACCGTTTCCCACTCCGGTTCGGCCGTGCGATACGACACCAGCGTCGTCCGGCGCAAGATCCCCCGGATGTGCTCGGCGTCCCGCCAAAAATTGTAAATGTGCCGGCCTCGTATCGAGCCGTACGGGATGCGATCCCTAGCATTGAGTAACGCCTCGGCCTGCGCGAGGAAGGGCTCGTAGCGCTTGTCGGCCTGAAGCTCGGCCAGAGTTTCGCCGTTGCGCTGCTTCACCCACTCGAGTGCTCGTTTGCCCTCGACCTCCTCGAGCCAAAGGAACGGGTCGTCGAGGATCGGCGGTCGCCGGGTTGCATCTTCAGCCAAGGTTACGCCTGCCATGATCAGTCCACAAAAAAACCAGGTCCATCTTTTCATCGTCGGCCCGGGACGCTACCGAGCCAATACGCACAGCACAACCAAGCGCTTGGCTCCGACTTCATCAATGTCCGGCAACCGGCTTCGTCCGTCCAGAGGCTGACCGCGCAATTCCCTGGGGCAGCAGGCAGGGCTTGCTTTTGCCCCTCCTCGTCGATAGCCTTGGCCAAACGGCCAGAGACGTCGCATTACGATTCACCAATGAAAATTTTTTGTCTGGGTGCCGCCGGGAAAATCAGTCGCGAATCGGTTCTCGATCTCTTGCAGTCCGACAAACCCACCCGGGTCACGATCGGCGATATGGACGAGGCCCGCGGACGGGAGGTGGTCGCCTGGCTGGATGACGACCGCGTTGACTTTGTCCAAGCCGATGTTTTCCAGACCGACCAGACCGCTGACTTGATGCGGGATTACGATCTCGTCATGGACGGCACTCCCATCTCCATCAACCACGAGTCAACACTGTGCATCGCGAGGGCGGGTGTGCATGGCGTGAACCTAAACGGAACCGGGCCGGAGTTCGCGTTTCATGATGCGTTTGTCGAGGCAGGCAAAACCTACGTGCCGGGATTCGGGATGACACCGGGCATCACCAACGTGATGTCCCGTTACGCGCACGACCGGCTGGAGTCAATTGACACCATTCGCATCAGCCACGGGGCGTTCCGGCCGTTTGCCTTCTCGCCGGCGATCACGGAGACCACCCGTATAGAATACGAGCCCGGCTTGGAAAGCCGTATTGTTTTTGAGGACGGCGCGTTCAAGCAGGTCGAGCCATTCGCGCGGCCGCTGGAGGTAACACTGCCCGAGCCGTTTGGGACACACACGCAGTACATCATCCCCCATGCCGAAACCCAGACAATCCCCCGGTCGTTCAGGGAGAAGGGAGTCCGGTTGGTCGAAGTGCGTGGGACGTGGCCTCCGGCGAACATGCAACTGCTGCGCGTTCTGTATGACTGGGGTTTCCTCGAGAACAAAACGGTGAGTGTAGACGGAGTCGACGTGGGCGTGATGGATACCATCGCGAGTTATCTGCTGCAATCCGATCAAGGAACCACGACCAAGCTGTACGGGTATGCCCTGCACGTTGAGGTCACCGGGACGGAGAACGGCAAACCGGTTTGCTACACCCTGACAACTTCACATCCGGCCTCGGATGGATCGGTCGCCGACTGGGAAGGCCTTCGCGCCTACACCCGCTCTGTCGGAATCCCGATGTCCATTGCCGCCCAGTTGATTCTCGATGGCCAGGTTTCGGCCTTGGGGGTTGTCGCTCCGGAGCTGGCGTTCGCTCCGGAAGTCGTCTTTGCCGAACTGAAGAAACGGCAGATTGCGATTCATATCGACAAACAGGATATAGGTTAGGCACCGACCGCACCGAGCCAAGTGTTCAAGCTGTCAGATTTGGCATTGTCCAAAAAACGCTCGAGGTGCTTCATGCCGTAGGCGTGGAAATCCACGTCGAGGGTCGAGATGCCCACCTGCACGTAGGACCACATCGCTTCGCGCAAATCGGAGAGCACCCGCAGCAGATGCAGTTGTGCCATTTCCGACGGACTTGGCTCCCGGCCGAGGTACGACTCCATCAATGCACGGCAACCGGCTTCGTCCATACAGAAGTTGACCGCGCAATTCCCCAGGTCGACATAGGGGTCGCCCATGCCGGCGTACTCCCAATCCAACAGGTAGAGCCGGTCTTTGCCTTGCAGAAAATTTGCCGCAATCAGGTCGTTGTGGCACGGAGCCGAAACTCTCGAGCAACGCCCGATCGCATTGACAATTTTCCCGGAGAATTCCAGCGCCTCGCCGAGTTGGCCTGGGTGGGTGACGTTGAACCGCTTGGCGGTCGAGATGTAGTCTTCGATTACCGACGGCAGATCAAACGTGCCGGGAACCTCCGGCGCCGAGTGCAGACGGTGGAGCAGCCTGGCCACGCTGCGGATTGTCACAGGGTCGGTCGTTTCAATTGGGCCGCCCTCCACGAAACGGGTGACGAGTATTTCGTGTTCGGCGAGGAAGGCCACCGGCTCCGGGGCGATGCCGATCTCCCAGGCCACGCGTGAAATCGCGTGTTCGGTTTGTCGGTTGATGCCGAACAGTTCGGTGTCTTTCCCGGGCAACCGGGCCACGAACTTTTCGCCGCTGCCGGTCTCGATGAGGAGATTTAGATTCGTGAGGCCGCCGGGAATGGGGTTGAGCGTAAACGTCCCCCAGTCGGGGAATCCAGCGCTCAACAACTCCTCGGCTTGCTCCGTTGAAATCATGCTGAATGACCCCGCTTGGCGAAGCGGTGCGGCTAAATATTCTCCTTCGGCGCGTCGGGGTCTTCCTCGGCCGGCTTTTTCGCGCCGGGCGGTGGCTCGACGACGAGCACCGGTATAGGGTAGCGCAGCTTCATCACATCATCCACGACCACCTCGATGTTGTACACGCCGGGTGTCTCAAACTTGGTACCGGCAAACACTGCGATGTTGGTCGCGTGGTGTGCGGGGTCGCGCAGGACGAACTTGGTCTCGCACTTGCAAACGACTGTTTCCTGGTCGGGCGCGATGAGGCGGATGTTCTCGTGGAACTCGCCTACGCCGGCGACCCAGCGGGTGAACACGCACAGCTTGCCGGCGACGATCGGCATCTTGGGCACGCGGATCATGCCAATGATACCCAGCGCAATGAAGTTACCGGTGGCCTCCTGGCGCACGTCTTCGCACAGCACGGAGCATTGTAGGTCGGGGAGTATTCGGGATGCTTGCATTCTGTCTTTAAATCTATCGGGTACCCTCGCCAGTTTGCTGTTCGGCGGCGCGGACGGTGTTGCGCATGAGCATGGCGATTGTCATCGGGCCGACGCCACCGGGGTTCGGGGTGATTTTTCCGGCAACCGGCTGCACGGCGGCGAAGTCCACATCGCCAACCAAGCGGTAGCCCTTCTCGGCGGCGGGGTCATCGACTTTATTCACGCCTACGTCGATTACCGTGGCACCCGGTTTGACCATGTCGGCCTTGACGAACTCGGCCACGCCCATCGCCGCCACGATGATGTCGGCCCGGCGGCAATGCTCGGCGACATCGTGGGTGCGCGAGTGGCAGAGCGTGACGGTGGCGTTGGCGTACTTGGCCTTTTGGCAAAGGATCGCCGCCATTGGTTTGCCGACAATGTTGCCCCGGCCGAGGATCACCACTTCCGCGCCCTCGATCGTCACGCCGGAGCGGATGAGCAATTCGTGCACGCCGCCGGGTGTGCACGGGACAAAACCGCCACCCTCGCCGAGCATCAGTTTTCCAGCATTTAGGGGGTGAAAGCCGTCGACGTCCTTGGCCGGCGACACGGCGGAGAATACGTTTGTCTCGTCGATGTGCACAGGCAGCGGTGCTTGCACGAGCACGCCGTGCACGCTGGCGTCGGCGTTGAGTTTGCCTAGCAACTCAAGCAACCCGGTCTCCGGTGTGTTCTCCGGCAGCACAGTCGTATCGGAGCGGATGCCGAGCCTGGCAGCGGTGCGCTCCTTCATGCCGACGTACACCTTTGATGCCGGATCCTCCCCGACGCGGATGAACACAAGGCCCGGCTCGACACCGGCTAACTTGAGCGTAGCAACACGGGACTCGGTTTCCGCGTGAACCTCCTGGGCGATCGCGCGGCCGTCTATCAGGTTACCAGTCAGCATCAGGGAAGCGTCTTGAGCGTGCGCACGTCGAGCAGCGGCAGCGAGGGCCAGCGCGGATCGACAGCCTCGATGCCGGTGAGAACGACCCTGCGGGTGCGCAGCATGCCCATCAGGTGATTGAAGGTGATGGGCTCACCGTCCTCGCCCTTGGCCGACTTGAGCGGCCCGGAGTCGGACGAGTAGAGATAGTTGATGGTGCGGCCGTTGTCGTCGAGCAACTCGAACCGGCTTGGGGCTTTCGGGCTGCGGAAGAAGCGCCGCTTGATGGTGCCCTCGCGGGTGACGATGCGCGGCGGCGGCACCGGCAATTTCGTGTCGGTGACGGCGGGGGCCGGTTCCGGCTTGGTTTCCTCGGCATCCTCTGGGTTGCCCATCGGCGGCTTTTGCGCGTCGCCGGACTCGGGGGCATCGACCACCACGACTTCCGGTGCTGGCGGCTCCGGCAAGTCTCCCGGCTCGGTGGTTTCATTCGATTCTTCCGGCTCGCCCTTGGCCTCGGCGACCTCTTCCGGCTCGCCCTTGGCTTCCTCCGGCTCCTTCGCCTCGGTCACCTCCTCGGCGGCTGGCTTGGCCTCGGGAGTTTCTTTTGGCTCTTCCGTTTCGGTCACCTCAGTCGGCTTGGCTTCGGGGGTTTTCTCCGGCTTGGCCTCCTCGGCGGCCTGGCCAAGCTCGATGAACTTGGCCGCGACGTAGGCATGGGCTCCGGCGGGATGCTCGATCTCAATCCAGTCGCCGGCGGTGCGTTTTTCCTTCACGGCATCGCCCTTGGCCAGGCGGCCGATGATGCTGAAGCGCTCGCTGCCCCCGGCGCGGACGTTGAGTTTTTCGGCGGTCACTTTGCCCTCTTTGACGAAGCTCATGTGCACCCATGTCTGGCCGGCGGCCGGCATGGCGATCTTGAGCCAGTCGGCCGGCTCGCCCTTGCGCGGCGGGGCGACGGTCACTTTGGCGAGAACGGTCACTTGGTCGCCCTTGCGAAGCTGGGCCACGCGTTCGCCGATCAGGCTGGCCCGGGCGCGGACGTTGACTCGGTCGGCCGAGACGGTGGCCGACTCGGGAGGGGTGACTTCGCTGACAACATCTTTCGCGCTCAAGCCTGAAACGGCAACCAGCAACGTCAGCGCGGGGATGAGGAAACGGCCAAGTGGTTTCATGGGGAACGAGTGTGAAACGTTGCCCCACCGGTGTCAATTCCGCCGAGGGGGTCGAGGCGATTTTCCGCGCGGCTTGAGGCACGACGCGACCTCGGCGCGGCTGAGCATGCGCCACTTGCCGGGCGGCAGTTCGCCCAGCTTCACCGGCCCGACCGCCACCCGTTGCAGGCGCAACACACGGAGGCCGAGCACTTTAAACATCCGGCGCACCTCGCGGTTTTTGCCCTCGGCCAGCACGAGCTCCGCCTCGCTGCGGGTGTTGTTGGCGGAGAGCAGTCGGGCGCTCCTGGCTTTCAGAAAATCCCCCTTGTCGCGCAGGCCAACCGTGAGCTGCTTCAGTGTCTCCGGCTCGAGCCGCTTGGCCAGCGTCACGCGATAGGTCTTGAGCAGGCCGTGGCTCGGGTGCGCCACCTTCTGGCAAAACTCGCCATCGTTGGTCAGCAGGATCAGCCCCTCGCTGTCGGCGTCGAGCCGGCCGATGGTGAAGAGGTGCCCCCAGTCCGCCGGCAACAGGTCGAACACCGTTCGGCGATCGTGCGTGTCGCGGCGGGTGCAGAGAAACTTCGGGGGCTTGTTTAGGGCGACGAACCGCTTGGCTCTGGCCCGGATCGGGCGGCCGTCG
>Ga0208881_1000869_pt1 | contig 10635 bp, 8 predicted proteins | sample Knorr_S23_td_AAI_FD_185610 | JGI IMG/M metagenome (GOLD analysis project Ga0208881, IMG submission 185610) | Marine microbial communities from Southern Atlantic Ocean transect - Knorr_S23_td_AAIW_ad_876m_LV_B (SPAdes) (version 2) | ecosystem: Environmental > Aquatic > Marine > Oceanic | place... | reverse complement strand
CAGGCTAGCAGAATTGGCAATAGTTGCAATCAGATTGATAAATGAGAATCCCCCTTTTTCATTTTCAGATAAACAATTATCAGTAACCATCATGATTATTTTATCTTGAATCCGTTGCAGACAGTCCAATCATTAAATCCGGCTCTTCTCTTACGATGATGATTGACAGCTACAGCCGTTTCCGTTAGTTTCAGAAGTAACAAATAAAATCATAAAACATTTTATATTCCCAAATTATATGGAAAGAAATAAGACAGCACAGTGGGTGGACATTTCCAAGGAAGTTCAAGATGCACTGAAAACAGATAAAGCGGTTGTTGCACTGGAATCGACAATTATTTCACATGGAATGCCCTATCCTCAAAACTTGGAAACAGCACTCGCAGTAGAAAATATTATTCGAAATGAGGGGGCTTTCCCCGCCACAATTGCTGTTTCAGGAGGCAGGATCAAGATCGGTTTGAGCAGGCAGGAGCTTCAGCAGTTTGCTCAAAACAGTGATCCGGTAAAAGTCAGCCGCCGGGATTTACCGGTAGTTCTTTCACAAAAACTGAGCGGTGGCACCACTGTGGCTGCAACTATGATTTGCGCACAGATTGCCGGAATTCCAGTCTTTGTGACAGGCGGCATTGGCGGAGTACACCGCGAAAATGAAAAAACCATGGACGTTTCCGCAGACTTGATGGAGTTGGCTCATACAAATGTTGCTGTAGTCTGTGCCGGAATAAAATCCATTCTTGATATTCCCCGAACTCTTGAATATTTGGAAACACACGGTGTGCCTGTAATTGGTTACCAGACGGCAGAGTTTCCTTCATTTTATACGCCGTCCAGCGGTTCAATGGTTCAAACCCGAATTGACACACCTGAAGACATTGCACGTTGTATGAAAATTAAATGGGACTTGGGGTTGGCCGGAGGTCTTGTGATTGGGAATCCCGTGCCTCCGAAAGATGCAATGGATGAGTCACTAATTGAAGGAGCAATTACAGAAGCGCTGAAAGAAGCAACTGAAAAGGAAATCGAAGGAAAAGAGGTGACTCCATATTTGCTGGAGCGAATCAATCAGCTTACTCATGGAGAAAGCCTGAAGAGTAACATTGCACTGGTACGTAATAATGCCAGCTTAGGAGCTAAAATCGCCCTGGCTTACAAGGCTCTGCTTTGATCCATTCGTATTACTTGTGTTTTTAATTCTGAAACTGCCAATTCGACAAGAGATGCTGCAATAGATTTTTCCAAAGCATTCTGAACTGAATTTGTGACAATCTCCTTCAACTCATTTTCTGTAAAACTGAAACTGTCCGCTTTTTCAAATTTTTCTTCTTCATCATCAAAACTTTCGAAAGCACTTGCCTCTGTTTCTGTCTGATCCGGAGCTTCTTCAGTAATTTCTTTTTCTCGATCAAATCCCATAAAGGCATCCTCAGCATCATCCCAACTGTCAAACACATCTTCTTCAAGTCCAAGTGACATTTCAGTATACACTTTTTTGTCAGACTCTGCATCAACATCTTGCAAGTCTTTGGATTCTGCTGCGAGGCTTTCTTCCAGTTCCTCAACAAGCGGATCTCCATAATCAGCTTCTCCGTCCACTGATTCTTCCTCATCCGTTTCCAGAAGATCTCCCACTTCATCCAGCATGAATTCTACCAGTTCGTCTTCTGAATCATCTTCTGACACTGCTAATTCGTCTTCAGATAATTCTTCAACTTCCAGTTTTTCTTTTTCCAGATCCTCCTCAAACTCCTCTTCTTCTATTTCAAACTCTGTTTCTGCAGAATCAAGAGCTTCCATTTGTTCACTGAGGTCTTCCAGTTCAATCATAGCACTTTCTGCTGATTCTTCCTGCTCGCCAATACTTTCATGAACCATTGACATAATATCCGCATCTCCCTGACTCTCATCAAAATCTTCTTCAAATTCGTCTGCAGATGTATCTTCTACGAATTGTTCAGCATCCTCTATTTCAACGGTCTCCTCAAGATCCTGCTCCACAGAATCCGTTAACAATTTATTGTCAAGTGAACTTAGCGATTCCTCTCCTGTTTCTTCGAAATCAGGTTCCAGTTCATAATTATCCAATTCCTGAACTGATTCTGACGTGATCCTGCTGTCGGAATCAGTGTCTTGAATCGAAGGTTCGGCTGGCTCTTCAAATGAGGAGAGATTTTCTGGAAATTCGGGTTGAAAATCTTCTTCTTCCAAACTTATATCCGTCAGGCCCTCTCTAGGTGTCTGATCCAATTCCGGAGAGCGTGACCAGATATCATCCAGATCCTCAAAATCATTTACTTCAAGATCAATATCCGCTGGTGCCTTCAGATCCTGTTCTGTTTTTTCACCCTCAACCTTGAGGCGGCTTTCAGCATATTTGTCTTCCAAACCGGAGTCCTTAAGTTGCGCCAATCCTGTTGAGGCAGGATCTGTCTCAGTTTTTACAGTGTCTGTAACAACTTCTTCGGAGTCAATTTCGATTCCATCTTCATCAAGCTTAAGATCAAATTCAAAACCGTTGTCCATTGTCATTTCTTCATCATTGATGACTTCAAGACCGTTAGATGTTATTTCATTTTCATCCAGCTCAACTTCTGCCTTTTTCACTGTATCCTTAGAAATGTCCATATCTGCAGAAATGTCATCCAGAATCATTGAATCCATTTCACTACCTGCTGAAGAGGCAAATTTTGGTTCCAGGGCATTCTGCTCTAATTCTTCTGTTACTTGAGATCCTTCCTCAACTGGTGAGTTTACTTCTTGTTCCCCCTCTTTAATATCATTCAATTGATTGTCAATTGAGCTCATGTCTATCTTGAAATCTTCACCCTCATTATCCGGTTCAATGCCAAAATTGTCATCCAGAGTAACAAATTGACTTAGCTGCTCCTGAAGCATCGATGCTTCAAAGGGTTTGCGAAGCAACCCATCAATTCCAAGCTCTGAAATAATTTTTTCGTCAAGCTCGTCTTTTGGGTTTACAAGTAAAATGATTGGGATATTTTTCAGCTGCGGATCTTTGCGTATTTCTCTGCAATTCTTGTAGTTTTGATCGCCGCCTGAATTACTGAGTAAAATTAAATCCGGCTCCAGATTAAGTGCCTGCTGCACAAATAAATCTGGATTAGATTCTTGAGTAACTGAAATTGCACTAGCCTTCAACGAGGCGGCAATTAAACTTTGAATTTCTGGATTTTCTTCGAGTACAAGAATTAATTGGGACATGAATATTGCTTTTTAGACTCCTAAATTGTCAGAACAAAGTCATTAAAAAAAATTCTCTTAGAACTAATCCAGTGCTTTAATGCAAGATAATGCCCTAACTATTGAACAAATATTAACTAGATTTGTTATTTACTTTGAACCTTTTTATAAGAAACTTTATCCTGTTCTGAATACTATTTTGCTTATTCACCAATGAGGACCGGAAACTATGCCGTTCAAAATAATCTCAAAATATATTGCATCAGAATTCAACCGTTATTTTATGTTGTTTCTCGGTGCATTTGTATTGATGAGTCTGGTAGGGAATTTTTTTGGTAACCTGGCAGATGTTTTTACTGACTGGCAGAGTTTTTTGAAGTTCCTTCAAGAAACGGCTCTTTTGCTGCCTCTATTGCTGGAACTAATAATACCAATTACGGTTTTACTGGCAACTATTGCCACATACAGTTCACTGAACAAGAATGCTGAATTGCTGGCAATACGCAGTTCGGGAATCGGCGGTTGGAGACTGGCTTTTCCTGTGTTAGCTGTTTCTGCTTTGATTGCGTCTTTTGCGTATTTCAGCCAGAATTACATGTACACATGGATGCATCAAACTTGGGTCAAACAGGAAAATTCTGCACGCTTGCCCCCACTCTGGAAAGTGGGTGAAGAACAAAGCATTTACTATTTTGGGAATCGCCAACATAATGGCCGCATAAGTTCTATCACCTCATTTAACTGGAAGCAAATTCCTTTCCAACTTCTGGGAAGAACTGCAATTGAACGGGGAGAACAACAAAACAATTCATGGATCTTTCACGACATTCAAAAGCACATTTTCCAGGATGAAAATTTGCGGCTTGAACACGTTGAACAATGGAGAATCGAAACAGAAAAGTTGCCCACTGTACCCTTTGAAATTCCCATTTCTCCGCATCATCAACCCCTCCTTGACTTGTATGAAAATACTCTTAAACTTCAAAGTGAAGGACAAGATGTAACACGTCATTGGGTTGCGATTTTCCAGAAAACCGCCTATCCGTTTCAAATTTTTATCATGGTTCTGATTGGTTTGGGGCTGTCTGCATCATACAACAGACGGGGGATGGCGGCAGAATCTCTGGCAATCAGTTGCTTACTCGGGATTTTGTTCTGGATACTCAATCAGATAACCATGGCAGTCGGCGGTGCAGGCCTGATATTCCCTTTCTTTGCAGCATGGAGCGGAAATATAATTTTTCTCGCTCTAGCCCTCTGGCTGCTGTCTTATAACCGGGTATAATCTATTTTGCGGTGTTGAATTTCCGATTTACATCCAAAATCAAAAAGTTAAGCAAAAATTGACTCAGTGAATTGCTGGGCATCAAAGGGTCGTAAATCTTCAACCTGTTCACCTACACCGATGTAACGCACAGGAATATCAAACTCGTTGACGATGCCGATAACAACTCCTCCCTTGGAAGTGCCATCCAGTTTAGTAATTATAAGTCCTGTTAAATCTGTAGCTTCCATGAATTCCCGAGTCTGGAATATTGCATTTTGACCTGTGGTAGCATCAAGTACCAGCAGGATTTCGTGGGGTGCATCAGGAATCAACTTGCGAATCACCCGCACCATTTTTTTTAATTCTTCCATCAAATTCTTTTTGGTGTGCAAACGTCCTGCTGTATCACAGATCACTACATCGTAATCCTCATCTATTCCTTTTTGCACCGTTTCATACATCACCGCAGACGGATCACTTCCGGGTTCCTTTTGGATGATGTCGCAATCAGCCCGCCTGCTCCACTCCACCAACTGTTCAATAGCTGCTGCCCGAAAAGTATCACCTGCACCCATCAAAACTTTTTTACCCTGCTGACGATACTGTGCAGCAATTTTTCCGATAGTAGTTGTTTTTCCAACACCGTTTACACCAACAAAAAGCAAAATCAACGGCTTCCGTTCCGCAGTCCCGGGGACGGCATATGTTTTACTCATAATTTTTTGAATTTCCAGCTGAATTTCTGACTGCAAAACTTGTGGACTGCTTAATTCTTCACGCTCCACCTTCTCTGTGATTGCATCAAGAATACGCTGGGTAGTTTCCGGACCTATGTCTGAACCGATGAGCACTTCTTCCAAATCATCCAGTAAGTCTTCATTTATTTCTTTTCTACCTAAAACTGCTTCGGCTAAATTATCTAGTAACTGTGTTCTCGTTTTAACGACGCCTTTACGTAGACGCTCAAGGAAAGAATCTACCTCATCAGGAGTTTCCACGGTTTCAGCAGTTTTTTCAATTTCACGCTGAAGAACCTGCTGATTCAGACGTTCCTCTTCAATTGAAGCAATTTTTTCTTGAAGTTCTTTTTCCCGTTGTTCCGCTTTTGCAAGTTTTGCGGACTCTTTTTCTTCCCGCAGTTTTTCTTCTTCCTTGATCTGCAACTCAAGTGTTTTGGCATGTTCTTTTTCCAACTGCACCAGGCGCTTCTCTTTTTTCCTCCCGGAAAGTTCTTCGGGAGCTTTACTTTTCAGTGATCTGCTATGCTGCCGATACCATACAAAAAGACACAAAAGAATGATAAAAATTGCAAACCCTATCAAAATCAAGGTCGTCATATCCTCTGCTATCGGCACTCCTTTGTTAAAGATTCTACTCAAAAACAGGTTTACTGCTTCACGGAAAGTCGAAACGATTTGTTTTATTTCTTCAAAAAACATGGAAATTATTTTGCTAGTTGTTTTTGTTTTAGACTAAAATTTGGCATTATAGTTAGAAAATATCAACGGAAAGACATCTAAAATCACCAGTCCAGTATATGTCCACCTGGTCAATAGCATCTTTAAATCCGGTACAGCGGAAAATCGTCGAACACAAAACAGGCCCCGCTTTAGTCATTGCCGGAGCGGGCAGTGGAAAAACCAGGGTGATTACTCACCGTGTAGCACAGCTGATTCATTCCGGAATTCCTGCGTCTTCCATTCTTTTGCTGACATTCACCAACAAAGCCGCCAACGAGATGGCGCAAAGAGTAGGCCGGGCTTTAAAGAATTCTACAGAACAGCAAAAGATTATTCATGGGACCTTCCACAGTGTGGGAAGCCGATTCCTCAGACGAAATGCTAAATTACTAAACTATAACAATAATTTCAGCATTCTGGATTCCTCAGATTCCAGGGACCTGATAAAAGCCTCACTTGCAGAAACAGTAGGGAAACCAGGCAAATATTTTCCAAAAGCTGCTGTTCTGCAAAACATGTTTTCATTGGCCTTCAATCGTTTTTGTACTCAAAAAATGATTTTGGACCAGCCTTACCATGAACGCAGTTTCCACTTAGAGCAGCTGATTTCTGCAGATTTCCCCAATTTTGAAGAAAACACTGAAACAATACTAAACATTCTAGCTGCCTACCGTCACAAGAAAAAACGCGGACAAGTGATGGACTTTGATGATCTGCTGGAAAACTGGCTGGAACTACTCTTGCGGCATGGTGAAGGACTCCCGCTTTGCCGGCAAATTCAATATATCCTGGTAGACGAATATCAGGATACCAATCAGGTTCAAGCCAATATCTTATACCGGCTCTCAAGGCCGCACAAAAATTTAATGGTTGTCGGCGACGATGCTCAATCAATATACAGCTGGCGCGGCGCTGATTTTGGCAACATGCTTGAGTTTCCGGAACGCTACCAGGCAGTCACCTACAACATGGAGGAAAATTATCGCAGTTCTCCAGAAATTTTAGATGCTGCCAACCGAAGTATTAATTATAACACACGTCAGTTTGAAAAGAACCTTTTTAGTTCTTTAGCTGAAGGAGAAAAACCCCTCGTACATTATGTTTGGGCTTCTCAGGATGAAGCTGAACTGGTACTGGAGAATATACTCAGTTTCCGGGATAAAGATATTTCTTTGAACGAAATGAGTGTGCTTTACCGAAATCATGTACAGTCTGCAGCACTTCAGGTAGTGCTGACACATGCAGGTATTCCGTTTGTTGTTCATTCAGGAGTTAAATTTTTTGAACAAGCTCATATCAAAGATGTTACGGCTTTTCTCAAAGTACTTTTTAATCCTCTTGATGAAATCGCGTGGATGCGTCTGCTTAGGCTCCTTCCCGGGATTGGCAACACTACTGCACACCGGATTTTCAGGGTATTCCAGAGTCAACAGGCAGTCCGTCTTACTAAAGACAATGTTGAACTGCAAAAACTGATTCCTAAAAAGGCCCTTGAGAGCTGGAATGTTCTGCTGGAAATTTTTCAGCAAATGCTGGAGGAAAGCGTAACTCCTTCTCACATGATAGGATTACTGTACAAGAGCTATTACCGCGAGGTGCTTTTCAGCAGTTTTGAAAATGCCCCTCAGCGTGAAACAGATATTCGTTATCTTGAAGAATTTGCTGGTAATTATAATAAATTGGAAGCGTTTTTAAATGAGTTATCTTTGGTTGGTTCGAGCATTATCACTGATCATGAAGCCGAACAACAGGATAATCAGGACACTCTCACTCTGACCACCATCCATCAGGCCAAAGGTCTGGAATGGAAGGTGGTATTCATAATTGGACTTACAGAAGGATTGTTTCCTCACCAACGAAGTTTGGGAACAGAAGAGCAAATTGAAGAAGAGCGGCGCCTGTTTTATGTTGCAATGACACGTGCAAAACGACACCTGCTCATAACTGCACCGGTGGTTTCGTCAGGTTATTCCGGAGGAATCAGTAAGCGCTCCCGTTTTATCAACGAACTCTCAGAAGAGACAATCAACACCGAAATTCATACCCGTGATGAGTATTCTTATGGGAGCCGGGGGGGTCAAACTCAATTTTATTTTTAATAAAACTATTCCAAGTTTAACTTCGCGAGTTTAGGACGAATTACGTAGGTACAATAACCGGCATTTGAGTTATTGCTGTAATAATCTTGGTGGTAATCTTCTGCAGGATAGAATTCCGGCAATGTTGCAATTTCAGTAACAATTGGAGCATCAAACATTCCAGATTTTTCAGCATCTTTTTTTGACTCGTTTGCCGTAGTTTTTTGTGCCTCATTTTCATAGAAAATAACGGAGCGGTACTGTGTCCCAATGTCTCCTCCCTGACGGTTAAGAGTTGTAGGATCGTGACAACGCCAAAACCAGTCCAGCAAAGTTTCGTAGCTCGTTTTCTGTGGATCAAAATCAATTTGAATCACCTCTGCATGTCCTGTGTTTCCGGTACATACCTGTTCATAAGTTGGATTTAGTTTTGTACCTCCTGCATAGCCCGGAGCAACAGATTTGACTCCTTCCAGTTTGGAGTAGACTGCTTCCAAACACCAAAAACAGCCACCTCCCAGCGTTGCTAATTCTAATTTTTCCATAAATTCTCCTTCAAAAGTGCGTGTGACTTGAGGCTTCGGCCAAAAAAATGCCTGAAGTATACAAAGAGCGCATGATCCAGTTCCTCTAAATTATTTTGGGTTGGGCGAAAAACAGAATCACTTTGTTTTGCATTTTGCCGTACATGCAAAAAGGCTAAGCTTCCTGGATGCAAGGCAGCCGAGTAAGAGCTAGGAATACAGCATCTTGGACAGCGAACACCTCCCAAGCTTGCGTCCAACTGGTACGGAACTGAAAATTTTGGAGCAGGATTTCGTCCGGATCTTTCCTGCCAAAGTTCGCCGCCGCACTGAAAACAAATTTCCAAATTTGGTGTGATTCCAAGTAATTTCAGAAGCCGTATTTCAAAATTTAATTTTATTTCAGTGTCAGTTTGAGACTCTGAGAGCAGAGACATTGCATTCTTCAGTAAATCAAAATATTCATGAGAATCTAATTCAGGAATTTCACATTGAAGCAGCAATTCCGAAAAGTAACTGGCGTGTAGAAACTTTGAATAATTTTTACGGACAAGAGGAAAGCTTTCCTGCAATTCGCATTTCCGGATTCTAACCAAATCCATGTTCGGTTTTTCAGAAAACTCAAAATGGTTAAGAACAAACAATTCTGCTTTTGCAGCATTTCCCGACCTCAAACTTTTTCCGCCGTGAAGAATTCCTGCTTTCTTACCCGCCTTGGTCGTCAGGAAAGTCAGAATACAATCCTTTTCCTTAAAATCCATTGTTTTGAGAACAATTCCATCTGTCTCAATTACTTTCATACTTAAATTATTCCAGTATTTTAGCTTCCCTCAGCAAAGGCTTTGCCTCCTGCAGTGCATCTTCAGAACGTTCCTGGCGGACTGCAATTAAATAGCGGAGTGCATGGTAAAGATCACTCCAAACTTCAGTCATCTGCTGTCCTTTGTCTTCTGATCCAAGAATTGCCATAGGGAACTTTGTTGAACCTGCAGGAAGTTTCACTTTGTCTAAAACTTTCGATACTTCATCCAGCCGATCACATTGGTATAGCAGCTTCGCAAAAAGAAGTGAAGATGGAACTGAACGCTGACGGGAATTGTGCAGTTTGCCGACCATTTCCAAAATTTGTTCATCAGTTCCACTTTCCCGATAAACCTCCTCTAATAACTCCAGCAATTCTGGAAAAGCGGTCCGCTCAAAAGCTTCTTTAAGGACTCGTGCAGCTTCCAAAAACATACCTGATTTTTGGAGTTGTGCTGCTTCACCGATAGCTTCCAAAGGCTTATCATTTTTTTTATCCCTCTTTTGAGGAAGGTAGCGGAAAGACCAGTTACTCAAACACTTTGGGTCTTGACGGAGTGCTTTTTGTAAATGATCTTCGTGTGTCATTGAAATATTTTTTGTTATCAGGCTGCCGCTGAATTTTTTCAGCAATTCCCTCTCCTGACCAATACAGCCAACCCAGTCCTGTCTTGTAATATAAAATTGCCTTAGTCCTTCCAATGCATCCGGATGATCAGGAGTTATCCGGAGGATTTCATGACTTAACCTCTCTGCCAGATCCCATTCACTGACCTCACAGGCAAGTTTCAAATATGGCAGTAGTACCTGTAAATTACCCTGAAATTTGGTACGCAGTTCAGCATATTTTTTTAGCATTTCTTCTGCGCTTTTTTCATAACGCAGTTGTTCAATGTACTGCACTCTGATCGACAACGGAGTTTCTTGATTGAGTAATTTATTATAGCTTTTCCTCACCTGTTTTGGATCCCGCAGCAAAGAGGCTTCCTCAAAATTTTGTGTTATCTGTTGCTTTTTGTTGTCTTTATACCGGGAAAATTTCCCAAGAAAACTTTGTACAAAACGCTGAGGATGTGAAATAAACTGCCAAATCTCAGTCACCGCCCATCCAGCGACAAAGGACCCGGCAATCACCATCCACACTGATAATTGTATTGAGAAGTTTCCAAAAAAGTTCAGGGAAACATTGTGGCTGTTTTGTGTTGCAAAATAACCCATACTGCCCAAAAGCAATAATACGACTGCAATTAAAATTAAGCGTTTCATAGTTTCGTTTTAAAATGTGAAAAACATAAATTAAGTTT
>Ga0208881_1000867_pt1 | contig 10640 bp, 5 predicted proteins | sample Knorr_S23_td_AAI_FD_185610 | JGI IMG/M metagenome (GOLD analysis project Ga0208881, IMG submission 185610) | Marine microbial communities from Southern Atlantic Ocean transect - Knorr_S23_td_AAIW_ad_876m_LV_B (SPAdes) (version 2) | ecosystem: Environmental > Aquatic > Marine > Oceanic | place... | reverse complement strand
AAACCATCTTCTGGCGTAAATGTAAACTCCTGATTCTTGTCCGGGATTAACGAAATACCAAACATTTTGTCTTTCTCTTTTTGGCGGGGATGAAGTTGTGCTCCCAATATAACTTCTCCACGTAATTGGGCGGCATGGACACATTCCCCATAAGCGACAGTAATCGATTCTTTCCCATCAAATGGGAAATAGTAAGAAATAGGTTTGATGTAGAGTTCGCTCCCTTCCGCTTGGAAAAGATCATCATATACATCCAATGCCAATGGTTCTTCCGAAACCTGCGCCATTATTTGAGATACAAATTGGTTTGATACCATGAAATCTTCTACACCGCTATTCAAAATGATATCAATATTTTCACTGTCCATTACTTCGGTAATGAGTTTTGGCCATTGGCTTTTACCGGAATTTCGCAGTATTTGGCGTATACGGATCAGCAAGGAGATTACAAAAGCATCCATTTCTTCGATGGTTGCCCCACCAGGTGATAGAATCAGTAAACTGTCAAAACTTTGTGGATCAATTTCATTCAATTTATTTAGGTCATTGAAATCCATTTGATTAAGGGAAATATTCAGTTCAGGATAAATGCCTAATAAATTTTCTTTGAAAGATTCCATGTCTTCATTTATCTCGGGTACATAGGTACATAATTCTGATCCTGCAGGAAGATAACTGCATAATTTTTCCATGATGATATCAGTTTTAGGTGTCCAATTTAAAAGGGCTACCCGTTGATTACGCAGACTCATGGTTGTTTGAGGGATCCCGGAAACCCGGGCATTGTAAACAGGCTCCTTGAAATAATAAATAGTTGAGTCATCCTCGGCGAAAACAATAAGTTCATCGTTGTCAGAAACAGATGTTTCCGGTGGTGGATTTAATATAATTTCACCATCTGCCTTATGGATTCCCATGGGCGTACTACTTTTGAATCGGTTTGTACTTTCACCAAAAGTGAGTGGTCCGCCCCAGCCTTCATCCGGTTGATAAAAATAAAATTCATTTCCATCAAATCCCACCATATCGCTGTAAACCACGGATAATCCATTCCGGCTCAACGCCAATTGGGCAATCATGCGGGATAAAACACTAACTTCGTTGAGTGCTTTAACGGTTCCATTGGAAATATTTTCTGCAAGATCTCGATCTCGATCTGAATGGATCTCACAAATAATGGGAGGATGTTCTTCGCCATCACATACGGCGATAATGGACATGATGGATTTCAATACGAGAGCATCTGCTAACTTTCTTTCTTCTTTTGGTCTCCAACTGGCAGCACTGTTCATAATGATTATGGATTTAGCTTCTTCTGCCATGACATTTTTTAGGTTTTTGATGTTAGTGACGACACCTGACCGTGTTATAACTCGGGTGGTTACAAAATCCGAAATATTATCTCGGATCATATTATCCATACTCTCTTTGTCATCTTCTGCCAGAATCACAATGGCAGCATCCGGTTCAGATTCATTTGCTTCAATAAGTTCTCGAATGATTTCTATAATCCGATCACCAAATCCTAAGATAAGGGTATGGTCATTTTCCAGGACGAGGCTTCTTCCACGCCGTAATTCAGCTAATTTGGCTTCAAATACAGTAGTGATAAATGCGACCATACTTGAAAAAAGGACCAATCCAACCATCACACCGATAATGGATGACATTTTTGCTGCCCAGTTGCTATCCCCATCCGTTTCAGCTGCGGATCCTTCCATGACAGCCACATAAACTCTCCAGGGAATTTCCATCCAACTACTAAGAGTTTCATCCGGAATCAGATAATTGGCGATGACTCGGAAGATGACCATCACAATAAACCCAACCATGAAAAGGGCAAGCAGGGCAAGAAAAATGGATGAACTGCCCTTGGACATAAAATTATCAATGCGGTAACGGATTCGCATGCTAAATGGGTAATTAAATTTACTGCTCATAGGAAATGTGTGTATTTTGTATTAGTTCGGGAGTAGAATCTTAAAAAATAAATTACCAAGATAGGGAATTAATTTCTTTCTACAATCTGAATCAGCTTGTTAAGTTCCGATACAGATTTTTTGACGAAATATTGAAAACATTCAAATTCTTTTCACGCCCCAAAAAAATTGCTACCCTTCCACAGGAATTCTAACCCCTTCTACACATAAAAAATACCCATGGGAAAAACATTCAAAACAATTGATGAAGCCGTCATTCGGTTCGCTGGTGATTCCGGCGATGGGATGCAGTTAACCGGTGGCCGTTTCACAGAAACAACTGCTATCGTCGGGAATGATTTAAGTACCCTCCCTGATTTTCCCGCAGAGATTCGAGCACCCGCCGGATCTCTGGCTGGCGTGAGTGCTTTCCAAATCAAATTCTCTTCCAAGGATATTCATACACCGGGTGTTAACCCGGACGTGTTGGTTGCCATGAATCCTGCTGCCCTTAAAGTACATCAAAAAGAGATAATTCCCGGTGGAACCTTAATTATCAATACCGATGCATTCACCAAGAAGAATCTGAAATTTGCAGGTTACGAATCCAATCCCATTGAGGATGGATCTCTAGATGATTATTTCACCTTGATTCCTGTCGAAATGAATAAAATGGTAACTGCAGCATGTGAAGGTTTGGATTTGTCGCCGAAATTGGTTGGCAGAACAAAAAATTTTTTCGCTTTGGGAATTCTTTTTTATATGTATGATCGCCCTTTGGATGCAACTGAAGCATGGTTAAAGAAAAAATTTAAAGGAAAGGATGCCATTATCGAAGCCAATACCCGTGCCTTAAACGCCGGATATAATTATGGGGATACGACTGAATTGTTCATGACAAGGTATAAGGTTGAAAAGGCAAATCTCCCTTCTGGAACCTACCGGAATATGAATGGGAACCTGGCGACATCACTTGGACTTTTAGCCGCATCGCAAAGATCAGGGTTGAAATTATTTTATGGTGGATATCCCATCACACCTGCCAGTGATATACTGCACACGCTTGCTATCTGGAAACATTTCGGTGTTCAGACTTTTCAGGCAGAAGATGAAATCGCAGGAATCGCATCCGTCATTGGTGCTGCTTTCGCTGGAAAACTTGCGGTAACAGCGACTTCGGGTCCAGGAATTGCACTTAAAGGTGAATCACTTGGTTTGGGTGTTATTACAGAATTACCCCTGGTTGTTATTAATGTTCAGAGGGGTGGACCCAGCACAGGACTTCCCACTAAAACGGAACAATCTGATTTGAATCAGGCACTGTATGGTAGGAATGGAGAAGCGCCTATGCCAGTGATTGCTCCAGCAACTCCTGGAGATTGTTTCTATGCTGCTTATGAAGCATGTCGAATTGCGTTAAAATTTATGACGCCTGTCATGTTGCTTTCTGATGGATACTTGGCGAACGGTTCCGAACCCTGGAAAATTCCTAATGTAGATGATTTAGAAGATATTGATGTAAAATTTGCTCACGATAAGAATAGTGAAAATGATTTTCTTCCCTATCTTCGTGATGAAGATACACTTGCACGTCCATGGGCAATTCCGGGTACACCAGGGCTTGAGCATCGTTTAGGTGGAATTGAAAAAGCAGAAAATACAGGACACGTGTCCTACGATCCTGAAAACCACCACAGAATGGTTGAGTTAAGGCAGGAGAAAGTAAACCGGATTCAGCACGATATTCCGCCCTTAGAAGTGTTTGGAGAAGATCATGGCGATATGCTTGTGTTGAGTTGGGGTGGTACCTATGGTGCCTGTCGATCAGCCGTAGAAACTCTGAATGAAGAAGGGAAAAAGGTCTCCCACGTTCATCTTCGTTGGATTAATCCATTGCCAAAAGACTTGGGCGAGATCATTATCGGATTCAAAAATGTTTTGGTTCCGGAAATCAATTTAGGACAACTCCTGCGGTTGATTCGTTCTGAGTACCTTGTAGATGCACAAGGGTTAAACCTTGTCCGTGGTCGTCCTATCGGCGCATCAACGATTGTAGAAACTGTTAAAAAAACAATAGGCTAAAACTATGACTGATGTACAAGCACCTTTATTAACAAAGAAAGATTTTGAATCCGATCAAGCAGTACGCTGGTGTCCGGGGTGTGGTGATTATGCGATTTTAGCCCAAACCCAAAAGAACATGCCTTCATTTGGCCGGAAACGGGAAGAATTTGTTTTTGTATCCGGTATTGGGTGTTCCAGTCGTTTTCCTTATTATATGAATACTTATGGATTTCACTCCATTCATGGTCGTGCACCTGCAGTGGCGACGGGGGTGAAGATTGCCAATCCGGACCTGTCTGTTTGGGTTGTTACTGGAGATGGAGATGGGCTCTCTATTGGTGGAAATCATTTTATGCATGTATTGCGCCGGAATATGGATGTCAATATTTTAATGTTCAATAATCGGATCTATGGATTGACAAAAGGGCAATATTCACCAACATCTGAGCAGGGAAAAAAGACAAAAGCATCGCCCTATGGATCTATTGATTATCCACTGAATCCGCCATCACTGGCTTTGGGTGCACAGGCAACATTTGTGGCACGAACCATTGATCGCTGGCAAAAACACATGGCAGCAATGTTAGAACGATCCTATAATCATGACGGTGGTTCCTATATTGAGATTTATCAGAATTGTAACATATTCAATGATGGTGCTTTTGAAGAATATACAGGTGCGGAAAAATTTAGTAATGTAATCGAATTAAAGCATGGTGAACCCATGGTTTTTGCACAAGGAACAAAAGGGATTAAATTGGATGGATTTAAACCCAAAGTTGTGGATATGGAGAAAAATAGTATTGATGATATTTTAATCCACAATGAAACGGATCTGGATCTGGCTCATATTATTGCCAACTGGACATCACACCCCACACTTCCTGAACCCATTGGTGTTATTTATTGTATAGACAAAACAACTTACAACCAGGATATTGTGAACCAGATCGAATCAGCCATTGAAGCCAAAGGGCCAGGCAATGTTCAGGATCTCCTGAATTCTGGTGATACATGGGTTGTAGACTGAAGTGAAAACACGTACAGAACGGGATAGTATCGGCCCGGTCGAAGTACCTTCTGATCGATACTATGGTGCGCAGACTCAGCGATCTTTTGAAAATTTTAAGATCGGTGGAGAACGGTTTCCACGAGAATTCATACGCGCTTATGGGATTTTAAAAAAAGCAGCCGCTTCTGTAAATAACGCATTCGGGATTCTGGAAGAATCCACAAAATCAGCCATTCATAATGCAGTTGGAGAAGTCATTGAAGGGAAATTAGATGACCATTTTCCGCTGGTGGTCTGGCAGACAGGTTCCGGGACACAAACCAATATGAATTTCAATGAGGTGATTGCGAACCGGGCCATTGAAATGCTTGGTGGAGAATTAGGTAGTAAAGATCCCGTTCACCCTAATGACCATGTAAATATGAGTCAATCCACCAACGATACATTCCCGACTGCTATTAATATTGCTGCTGTGGAGAGCATTCATCAGCAGTTAGTTCCGTCTATGCAACAGTTACGGGATACATTGGATGAAAAAGCAAAGGCATTTTCGACTATTGTTAAACTAGGTCGTACCCATCTGCAAGATGCTACACCTTTGAGCCTTGGCCAGGAATTTTCCGGATATGTTTCTGCCTTGGATCATGGATTGAACCGTGTGGAAAAAGCATTGGACCATTGTTACGAATTGGCCATGGGCGGAACGGCTGTTGGTACGGGAATTAATTCTGTAGAAGGATTTGGTATTGCTGTGGCGAAAGAAATCGCTGATATCACAGGACTACCATTTCGGACTGCTGAAAATAAATTTGAAGCATTGGGCGGGCAAGATTGTATTGTTGAATTATCAGGAGCATTGAAAGTGGTTGCTGTATCCTTGTTCAAGATCGCCAATGATATACGTTGGTTAGCAAGTGGTCCCAGGTCCGGGATCGGTGAAATTTCTATTCCAGCGAATGAACCCGGTTCATCCATCATGCCGGGTAAAGTAAATCCAACTCAATGTGAAGCGCTAACCATGCTATGTACACAAGTAATAGGAAATGATACAACTATTACCGTTGCTGGCGCCTCCGGCAATTTTGAATTGAATGTGTACCGTCCGGTCATAGCATACAATATTTTACAATCCATTCGACTGTTGGCTGATGGTTGTAGATCTTTTTCAAAACATGCTGTTGCTGGTATCAAACCAAACCAGGAACGGATTGATCACAATCTTTATAATTCACTCATGCTGGTTACTGCCCTCAATCCTCATATTGGCTATGATAAAGCAGCGGAAGTTGCCAAGAAAGCATTCAAGGATAAATCAACACTCCGTGATGCCATTATCCAATTGGATTATATGTCTGGTGAAGATTTTGACCGTTTGGTGCAACCAGAACAAATGATCCATCCTCGGAAAAAAGACTGATACGACGGAATTATTCTCCCTTTATTCTGTTATTTATAAAATTCCTTATTCAGCCAAACAAGGGTAAAGTGTAAATTTCCTTATGGCTAACCCTTCCACAACTATTGATGTGAGCCGCACCATGAAGCTCAGCATCGCTGTCATTCTTCTTGGAATGTTTATAGTTTTGGGTGTGGTACTTGGTCTGGCAAAAAATCTGCCTTCTATTGAACAGTTAGAGAATTATGATCCTGATCTTGTGACACGGATATATTCTGCTGATGGTAAGGTCCTGGAAGAATTGTTTGTCCAGAAACGCGTTTTTATTGAGTTGGATAAGATTCCAACCCATATGCAAAATGCGGTTGTAGCATCGGAAGATCGCCGGTTTTATGACCATTGGGGCTTATCGCTGCGAAGTGTGGCTCGTGCTGTTGTGATCAATACCTTATCCATGAGTTACCGTCAGGGATTTAGTACACTCACTCAACAATTGGCACGAAATCTATATAAATCGGTGGGATTCGAAGACAGTATTGTCCGAAAGATGAAAGAGGTGATTACAGCCGTTCAGATCGAAAGAACCTATACCAAAGATGAGATTCTTGAAATGTATCTTAATACCGTTCACTTTGGCCATGGGACCTATGGTGTTGAAGCAGCCACGAAACGATTTTTTGGAAAAGAATCAATAGACCTGTCTATTGATGAATCTGCACTCCTGGTGGGATTACTTCCTGCTCCAGCCAGTTATTCTCCTATCCATCATCCGGAACGTGCAATCCGTCGTCGAAATACTGTACTTCGTTTATTGCGGGATCAAGAATACATTCAAAAGAGTGAATTTGAAGAGTACCGAGCCATGACGCTAGAATCTGTGCGAGAACTACCTAGGAAAGGTATAGCACCTTATTTCACTGAATATGTTCGACGTACTATGGAAAAAATAGATGAAATTCTGGATGTGAATATTTATCGTGATGGATTAAAAATTTATACCACTCTGGATTCTCGACTTCAATCCATAGCGGAAGATGCGGTTTTGCAATCGGTACAGGCTAATCAGGCCAGGTTGAATCGCAGGTTATTCAAAGATCGTGAGGAATTTGAAAATCTTGCTTATTTAACCATTTATCCTGAAGACACGGTTAAAATGATGATGGCTGGTGAAGGGGAGCTATACAAAGACCTGCGAGATAAATTATTGGTGCAATGTGCCTTTGTAGCGCTGGATCCTTTGACCGGCGGTATCCTTGCCTTGATAGGAGGGCGTCCGGACTATCATGATCAATACAACCGAGCTGTTCAAGCCAAACGGCAACCAGGTTCTGTTTTTAAGCCATTTGTTTACACCACCGCCTTGGATAATGGCTATCCTGTAACCGAGCAACTCTTGAATCAACCTGTGGTATTAAATGTACAGAATGTAGATGGCTCATGGGTAAAGTGGAAACCCCAAAATTATGATGGAAGTACAGGCGGACTTACCACACTACGTGAAGGTTTACGAAAATCCATGAATCTGATTTCAGTCCGAATGGTTCAGCAGGATATTGCTCCTTCAGAGCAAGTTAAACGAACAGCACAACGTATGGGAATCACAACGGATATCCGTGCAGTAGACGCCTTAGCATTAGGAACTTCTGAAGTTTTCCCCTTAGAGATTGTTTCTGCTTATGCCGCATTTGCAAATCAGGGGGTGTATTCTAAACCTTTTCCTATTACCCGAGTCGAAGATCGCTACGGGAATGTGATTAAAGAATTTTATCCCGAGCGTAAAGAAGTATTGAGCGAAGAGACTACTTATTTAATGACGAGCTTGATGCAAACTGTGATGGATCGTGGCACCGGAGGAAGTGCACGATGGAAGTATAAATTTAATCGACCTGCTGCAGGAAAAACGGGAACAACCCAGGGTTGGAGTGATGCTTGGTTTGTTGGATTTACACCACAGATAGCTGCTGGTTGTTGGTTTGGTGTGGATGATTTCCGAGTGCCTTTAGGCCCTGGCCAGGATGGATCTATAGCAGCACTCCCTGCATGGGCACGGTTTATGAAAGGTGCACATGACACATTGGATTTTCCTATCCAAAAATTTGAAAAGCCTTCGGGTATTCATGATATAGAAATCTGTTCTGTTACAAAAAAAGCACCTGTGCCTGCCTGTCCTGTTGAAAAAGAAATATTCAAAGTTGGAACTGAACCCATCCAAAAGTGCAAGGTTCACCGAACACAATAATTTTTTTTACGGATTACTTTTTTCTCTATTTTTAATAAACGATAGAAGTGAAATTGGAGCTCTTTCCCGGACAGTATGGAGTATGAGATAAAGTGATACAATTAATACAACCGCATTAGGGGTCCACATTCCTATCCATGCTGGAACTTGGTTTCGGTCAGCCATTTCTTCGCCCCCGATCAATAAAATATAATAAAGCAGGAAAAATCCAAAACTTAGACTAGTACTTATTGCAAACCCTCCCCGTTTTGCCATAACACCTAAAGGGGCACCTAATAAAACAAATAGGATGCAAGCAAAGGGAATGGAAAACTTTTTATGTATTTCTACCTGATATTTATTTCGTCCTTTCTGGTAACTGGTGATAAGCTGGAGTTCATTTTTTACCTGGCGTTCAAGACTGCGGAGTTGTCGTTCTTTTTTGCGTAGTTGATTGCCGGATAAGGTTGTGTCTGCCTGGATATTTATTCTTGCAGAGTCTAGAATTTGAGTTCCTTCTGAAATTGTTTCCGGATAAAGACTATCCCCTAGCGTGCGAAAGAATGCACCTGCCAGCCGTTTATTCACCACACCAATTCGGTGTTCATAATTCTCTACTTTATCAATGATCATGGGCACCGTCATTTCTCGGTCAGTCCTATTTGATGAATCGCGCCGGTTGAGCAAAATATCATCTGCCGGTATAATGATCTTATGTGTTTCGAAAATGATCCGGCGGTAATTGGTAAAATCTTTACTTTCCAATTCATGGATCTCACCATCGTACAGCGTGAGTAAAAATGCATCTGCCAGAGTGGAAAGGGTTCCTGTTTTAGAGTGGATGCTTGTTTGGGCTTCCTGCTTTCCTTTGGAGAAAATTCGAACATCGGAAAATAATTCCCCTTCTTTACCACCGACAATCATGCTGTAATCAGGAATATTATCAATAAATATCCCTGGCTCAATATTCATCCCGGGGCGTTTACGATATATATCACCGGAAAGGAGCCGCGCATGGAAATTCATATCGGGTAGAATGTAATTGTTAAAATAGATCAGCATCAGGGCAACAGTAACCCCAAACATGATGGGTGCACGTATAATGGATAAAAAACTCACACCGGACGCCCGGAGTGCATTGATCTCATTATCTTCCGATAAGCGGCCAAAAGCCATGAGCGTTGCCAGGAGGACTGCCATAGGCACTGATAGTGCAATGATCCATGCAAGATTAAGAAACAAGTATTCCAGGATGGTTAATACATCCAACCCTTTACCTAAAAAACGGTCAATAGCTCGCAAAAGAAAATTGATGAAAAGTATAAATGTGATCATCAATAAGGAAAAGAAGAATGGCAGAAGCATTTCACGAACAAAATATCTGGACAAAAGTCGCATGGTATAAATTACGATTTAATGAGATAGAAGGATGAATCAAAAAAGGAGGTTCAATCGCGTATTATTGATTACCACGTATAAGTTAATCCAACACTAGATAATTGTGTTATTTTACTTCGATTCCAAAAAGAATAATTCTAATTTCACCAGCTTCAAATCAACTGAAATTAATCAAAAGATGTATGGTGGGTGTAGCTCAACTGGTTAGAGCACCTGGTTGTGGTCCAGGAGGTTGTGGGTTCAAGTCCCATCACTCACCCAAGATTTTTCGGGGTATAGCGTAGTCCGGTTAACGCGCCTGCTTTGGGAGCAGGAGATCGGGAGTTCGAATCTCTCTACCCCGACTCGAGAATAGATACCATTTCTCTCTCAATAAAAGCCTCACTTAATTGTGGGGCTTTTTCTTTCATACCTTATCATATTTATTCTTTTATACCCAAATATTGTACACACTTTGGTTGTACACACTTTTAGGGTCATTGCTCCACATGGCGGGGAGATCTGCCCACATATACCCACAATTAGTTTGTTTGTGGGATGATGTGTAGATCGATCAAAATAATGTTAAATCGTATATACTTTCTTCACTACTTTAGGATAACAATTATGACAGGATTCATTATGAAATACACA
>Ga0208881_1000863_pt1 | contig 10653 bp, 7 predicted proteins | sample Knorr_S23_td_AAI_FD_185610 | JGI IMG/M metagenome (GOLD analysis project Ga0208881, IMG submission 185610) | Marine microbial communities from Southern Atlantic Ocean transect - Knorr_S23_td_AAIW_ad_876m_LV_B (SPAdes) (version 2) | ecosystem: Environmental > Aquatic > Marine > Oceanic | place... | reverse complement strand
TCAGTACCGCCAACTCTTGTTGGACGGCGTCTGAAACACGTTCTGCTCGGGTAAATTCTCTTGGCATAGCAGTCTTTAATTACACCTGATTGAATGTCGTTTGCAAAGCTTCACTTAAAGAGAACGCTTCACTTGAGTAACGTCGTATACCTCAATGAGATCGCCAGCCTTAACATCATTGTAGTCCTTGACTCCAACACCACACTCCATGCCGTTACGGACTTCAGTAGCTTCATCTTTAAATCGACGCAAGGATTCCAACTCACCTTGATAGATGACCACGTCATCGCGTAGAACACGTATTGGTTTGCTTCGGAACACTGTACCTTCAATAACCATGCAACCAGCAATAGCGCCAAACTTAGGTGAGCGGAAAACATCGCGAACCTCAGCTATACCAACAATCTCTTCACGAGTCTCTGGTGCTAACATGCCTGAAAGGGCTAACTTCACCTCGTCTAGAAGGTTATAAATAATACTGTAATAGCGCACTTCCACTTCTTCTTTTTCTGCCAGTCCTCTGGCAGCGCCGCCAGCTCTTACGTTGAAACCTAAAACGATGGCCCCCGTTGTAATCGCGAGATTAATATCCGATTCGGTGATACCACCTACACCCGACGCGACGATATCAACAGCAACTTCATCTGTGGCAAAATCGTTCAGTGCACTATTAATCGCTTCCAAAGATCCACGAACATCAGTTTTTACAATTAGATTTAACTTGCTTACTTGATCAGCGCCCATATCCGTAAACATATTTTCTAGTTTAGCGGCCTGCTGCCTAGACATACGGTCATGGCGAGACTTAGTCACCCGCAAATCGGCAATTTCTTTTGCTTTGCGCTCATCTTCAACGACAAAAAACTCATCACCCGCGTTAGGGGTCTCATCCAAACCTAATATCTCAACAGGTATAGACGGCCCAGCATCACGGATGGGCTTTTTCATTTCATCGGTCATCGCTCGAATTTTACCAACGCTCTCACCGGCCAAGATAAAGTCACCCTTACGCAAAGTGCCTTGCTGAACCAGCGCTGTTGCGACGACACCTTTACCTTTGTCCACCCGAGCTTCAACAATCACACCACGAGCTGGTACGTCAACAGGTGCAGTTAACTCAAGTAACTCCGCTTGCAGGAGGACCGCTTCAAGTAATGCTTCAATGCCGTCACCAGTCTCTGCAGAGACTTTAATAAACTGAGTATCGCCGCCCCACTCTTCAGGGATTACGTCTTTGGCTCCCAATTCGCTAGTAACCCTCTCTGAATCAGCGCCTTCTTTATCCATTTTATTAATGGCGACCACTAGAGGTACTCCAGCAGCACGCGCATGTTGGATAGCTTCTTCAGTTTGCGGCATAACACCATCATCAGCGGCAACCACCAAAATTACCACATCAGTGGCCTGCGCGCCTCGAGCTCGCATTGCTGTAAAGGCTGCGTGACCTGGCGTGTCTAAGAAAGTTACCATCCCTTTAGGTGTATTCACATGGTAGGCACCAATATGCTGCGTAATGCCGCCCGCTTCACCGGAGGCTACATGGGTTTTTTTAATACGATCTAGTAATGATGTTTTACCATGATCAACATGGCCCATAACCGTAACGATAGGCGCTCTCGGCTCACCATTAGTTTGACCCTCAACGACATTAAACTGTTTGGCTAATTCGTCTTCGACAGTATCTTCAATGGCAGAAATCGGACGATGACCCAGCTCTTCGACAACCAGAAAGGCTGTCTCCTGGTCAATCACCTGTTCCATATCAGCCATAACACCTAATTTCATCAACTCCTTAATAACTAACCTCGCCTTAATCGACATTCTCAGCGCAAGATCAGAGACCGTTAATTCCTCTGGAACTGCAACGTCCAGAATCTTTTTGTCAACGGGCCTTTTAAAGGTATGCTTGTTATCTATTTTTAACACCGCGGCTGTTGTTCTAAGACGACTCCCTTTTCTCTTAAAGTCGCCACCGTCATCTAGCTGCAAACGACCTTTCTTTTTGCCAGGCTTACCAAGAGGTTTCTTCGCTTTTTTAGCTAATTTATCTTCATCGTCATCTATCGGCTTACCATGCCTGCGCGCCTTGCCTTGAACAGGGTCAGAGGCTGGCGTAGTAACATGCTTAGTTGTTTTTCCAGCTTTTTTCGCCTCGTCACTTTCAAGAGCTGACGCAGCTTCTGCAGCTTTGCGGGCCCCCTCTTCAAGCTTTCCTTTAGCCGCTTGCTCTGCAGCTACTAGGGCATCGCTTTCAGTTTTACGTCGATTAGCAATGGCAGCAAGACGCTGCTCTTCAATATCATCCGTTCCAGAGCCCTTCTTCACTGTTGGCTCTGCTACAGCTGCCTGTGCAGCAGTAGCTTCTGCTTCTCCTCGCGCTTTGACTTCGAGTTCTATATCTGCCTGTGCCTGCAATTCTTCATCGCTGCGTTTAATATAGGTACGCTTTTTACGGACTTCGATGTTGACCGTCTTGCGATTTGCGGATCTCAGGGTACTAACAGTTTTACGGCGCAAAGTGATCTTCTTAGGCTCACCTGTGTCTTCACCATGAAGCCCTTTTAAGTAAACCAATAAGGTCTGCTTTTCTTCATCAGAGACATTAGCATCTGCAGAACTATGGTTAAGTCCCGCCTCTTTCATTTGCTTAAGCAAACGATCGACAGATGCGCCCACTGTTTTTGCTAATTCAGTTACTGTAACTTCAGCCATCAGTTATCCTCTATTACCGCCGGATTAATTACTCACCTTGCTCTTCAGCAAACCAAGGTGCACGTGCAGTCATAATTAATGCTGCGGCTTTTTCTTCGTCCATTTCTTCAACATCCATAAGCTCATCAACAGCTTGCTCAGCGAGATCTTCCATGGTGATAATATTTTTTGCCGCTAATTTATAGGCTAATGCTTTATCCATGCCTTCCATTTCCAACAAATCATCAGCTGGTTCAGAGTTCGACAACTCTTCTTCGCTGGTCAGAGCTCTAGTCAGTAAAGCGTCTTTTGCCCTAGCGCGCAGTTCTTCGGCAATATCTTCATCAAAACCTTCAATAACAATCATCTCTTCGAGGGGTACATAGGCCACCTCTTCAACACTAGTAAAGCCTTCCTCGACCAGCACTACCGCAACGTCTTCATCAACATCCAGTGCCTTCATTAAGCTTTCAACAAAGTTTGATGATTCAGCCTCTTGCTTCTCTAACGCGTCTTCAACGGTCATTACGTTAATGGCCCAACCAGTCAACTCAGAGGCAAGGCGAACATTTTGACCGCCCTTCCCAATAGCCTGAGCTAAGTTATCGGCTTGCACCGCAACATCCATAGAATGAGTGTCTTCTTCAACAATCAATGACTCAACTTCTGCTGGCGCCATTGCATTAATGACTAACTGTGCAGGGTTATCATCCCACAAGATAATATCAACTCGCTCATCGTCTAAGTCATTTGAAACCGCCTGGACCCGAGCTCCACGCATGCCGACGCAAGCGCCAACTGGATCAATCCGCGCATCCTTACTTTTAACAGCAATCTTAGCGCGCTGACCGGGATCTCGAGCCGCGCCCTTGATCTCGATAATTCCTTCTGAAATTTCAGGCACTTCAATTTCAAACAATTTAACTAGCATTTCAGGTGTAGCGCGAGACACTAAAAGCTGTGGACCACGAGTCTCTTCTCTAATACCTAGCAAAATAACTCGAGTACGGTCATTAATACGAAATATTTCTCGTCCAACCAGCTCTTCACGAGGCAGCATACCTTCGGCATTTTCACCAAAATCTACCACAATATGATCTCGTGTTACCTTTTTAACAGTTCCGTTAAGTAGCTCACCAACACGATGCTTAAAGCGATTGACAACCAACTCACGTTCAGCGTCCTTTACACGCTGAACAATAACTTGTTTAGCAGTTTGTGCCGCTATGCGTCCAAACACAATGTTCTCGACGCTTTCTTCGAACGTGTCACCTACTTTCAAAGTTGGATCTTTTTCGATCGCCTCTTCAGTCGTAAACTGAGTCCCGAGTTCAGCCATAACATCGTCTGCAACAACGTCCCACCAACGGAAAGAATCATAATCGCCTGTCTCTCTATCGATCACTACGCGAACATTAGCGCCCTCTTCGTAGCGTTTTTTTGTTGCTGTTGCCAATGCCTGCTCAATCGCTTCAAAAATTATCTCTTGGTCCACACCCTTTTCATTGGATACGGCCTCTGCAACCATTAAAATTTCTTTACTCATTTAATAAACTCCACATGCCTCAAAATCGAGGAACCACGTTAGCCTTTTCTATCGCTTCAATCGGAAACAGAAATTCATGATCTGTCACCACCATAACAATTTCATCGCCATCAACTGCAGTTAAACGGCCCTTAAAGTTGCGCCTTCCCTCGTAGGGGAATCGCAATTTAAGTGAAATGTCTTCACCAACAAACTTTTGGTAATGTCCGATCTCGTATAACGGACGGTCCATACCTGGAGAAGATACCTCTAAAATATATTCACCATTAATAACATCTTCAACATCAAGTGTACTGCTGCATTGACGACTGACTTTCTCGCAATCTTCGATGCCGATTAAGTCATCTTGTCGATCAATGAAAATTCTTAACAATTTAGTCTTAGTACCAGATTGCAACTCAACACCCCAAAGCTGGCATCCCAAGGCCTCAATCACTGGCTGCAGTAACTCTTTTATCTTAACATCGGCCACAGCCATCGCACCCTCCTGACAAACAAAAAATGGGCCGTGGCCCATTTATCTTATGCTAAAGAAAAGCCCCAATATGGGGCTCCTCGATTTGCGTCAGACCTGACGCCAATGTTCAGCGTAGAAAATGTCATGCTTAACAAGCGAGACCCCTTTTTCTACTGACGTAATGCAAGCATAGACAATAAATCATGAAATGCACACTACTTGTGGTGTCAATTTAATAAAAAATTGGTAGCGGGAGCTGGATTTGAACCAACGACCTTCGGGTTATGAGCCCGACGAGCTACCAGACTGCTCCATCCCGCACCGACACCGTGGTTTAAACATTAAACCACCCTCCTTAAGAGGTCGAGCATTATAGGTAGGCACTGCAGTGAGGTCAACAAACCATTATTAATAATAGTACTTTTTATTTCTCTTCAAATGAGACTCTTACCTCTCGTAGTCCCTTCACTAAGATTCTTTGAGCTGTTTGACGATTAAATCATAGGCTCCTTGGATTTCTTGGGTCTTCTGAGTCGCTAGACTAATCATATCTTCAGGCATTCCTTGACCAATTAATTTATCGGGATGATTCTGGCTAATTAGCTTTCGATAAGCCTTTTTGACCTCCCCCATCGAGCTTTTATCTGAGACACCTAGCGCCTGATAGGCATCCGCTAGCTGATTTCGTGATGGTCGACTTTGACCGCCTGCGCCAGACCCGGCACCCCCAAACCGAGACTGAGCTTTGATCATCTGGATAAATTGATCAAATAATGCCGAAGAGAATCCTAAATGACTTGCCACTTTACGCAGCACATCGTGCTCACCTGTGTGTAAATCACCGTCTGCCATAGCCAAAGATATGAGACAGTTCAGAAGTTGTTGTTTTAAATTATTGCTTCGACCACAGACCTCCATAAATCGCTGCATGGCATCGTCTACCGAAAAATTCGGACCGGATCCTTCCTTAAATAAGTCAATGGCCCGACGCCTAGCAACCACGTCTAAATTCATTTTAACCATTAGGCTTTCCGCCTGAGAGACCTCAATAGTTGAAACGCGGCCATCAGCCTTAGCAACATGCCCCAATAAGCTAAATACCGTTTCAAAAAAAGTAGCACGAATACGAGCCTGATCGGCCGCAGAAACCGGACGAGCAAAACCTCCCAGCCCACGATCAAATCGATGACCGACATATAGCCCCAATACTGCACCAAAAGGTCCCGCCACCATAAACCCAAGACTAGCGGCAATTAGTTTTCCTAACATCATCGAAATATCCTAAAAAGTGTTTTCGCCTGAAATACTATTGTAAATAGTTCTCAGTCAATTGCATTCAATATCAGTAGGAAATTTTAGGCCGGGTCGCTAGGTACGATTTGCCCTAGAAACTTGAATATTACTAATGCGGGTGTCAAAGAAATAGTCTGCTTACTTAATCACTCGGCCAGGGTTTAAAATTCCCTTGGGATCCATCGCGGACTTAAGTGTTTTCATGAGGTCAATTTCGCTTTCAGAGCGAGACTGCGATAAATAATCTCGTTTCAACACCCCTATCCCATGCTCTGCGGTAATAGCGCCAGAATACTCACCTATCATGAGCATAATGTCATGATTAATTTTAAATTTATCTTCTTCAAGTCCGGTGTAGGCAACGGCATGCAAATTGTTATCGCCAATATGCCCAAACAACAATAAGCTAATATTAGGATACTTAGCGACCAAGCGTTCCTTTAAGTCCTTAGCAAAAATGCCAATTTCGCTAATGGGCAGACTAACATCCTGATTTGATACGGGACCCAAAACCTGGAAAAGCTCACCTATACCATCACGTATTTGCCAAAAAACGGCCGCGTCTTGATGTGATTTTGCAATCACTGCACCTGTAATTATCCCTGACTCCAGCTGCTCAAAGAGAGCCGACTCAAAACGCTCTGCTCCCAACTCAGCATCATTGTCTTTATATTCGACCAACAGGTAAAAGGGAAATGCACCCTCTAATGGGTCAGCCAAGCTAGTAATTGTTTCCAACACCTTGTTGTAATAGCTGTCCCACATCAACTCAAAACCTGTAAGTCCTGATCCAAGACTTCGCTTTAGCTCAACGAGCAATTGAGTCGCAGATTCATAACTACTAAGCCCACAGAGTGCCGTATGGGAACTGCCTGCTTTGGGCTGCAACTGAAGAACAACCCGTGTCACTATCCCTAGGGTCCCTTCAGAGCCGATAAATAAATGCTTGAGGTCATAACCGGAGTTATTCTTAATCATTTTATTCGTTGCGTCGATCACCGTGCCATCAGCCAGGACGGCTTCTAGACCTAGTACCAAAGATCGTGTCATGCCATAGCGAATGACTTCCGTTCCACCTGCATTAGTCGAAATATTGCCACCTATTTGGCAGCTACCGCGAGCCGCCAAGTCTAAAGGAAAGAATAAATTATGCTCCTCAGCAGCATCCTGCAGAACCTGCAAGGGCGTTCCTGCAAGGGCGGTTAAGGTCATACCAATGGGATCTATCTCTTCAATACCCTGCATTCTCTCAAGAGAAATGGCAAGCTCTCCATCTAAGGGTGTTCCGCCTCCGGCCAAGCCCGTTAACCCGCCTTGAACAACCACAGACTGATCATACTGATGGCACAGGGCGATAACTTTGGATAACTGGTCAGTAGTATTTGGCTTAACTAATGCCGCTGGAGCGCAGGGCTCTGCTCCGCTCCAATCAGCATAGTATTTTTCACTAATGTCATCACCTAGAAAAAGCGAAGATGCACCAAGAAGGGCAGAAAGTTCATCAATTAAAGCACGCATTCAAGTCTCGTCACCAACTCATTAGAAAGCTGGCACGATCTATAACCGTCAGCCAGTTACCACTTATCATTAAAGGTTTGTAATCTATCAAAAGCGTCACCGATAAGCACGCCTAATTCACGATCCTCACCTTCCTTAACATGAACAGCTGGGCGGCCATGAGCGAATCGATAATTACAAATAAGCGCCACATCACCCACTTTCCACTCAATGGGGATACCATAGTCATCATACACGTCAAGGAATTGTTGCTTTTCGTCGTAGGTCATTTCGGAACCATCACCAAACGTCATCTTTAATGGACGCTCATCGACAGGCAGATGTTGAACCAGAGGCCAAGTATCAAACCAAGCACTATCATCCGCCATACTACTATAGAGTAGATTTTTATCTAATTGAGGGAAATACTCGAAAGCTGAAACGGTATAACGCGTTTTTAGTAATCCGTTATGCCCCCACTCAGCATCTAAACCACGCTTGCGCGCTTCTGCTATAGCCTCATCAGGGTCTTCCGTCATCATCGACTGTTGCCAATGGTTGTAAACACCAATTTCAGGAACGCCCACAAACTCTCTGCGGTCGGTCAGGTTACGATGATAACAAATACCGAGGTCTTTTAGTTTTTGACCAAAGGGTGTTGCCAATATCGCATTAGTAGCCTGAATGTTGTCTGAAACAAACGTATAGCCACCTTCGCTGGGCATTTTATGGCACAAAAAACCTAACATCGTCGTGCTAGATCCTATATATGCCATTTCATGATGGTAATGCAGCCAAGCCTCAAGAGGAGCGCCCACTTCGTAAACATTAGCCTCTAAACTTTTTCGCGGGTTAGCCCCACCTTCATAGTCCCGCTGAGTTTTAAGGACCTGGGTAGCAATAAGACGCATTGACTGAAGTTTATCTAGACCTGTATTAATGACATGGACAAGCCCGACATCGTTAAAGGTTTTCTGCATCCGCTCAGTCAACTCTTTACTAGGCTCAAGTGGCGCACCGTCTACGCGAAATTCGTGACCGTCAATCGTGAATAATTCGGGCGGTAATGCAGGCGTTCCTGTCCACCATTTTGGCTCAGCCAAGTTTGGTAAAGGGGCGAAGTCTGCATTTAAAAGTGCACTGCTCATATGTCTAGATGTTTAGATGGCCAAATGAAGCGCCATTCTAATACCAAAATTCGCTTTAGACAAGTAAATAAACAGATAAAATACGCGTAATATCAAAAATATAGGCGCTTAATAAACGTGGAAGTGAAAAGTCAGCATTGAGAAATTAGATATTCACGCTAATATATAGCCATTCAAGCCTATGCGTCTTTTGAAAAAGGGTATTTTATATAGGCTGATAGGTCTCACAAAAAAACCTGCAAAAGATATAATATGGAATTATTCTAATCATGCGCCGCTTCTATTTAGACCCGATATTCCATCTCATGCTGCTGTGCCCTGTTCCAGTATGGATTTTTTTATATTTTCAAACCGGGTTCTTGGACAGCATCGAAATCAAGATTTTCTTAACATTAGTGTTGGTCTACCCAATATTAGAAGAAATTATCTTTAGGGGGTACTTGCAGCCGATCTTGGCAAAACATTTAAATCATAGTTGGTCTGTGATTACCTCAGCTAACCTCTTAACTAGCCTGGTATTTTCTTTAATGCACCTCATTAACCACCCTCCGATCTGGGCTCTAGCAACCTTTATACCTTCTCTCGTATTTGGCTATAGCCTGGAACGAGCAAAACATATTAGCGCACCAATCACTCTGCACTGCACCTATAACACTGGCTACTTTTTGTTTTTTTTGGTGACTTAAATAGACATACATAAAAGAACCTCGACACCATGAACGCATCAAAGCTCTATTTTATATAATTAAGACTAAATTCAGTGGTGCGGATGGGGGGACTTGAACCCCCACGACCTAAGTCACCAGCCCCTCAAGCTGACGCGTCTACCAATTCCGCCACATCCGCATTACTAAATTTAATCTTTCTATTTTTGTAAGTTATCTTGCTAAAATTGAGGTTAATTAGCTAACTTAATTTGTAGACTCTAAAGCCCTTCAAGACAATTTATCTAACAATTATCTCACTTGGGCTTAACTACAATTTATAGATTTACTGAGGGATTTCAGAATCATTCATACCAGCATCTGGTCTTACGGCATCCAAATTAGGAAGTTCAGTTTCTGGAGCTTCCTGTACCGGGACTGATTGCAGTTCAGGTAAAAAATCGTCTTCAATAACGACTTTGTTTTTTGCTATCAACGCCAAACTAACGCTAGTTACAAAAAATACAGTCGCTAAGATAGCTGTCATCGTACTGAAAAAATTCCAGCTACCGCCACTACCAAAAACGGTTTGAGAAGCACCAGAACCAAATGATGCCCCCACTTCTGCGCCCTTACCTTGTTGAATTAAAATCAGGCCTATTAGCGCCACTGCGATTAAGAAGTGAAAGAATAAAATATATTGTTCCATTAGATCTGCCGTACCCTTATGTCATTAACTGTGCAATTTTTAAAAACTCATCAGCCTCTAATGAGGCGCCACCGACCAACCCACCATCTATATCGGGTTGAGCAAACAACTCTGCCGCATTACTTGCCTTTACGCTACCACCATAGAGCAGTGAAGTACTTACGCCACTAGGGCCCAACAGCTCTCTAATGGCTCTATGGACTAATTGAGCCTGCTCTGGACTAGCCACCTCACCAGTACCTATTGCCCAAACGGGTTCATAGGCTACAACTCCACGGCAAATATTCTTTAAACCTACTTTTTCTCTTACTGTATTAATCTGCTCGGCAATCACTTCTAGGGTTAAACCCTGCTGCCTTTGTTGCAGTGTCTCTCCAACGCAAAGAATGGGCACTAAACCCGATCTCTGCGCAGCTTCAAATTTGTCTGCCACAGTACCATCAACTTCGCCGAACAAGGTCCGTCTTTCTGAATGACCGACGAGCGAGTAAGTACAACCAGCCTCTTTCAGCATATCAGCTGAAACTTCTCCAGTGAATGCGCCGGACCCATGCTCAGACATATTCTGGGCACCCAAGGCTATTGAGCTTCCCGATAATTCTAAAGCAACCAACCCTAAGTGCAAAATTGGAGGGAAAATAGCTAGCTGCACTCCCGCACAACTGTGC
>Ga0208881_1000859_pt1 | contig 10678 bp, 11 predicted proteins | sample Knorr_S23_td_AAI_FD_185610 | JGI IMG/M metagenome (GOLD analysis project Ga0208881, IMG submission 185610) | Marine microbial communities from Southern Atlantic Ocean transect - Knorr_S23_td_AAIW_ad_876m_LV_B (SPAdes) (version 2) | ecosystem: Environmental > Aquatic > Marine > Oceanic | place... | reverse complement strand
GTGACTACGAAGTTCACCGCTAAGGGCTCCAGAGGTTAAAGTTCAAACTCTGATGAAAAGATGATGTGAGTTTGGAGCTGCGAAGTAACCCGTAGGTCATCGGTTCGATTCCGATCGGCCCCACATTACAACTAGTTTTGTTGTTTTTTCCTTAGAATATTCATTGCAGATCCTGCTCTAAACCATTCAATTTGCAAATTATTGTAAGAATGATTTAAAACAATTTTTTCAGATGTGTTGTTTGCATGTAGTATGTTACATTCTACTGAGTTTCCCTCAGAAAACTCGCCTAGTTGACTAATCCTAATTTTATCATCTTCGTAGATTTTTTCATAATCTTCAGGATTATCGAATGTTAGGGCTAGTATTCCCTGTTTCTTGAGGTTTGTTTCATGGATTCGGGCAAAGCTTTTTGCAATAACTGCAGCACAGCCCAAATAACGCGGTGTCATTGCGGCATGTTCCCTGCTACTTCCCTCACCGTAATTTTCATCACCAACTATAATCCAAGAAATGTTTTGTTTTTTGTATTGTCTTGCAATTTCAGCACAGTTTTCAACCTGATTAGTAAGTGTATTCTTGGCTTTACCAACCTGTTCATTGAATGCATTCACAGCTCCCAACAACAAATTGTCACTTAATTTGTCTAAATGTCCTCTAAACCGTAACCAAGGGCCTGCAGGTGAGATGTGATCTGTGGTACATTTTCCTTTTGCTTTAATCATTACATGTAGATCATTCAAATCTTGACCATTCCAAGCATCAAACGGTTCTAGTTTTTGCAATCTTTCACTGGCTGGATCAAGCAATACTTGAACGGCATCACGGTTTTCTGATGGATCTATGTAAACATCTTCGGCATCTACAAATCCTCTAGCTGGGACATCAGATGCACTTTCTGGCGCATTAAGCTTGAACGTTTTTCCGTCAGATGCAGTGAGAGAATCGTCTAACGGATTAAAAGAAAGGCTCCCGCCTAGCGCTAAGGCAATTACCATTTCAGGGCTTGCAATGAAATTCATTGTTTCTCTTTTACCATCGTTTCTTCCTGGAAAATTACGGTTATATGATGTCACTATTGTGTTTCGTTCTCCCTGCTTAAGCTCAGGTCTGTGCCACTGACCAATACATGGACCGCAAGCATTTGCAAGGACTGTAGCGCCAATTGATTTTAGCGAATCAATCTGACCATCTCTTTCTATAGTAGCCCTAATCTGCTCCGAGCCAGGAGTTACAAGCAGTGGGATCTTTGCCTTAATTCCCTTTAATTGTGCCTGCTTTGCCAAACTTGCAGCTCTAGACATATCCTCATACGAAGAATTTGTACAGCTTCCAATCAGCGCGACGGAAATATTGTCAAGATAGTTGTTATTCTTTACATCATCAGCTAATTTTGATATGGGTCTTGCAAGATCTGGAGTGTGTGGACCCACCACATGTGGTTCAAGTTTTGAGAGATCAATTTCTATAACCTTATCAAAATATTTATCAGGATTTTTTTCTATGTCTGGATCAGCTATAAGATGTTCTTTGTACTTGTTTGCAAGATCAGCAAGTTTTTTTCTGCCCGTTGATTTCAAATAAAGTTCCATCCTTTCATCATATGGAAAGATTGAACAAGTAGCACCAATCTCTGCACCCATGTTAGTAATCGTAGCCTTGCCAGTACAGCTAATGGATTTGGTACCGGGACCAAAATATTCTATTATAGAATTTGTACCTCCAGAAACTGAAAGTTGTCCCGCAACATACAGTATGACATCTTTTGCCGCTGTCCAACCATTCATCTCACCTTTGAGATAAACGCCAATGCGTTTTGGATATAACAACTCCCATGGCATTCCAGCCATGGTTTCAGCTGCATCTACACCACCAACACCAATTGCTAACATTCCAAGTCCACCTGCATTTGGAGTGTGAGAATCTGTACCAATCATCAAGCCTCCGGGGAATGCATAATTTTCTAAAATTACTTGATGAATAATTCCTGCACCAGGTTTCCAAAATCCTACGCCGTATTTACTTGCAGCAGATTCTAAAAATTTGTAAACTTCGTTGTTTTCATAAAGTGCTAGCTTTGTATCTGACTTTCCTTCAGTCCTAGCTTGGATTAGATGGTCACAGTGAATTGTTGTTGGCAATGCAACAGACTTTAGTCTAGCCTGCATAAATTGAAGCACTACCATTTGACCAGTAACGTCTTGCAAAGCAACCCGGTCGGGTCGTAAAAGTACGTATCTATTTTGTTCCTGTGTAACTTCGAAGTTTTCAAAATGCCCTGCTAAAATTTTTTCGCTTAGTGTTAGATGTCTACCAACAAGGTCACGGTATTTTGATACATTTTTAATTAATTTTTCGTAAACTACCGACACCGATTCATAAGTACTTTGAATTTCAATTACCATAATGACGGTCGGTCATGACTTTATAAATAATATCAGATCATGTGTTCAATAACGCTAGCATAATTTTATACAAATCATATTATTTTCCATGGATTCATGCATGATCGCATTTTTTTTTACTAACAGTTATAAGATGAAAAGCACTATAGTAGACAGTTGTTTCAAAGTTTGATGTATCTGAATCTTCTAGATGGTTGTTTTAATTATGACTAAACAAGGATTTCCAAGTTTTGGAATAACTCAATCTGGTGCATATATTTCTGCTCTGAAAAATTATAATCTGCCAGATTTTATATTGGTGTTAGTTGCGAAAGATTGTAATTCTGATTTACTTCAACGTGGAAGAATTGATGATAGATTATCTAGCTTGAATGATGATGCCCTAGAATTATTACACAAAGTGTTTATTGATTGCGATGATGATGATGAAGGCAAGTTTGCCCAGTATAGATTTTTTGCCTATGTTTCTAGCATGTATCATAAATGTGAGATATGTGTTAATGAAACCATTCAAGGAAAATCTGGCAAAACTCACAAGGTCCCAATTGCTGTAAAAAGTAATGGAATGTACATAGCTATTGGATTCAATAAAACAACGGGAAACCCCATTGCAAAAAGAGAAATTGCTAAATTTTACAAAATTGCAGACGACGTTAAACAGGGATATCATGGAACTCAATTAACTGATGCTATTTATGGTTCCTCAATAGGATTTAATGGGGAAGCATTAGTACACCTTGAGAACTTGAGTAAATCAAGAAAAGATGATCCTGAAAACATATTAAATTTTAAAACTGCAGCTTTTGAAAACAGAATTTATTTGGTTACTAAATGCTAAATTAAATACATAGACTAACTTTCATTTTTATCAATCAACCCTATATCCAAAGTAAGAAATGATGGATTTTTGGAAGTTATTTCAAAATCTTCTCCATATTGTTCAAAGGGAAAATCTCCAAAGAGATGTTTTCCCCAAACCTCATGAATATCCTCCATGAATCTTTTGTATCCAGATTGCCGTAAGAGTTCATGCGCAATTTCATGTGAGACAACGGCACAATTTTTTTCAGCTAAAAACAACATGTCATCTTGATTTGGAGGAGCTACCCATTTTATCATCCCAAAATTTTCAGCGTGATAACCTTCGCAAGTGCAATCAGTCCACAACGGCCTAAAATGGCATAAATAGAAATGATACACATCCTCCCCACGCTCACGATGATCTTTTAGTAACGAATGAGTGTCCAGTCTTTGTAGTATTATTCTTGGTTTAGTAATCATTTGATCACATTGAATATCAAAGTCAAGAGAAAATTTTTTTTTAATCCATATTTTAAAAAACTGTGCCATTCTTTTGATGTATTCAAATTCTAATTCCCTTTGTCCTAATTCTTTATCCTTTATTACAAAAATAAAATGTAATAGCATGTATCAAAAATAAGGGATAATCTATGTTTGGCCTTCTATGCCCATCAAGGTAAGGGTGGAGCGAATTTTATCAATTTTGCGTATCTTCCAAGTTATAGTCTCCCGTAGAACTTCAACTGTTGCAGATTCGATTTTTGCTAAGATATCGTAAGCACCAAATGTTCCATGAACTTCTACAACACCATCAAGAATCTTTAATTGTTCAATAATTGATTCTTCAGAACCTAGTTCACAGTTAATTAATACATAAGCAGTTGCCATGTAATTATTACTTGTTGGATGTATATCAATAATACTATAATTATCAGTGTTTTTACTGAGACATTCTAATAATTTTGTCCCAAATAATTTTTGGTACTGGCATTACAGATAATCTTCCAATTCTTATAAGCTCCCAGTCTTTGAACGATTTTTCTTGTTTCATCTGTTCTAATGATACAGGTTTTTTTAATCGTTTTTTGAATTTAACATCTACAACTATGAACCTTTCATTATCTTCTTTAGTATTAGGATATGGTTCTGAAGTTACAGTCATTATGCCCACTGCTTGCCGTTCATCACCCGTATGGTAGTATAATATCTCATCACCTTTTTTCATACTTCTCATATGCTTAAGAGCTAAATTGTTGTGAACACCGTCCCAAACTGTTGTTTTTTCTTTTTCTAGAGTTGAAAAATTATATCCTCTTGGTCCACTGGGTTCCTGCTTTGCAAGCCAATAATTTACCATTTGTTTGCTCATGTAAATGTTGGATTTAGATTTTTGCTAAAATAATGTTCCCCGGTTCTGACTCACAGAAAGTCATTGGTATTAGCCATGCCTCCTCTTTGCTCTGAAACCGGGGAATGCCCATGTAACACACCTGGGTGAATTAGAAATCATGTGAATCATTACGATCTATATCATTCCAATCCGTCTGTGTGCATGCTCTATTCATTGGGCAGGATGAATTAGAGTTAATCAAATATTAATCCAGATAATTTTAATTCAAAGGCAACAACCCTTGTTCTTATCCTAAAATTTTCAAGAACCTTAGAATCTAATTCTCCTATATAACCAACTATCTTTTTGTTAACAATAATTTCTGCAACTCTACCTTGAGAGAAAAGTGCATGTTTTGACAAAGTCTTCGTTTCACACTCGATATTAAACCCAATTCGTAAAAGCGATTGCAAAACTGCCTTCATTTCTGAAAAGTTTGTTTCTTCTGAAGCTGTAACACACGCAAGATTTGTTGTTTCCTTGATTGGAGACCCTTTTGAAAAAACTATACCTGACTCGAAAAATTTTTGTGGATATGTTTCATGTATGTTTTTTGATAGATTCTCTAACAGTTCCGGTAGGATAGAATCTCTAAGTATTGTATGTTCTTGACTTTTTGAGCTTGTGACAGAAATTATCTGCGATGAGTCCCTATTTGACATCTGATACAAAATTTGTTTGCTCGTTAATGTAGAGTTTAGCGTTTCCATAAATCCAAACCCAGTCATTAGTCTACTAATCGAGTCAAGTTTCTCAGATGTCATATTTTTCTCGCCAATATGTACAGACGCAGGCCATGCTGGCTTTAGATTGTCAATTCCATAACCCAATGCCACCTCTTCAACAATGTCCATACCTCCAAAAATATCAAACCTATACCTTGGAATTATACATTGTATTTTTTTGCCTTTCATGGTTGCATCTAACCTGCATTTTTTAAGACATGAAAGAAGCATAGACCCGGAAATGTTCAATCCAAGAATTTTATTCACAGGATCGGCATCAACCACAATGGATCTTGGAGCAAAGTTTGGCGTAGAGTTTTTTGAGCCAGAAACTTTTAGCTGTGAGAACTGGAATCCTGCGCCCTGAAGTATCGTAACAACAACGGACAGCATATCTTCAGCTGACTGCTTGTCTATGCCAGTAACTTCGACTAGAATGTTTTTGGTTTTTGTTGTTACAGTTGTCAATGCGGCGTTGATGATTGGAGGAAATGATATTGTTTGTCCTTTTGAATCAATAATTATAGGAACCTTGGCAGATTGCCCAAGGATTGATCCATAGTCACTTCCAACTTCTGAATTCTGGAGAATTTCCGATATTGAGCTTTCTTTGGTAGAATTTAATGGAATAAACCTATGATCACGAGAAGTTGTTGAATACTTGAGTGGGAAAAATACGCTATCTAGGTCATGAATCCCAATTGATGATTTTTTTCTCTTTCTACCTAGACCGAAATGCAAGTCCTCCTGCATGTTGATAATCTGTTTAACTGATTCATTGTCGAGTGATCCATTTCTTGCAATTATTCCGGTAACAAACGGCCGAATCTTGCTAGTGGAACTGTCAACCTTGATTTCATAATTTCCTTGTTTCCTTATGTCCAGTCGCAACATTCCCTTACTGATTCCCAAAATACCTTGCAGCCCCAATGCAATGCCAAAGTCAGTAGAATAATCTGGTCGGTTAGGACTGTATTCAACTCGAACAATATTACCTTCCAATGATTCTATGTCAAGACCAAGAAATGGTAGGCTGTCAAGTATCTGCTTCTTGTTTACATTTTTTCCTACAAGCTTCTGAAGCCTGCTAAGATTTAGCTCAACTACTGGCATTTTGAAGCAGTCCTCAACCAACTTAGATTGTTATTGTAAAATTCCCTTACATCGTCTAATCCAAATTTTAACATGGCAATCCTTTCAATGCCACCACCCCAAGCCAGTACTGGTTTTGTAATTCCCAATGGCTTTGTAACCTCTGGTCTAAATATTCCCATGCCAAAGAGCTCAATCCATTTTCCAAGCTTTTCATTGTAAACCATAGATTGCAACGATGGCTCAGTATAAGGAAAGAATGTGGGCCAAAACTTTACTTTAGTGAGACCAATCTTGCGATAAAATTCCTTTTGTATTCCCATCAAGTCTCGCAGCGTTATGTGCTTTCCTACAACCACGCCCTCAACCTGATTGAATTCAGCTAAATGCTTGAAACTCAATTTTTCATTGCGAAAAACTCTTCCTAGTGAGAATATCCTAGCCTCATCTGGTTTTTTGTCCGCAAGATGTTTTATGGTAACACAAGTGGTGTGTGTTCGCAGGACCATTTTTTTCGCTTCTTGTATATCCCAAAAATATCTCCATCCTTTTTTGTGGGCACTTGACACATTCTTTATTTGAGTTGATGTTGCAAGCTGTTTTGCATTCAAACCCTGAAGATAAAACGTGTCTTGCAGTTCTCGAGCAGGATGATCCTGTGGAGTAAATAACGCATCAAAATTCCAAAAGCAAGATTGGGACAAATTCCCTAGAATTTCTGTAAATCCCAAATGGACAAAAGTTTCTCTGATTTCATTTATGACGTCCTTTAGCGGATGGATTCTTGCAGCATGTACATGTGGTACGTCTGCCTCAACATCTATTGCCCCACTATCTAATTGAGCAAGATCAATCTCTCTGCCTTTACCAGAAAGAGAAACTGCCTTTGTTTTTTTCTCATGTTGAATAATAAAATCTGGTCTTTCCATCAATGACTTCAATGATTCTGGGGACGCAACTTCCTTGGAAGAAATATTTTTTTCACTAATAAGCGAGATTATCTTTTCGTCCGAGTTCTCTATTGGCTCCTGTTTTAACGAAATCTTTGAGCCGGTTTCCGTTTTTTCTATATTAATCCAGTTATTCTTTTTTGCATTGGCAATTGCCGCGTTAAAGTCAAGTCCCTGTAAACTACTTCGAATTTCATCAAATGTTTTAGGACCACTTTGAACAAGTGTTACAAGTCTTCGTTCAGGCAAACCATTTTTTAGAGAATCCAGACCATTTTTCCCAAGACTTAAAGAAATGTTAGTAGTTTCAGTTACATCGGCAAGTTTTTTCTGGCGAAGCCATTCTACTCCACGCCTAATTTGATCCATTGAGAGCTTAGTTTCTTGGGATATCTTCTCCTCGGTTAAATTTGGATCTGATTGCAAAACTTTGATAATTTGTTTTTCAATATCATGAAGAACTGGTTGCAATAATTCATCGTTCCAAAAAGAGTTATTAAATTAGCTTGGACAATTGTTACGATTTTTTTGATTAGAAAGTGGTTAAAATAATGGAATAAGACTTTTTAACATTAAATCAAAGTCAACCTTGAATGCCAGCGGACGATTTTGTTGTAACACCTTGGAATGTGGAGGGTGATATTGATTATGACAAACTGACCAAAAGGTTTGGGACACAAAAAATCACTCCAGAACTCTTATCAAAAATTGAAAAATTTACCAATGAATCACATTTCATGCTTAGAAGGGGAATTTTTTTCTCCCATAGAGATTTGAATAGATTACTGGATGATTATGAAAAAGGCAAGAAATTCTTTCTGTATACTGGCAGAGGTCCTTCTGGTCATACGCATATAGGTCATCTAGTTCCATGGGTTTTTGCAAAATGGCTCCAAGACAAATTTGGAACAAAAATGTATTTTCAACTTACAGACGACGAAAAATTCTGGGCAAAACAAGATATGACATTGGAGAAAACATCTCAATTTGCGCTTGAAAATGCACTTGATTTTATAGCATTGGGCTTCAAACCAGAAAACACTAAAATCATAATTGATACAAAAAACATAAAGACATTATATCCTATTGCGGCAGAATTTGCAAAGAGAATAAATTTTTCAAATACAAAGGCAGTCTTTGGATTTCAAAATGAGACCAACATAGGAATGATATTTTATACTTCATTACAATCCGCACCATGTTTTATAGAAGATATGCCTGTCTTGATTCCGTTTGGGGTTGACCAGGATCCACATTTTAGAATTACAAGAGATATAGCACCAAAAATCAACAAACCAAAACCAGCACTGATTCATAATATTATGATTCCAGCACTTGGAGGCCCTAAAGGAAAAATGTCTGCATCTAATGAAAATGAGACGATATACACTACTGACTCTCCTGAAACTGTAAAAAAGAAGATTAACAAGTATGCATTTTCTGGTGGTCAACCTGACATAGAAGAACATAGAAAAAAAGGCGGCAATCCAGATATCGATGTTTCATATCAATATCTTAGAATATTTTTTGAACCTGACGATAAAAAGCTCAAGCAGATTTATGATGATTATAGATCTGGAAAAATGTTGACCGGCGAACTAAAGATCATATTAATAGATAAGATTAATGAGTTTTTGAAATCTCATCAGGAAAAACGTGAAAAGGCAAGAAACCAGCTTGAGAAGTTTCTGTTAAAAGATTGAACAAAACAATAATTCTCTGTCAGGACAAGTATGAAGCGCAAAAACTTTCTAATTTCATATTCAATAAAGATGGAAAAGACACTTTCATCTCACAAATCTTGAATGTTGTAGATAATGAGATAATTGTATCATTAAAAGACAAGTCTGCACATAGTATTATTGTTAAAGATAATCAAGAGGTAGAAACATTCGTTGATTTTATTCAGTCTGTAATTGAGAAAGAACATAAAATATTAGATGTCAAGATTTTGGAAAATTCTGTTGAGATTCATAAAGGATAAATTTAGACTAGCGATTTATCCATCTCAGAACTCATAATCTCTTGAACCTTCAGAAAGTAAAGCCTTGTAGAATAAGGCATTTTTTCCATATTATTATCAACTACTTGAATGAAATAACGAACTGCACGTTTTGAAATATCAACATTAAATTTCATGGTAAGGATTGGGTCCTGCTTTACAGAAATCTTATCAACCAACCATGGAGGAGCCATTTCCTTCGTTTCAGCTATAATTTTTTGATACCAATATGCAATATTGTCAGGATGCATGCCATCTTTTAGATTAAAAACGTCATTTTCAACGATTTTTAGCATTCTATTCGTAATACTCATCAACTTTGGTTGTGAAATTTTTGTTTTATTCGAATAACTCAAAGATAGAAATGCTGGTTGTCAATTCAAATTTCCATCACTATCAATTTCAGAATTCTTAATTCTAGTAGTTGAGATGGCTTTTCCATCTTCTGCTAAAACCATTGAAACCTGAACTATTTCTACAGGAGGTAATTTTTCTTTTCTCCTTAATTCATTAAGGATCGATCCTTTGTTACTAGTTTTTTCACTAACAACTAGTGCCTGTACGGAACCCTTAACCACAGCTGGACCAAAATCATTTTCAAGCTCACTGATCTCATAGGGATGTTGTGGGAAGTTTTTTTCAATAACAGATCTTAAAGCAGTGAGTCTTTGAGAATAATTACTTTGTGGTTTCTTTCCTTTTTTTGCAGCCAATTCGTCACTTACAAGACCAATTATTACATTAGATGAAATTGAAAATGCCTTAGAAAGTAATGCCATATGTCCTTTGTGAATTATATCAAATGTTCCTCCCATTGCAACAAATTGAAATTTTGTCATAAACAAAATAAATTATTTGAAGATAAAATATATTTACATAATAAATTAAAATATCAAAATAACAAAGTTGAATTTGTTAATATTGTTACTTGCGAGATTTTCTAGCAGTTATTGCCATAAAATAAACAAGTCCCGGAGCTAAACCAACAATAAGTGGGATAAATACAGGCCACATTCCAGCATAATCTGCCATAGTAAAAATAATTACAGTTGATATTTAAATCGTTCTCATAGTACCAAGATTAAAAGTGATCGAGAACGAGTTTTTACCTCTAATGATATATTTAAGAAATAATGGACTGAAGGGGATTTGAACCCCTGACCCCTCGCGTGCAAGGCGAGTATTCTACCAGTCTGAACTATCAGCCCTCTTCTTGAATCATTCTCGAGTTGATTTTAATTGTTGTCTTTAATTTGGTAAGAATTTTATTTGATCTAAAATCAATCTATTTGATGGTTCTTTTAGAATCCAAG
>Ga0208881_1000858_pt1 | contig 10679 bp, 9 predicted proteins | sample Knorr_S23_td_AAI_FD_185610 | JGI IMG/M metagenome (GOLD analysis project Ga0208881, IMG submission 185610) | Marine microbial communities from Southern Atlantic Ocean transect - Knorr_S23_td_AAIW_ad_876m_LV_B (SPAdes) (version 2) | ecosystem: Environmental > Aquatic > Marine > Oceanic | place... | reverse complement strand
CCCCCCTCCTCCTGATTTCAGTAAAGGCTATGTTTGGAAGCTCCATCCGGAGTTTGATGTTTTTCGTTCAAGTCCAGATGGAAGGAAGATAGAGCAGTTAACAGACACGTGGGGGTATGATGCAGAGGCAACAATTTCACCTTTAGGAGATAAAATCGTTTTTACTTCTACAAGAAGTGGGGACTTAGAATTGCATACCATGAATCTTGATGGTAGTGATATTAAACAAATCACTAATCAACTTGGATATGATGGAGGAGCTTTCTTTTCTCCTGATGGAACTAAAATCATTTTTAGATCATCTCGACCTAAAACTAAAGAAGAAATTGATGAGTATAAATCTTTATTGTCTCAAGGGTTGGTTCAGCCAACAGAAATGGAACTTTATATTTGTGATGCAGATGGTAGTAACTTAAAGCAGTTGACGGATCTTGGTAATGCTAATTGGAGTCCTTTTTTTCATCCTTCTGGAAAAAAGATTCTTTTTTCTTCAAACTTTGAAGTAGAAAGTGGTTTCCCTTTTAATTTATATATGATTGATATAGATGGAAGAAATCTAACAAGAATTACTCATGGTGAAACTTTTGATGCTTTTCCTGTTTTCTCTAATGATGGTAAAAAATTAGCATTTTCTTCAAATAGAAATAATGGAGACACTAGAGACACTAATTTATTTATTGCTGAATGGATTGATTAAAATTTTAAAAATCAAACTGGATTCTTGCTGTAAATGCCCTTGATAAGCCCAGGTCTTAAGTCTGCTGGTTTTTGGATATAGAATAAACTTTATTTGTTGAAATTTTAAGTTTTATATTATTTATATTTATTCTAAATAAGATTATAACTGTATTGTTTATTTAGAATAATTCCAAATAAAAAAGACCTTTTTTTAGACCCCAATTAATTAATTTCCATATTTTGATTTAAAACGTAGTTAGATTTTCATTGGGTTGATAAGTATAAGAGAAGGTATAATACTCTGGTTTACTTGAAAATGGACTTATGTTCTCTGGAGCATCTTTGTAAAAACTTACAATTTTTACTTTAGCATATCTGTTATTATGTGTTCTAAAAACTAAAGTTTTGTCTGAGTATGGAAAGATTGCATTATTTTTAATTTCATACCATCCTCCGTTAGTACTTGGAATAGCTTTTTGTGTTTGTGAGTCTTGATTAAATAAATTTTCATCTACAGATTTAATCCCACCATAATTACCTATGGTAATATAACCAGCACCTAAGCCAGTTCTTGTTGGTTCATCATTAGCTCCAGAAAAGCCTCCATTTACTAGTATTTCCGTTCCTCTAAATGCTATATCCCAGTTGTCTCCTTCGGTAGTTGTTTGTTCTTTAAAACTAAATTTAATAAAATTTGCTGATTGTTGGTTGGGTTCGTTACCGATGTACTCTGGAGTATATAGATTAGTTACAATCATGGCTTCAAGAGGCATTAAATCACCACCATCATCACATGATAATATAAAAAATATAGATAGAAATAATAGGAGTTTTAGTTTCATAAGAGATTAAAATTTAAAGAACAAATTTAAAGAATATTTTCTTCCTGATTATTTAATAAGTTAATAATATATTGATATCCTAATATATTTTCTATTGTTATTTGTAAATTTATGTTGTCCTAAATCGTCTTATTAAATGTTGAATTTGTTTTTATTATTAATGCTATGAAGGTTATAAATTTAATTTCCGGACCAAGAAATTTATCGACAGCGCTTATGTATTCTTTTGCACAAAGACCAGACACAAAAGTTATTGATGAGCCTTTTTATGCACATTATCTTTTATCAACAGGAATATCGCATCCGGGAAGAAAAGAAACATTGGAAATGATGTCTGCAAATATTAATGAAATATTAGAAGATGTTTTTTCTAATACCGATTGTGAGATTTTGTTTTTAAAAAATATGGCTCATCATCATCAACAAATGGATTTTTATTTTTTAAATAAAATGATAAACTTATTTTTAATAAGAGATCCAAAACAACTTATAGCTTCTTATGCTCAGGTAATTAAAACCCCAACTATGAATGATATAGGTTTAAAAAAATCATGGGAGTTGTATAATTTGATTAAAAAAACAAATGATTCTTCTCCGCTTGTTTTAGATTCTGTAGAAATATTGAAAAATCCAGAATTATTGCTAAAGAATTTATGTGATAAATTAAATATATATTTTTATGATGATATGCTTAGTTGGTCTGAAGGGGGTATTAAGGAAGATGGAGTATGGGCAGAGTATTGGTATAAAAACGTTCATAAGTCAACAGGATTTAAAAAACAAAAGACAGGCAGTAGAGAACTTCCCCTTCATTGTAGAGAACTTTATTTTGAAGCTTTAAAATATTATAATAAATTAACAGAAAAATCAATTCAAATATAAAATGTTACAGAAATACAATCCTAGAAATAAAGACATATTAGTATATGTAAATGGAGAATTATTACATCGAGATAAAGCAACGGTGTCTGTTTTTGATAGTATAGTTCAAAATGGTGATGGTGTATGGGAGGGATTAAGGGTATATCCTCAAGGAATTGTATGTTTAGATAAGCATTTATCTAGACTAATAGAGGGTGCTCATGCATTAGCATACGAAAAAATTCCTTCAAAAGAATTTATAAAAGACGCCATAAAAAACACATTAGAAGCTAATGGAATGAGAGATGACACTCATATAAGATTGACACTAACACGAGGAGAAAAAATTACATCTGGAATGGACTCCAGATTAAATCAAAGTGGTTGTTCTTTGATTGTCTTGGCTGAATGGAAGAAAAAAGTATATAATTTTTCTTCTGGAATAAGAGCTATTAGTTCATCAATAAGAAGAAGCATTCCACAGTATTTAGATTCTAAAATTCACCATAACAATATGATGAGTCTTGTTGTTGCTAAAATTCAAGCTAACATTTCAGGCTATGATGCTGCTGTTATGTTAGATGACAGGGGATTTGTGGCTGAATTAAATGATACAAATTTATTTATGGTAAAAAACAAAAAAGTTTTTACACCTTTTGCTCATGCTTGTTTGCCTGGTATAACAAGAGAAACTTTTATTTTACTTTTTAAAGAAAATAATATTCCTATTTCAGAAAGAGATATGTCGTTAGCTGAGTTTATTAATGCTGATCTTGTTTTTGCTACTGGAACAAATGGTGAAATCACTCCTGTTACAGAAATTGATGGCAGAACGGTTGCTTGTGACAAAAGTTTTTTAATTGAGATTAAAAATTTATTCGAAAAAAAATTACCATTAATGTGTGAGCCTATTTAATATTTGTTTTAATATGATAATCCCATAAAATTATTCCTATTGATATGCTAATATTAAAAGAATGTTTGGTTCCAAATTGAGGAATTTCTAAAGCCGCATTTGCTTCTTTTAAAGCATCTTCAGATACTCCAAAAACTTCATTGCCAAAAATAAAAACATATTTTTCAGATAGAAGAGGTTTAAAATCTTTTAAATTAATGCTTTTGTCTGTTTGTTCCACTAATATTATTTTCCACCCTTCTTTTTTTAGTTGAATGATTAACTTTTTTATTTCCTTAATATGTTCCCATTCAACAGAATCTGTAGCACCTAAAGCGGTTCTTTCAATATCTCGACTAGGAGGTTTCGCAGTAAATCCTGTTAAATACATTTTTTTTATTAAAAAAGCATCTGCAGTTCTAAAGCATGATCCAATATTATTGAGACTTCTTACATTATCTAATATTATGCATACAGGAATTTTCTTTGAATTTTTATACTCTTTTATAGATAACCTATTGAGGTCTTCATTTTTAATTTTTTTCATCTTATTAATAGAGATTTAGTTGTATTTGATTATTGACCTACTAAATTTTGATTTATTATTTTGAAGTTTTATAAAATAAAGTCCATTTTTTAATTTACTTGCATTATACCTTATTCTATGTATTCCAGAAGTTAAGTTTTTGTTTATAATCTCTTTAATTAATCTTCCATTGCTATCAATCAAGTATAATCTTACCGGCCCATTATCAATTTTTATTTCTAAAGTAATCCAATCTTTAAATGGATTAGGGAAAGATTTTATATTCTCAGCTTGTTTTATGATTTCTCCATTACTTGTAATGGTTCCTAATAAAATTGGAATGTATTGAAAATTTTCATAAAGAATTGATTTTATAGTTGATTCTTCCACACAAAACCAGTCCATTAATATAGAACCATAAGCCGATCTAAAATCATACTCCCACTCAATATTATCTACAAGTGCTAAAGTTGGCATTTTCCCAATAGGTTCAGGATTTACGAAAGGGCTTATAAAAAACATTGGAGCTGCTTCTCCATGATCTGTGCCATATGACCGATTTTGAAAAATTCTTCTTCCAAATTCAGAATAAGTCATTGTTAATACCCTTTCTTCTAGGCCTTTTTCAATAATATCTGACTGAAAAGCCGCTATTGATTTGGAAAGTGAGTCCAATAAATAAGCATGTTGACCATTTTCTGGACCATCTTTAACTTGATTATCATGTGTATCGAAACCACCAATTCTTACAACATATATTCTAGTTTGGAGCCCACCATCAATCAATTTAGCTACTGTTTCAAGTTGGTTGGCAAGGCCAGAGGCTGTTCTCTCAGGATAGGCTTTACTAGAATCTCTTCCTTTATTTGCTGCTTCTTCAATACTATCTAAATAATCATTAGTCAATTTAGAAGCTTTTCTAATGTAAGCAAGTTCATGTCCATAAGGAGTGTCTGGGGTTTCTCCATCTCCTTCCTTTACATCAATAAATGAACTTAGATTGTTGACCGCTATACCCATATTCATTATGGGACCTTGACATGTATGAGAAGTTGTTCTTCCAATGGTTAAAGCTAAAGGATCTGGAAAATTTTCATTAGGATAGTTTTCGGGATAATTCGGGTGATCTTTACTTAAATGTCTTCCTAACCAACCACTTGAAATATATTCTTCGGAAGAAGATCCTGTGTTCCATATATCAGTTGAACGAAAATGAGATTTATTAGGATTTGGATATCCTGCGTTTCTAATAATTCCTAGCTTTTTTTCAGTATATAAATTTTTAAATTCTTCCATTCCTGGATGAAACCCATCATTATCACTTATTTTATGAATGGAATTTTCGGGTACCATGAGATCAGGTCTTCTTACTGGCTCTGAGTCACCACCACTACCATCTCTCATTAAAATATCATATTGATCAATAGGTATTAGTGTATTAATACCGTCATTTCCTCCATCTAAAAAAACTAATACCAACACTCTGTCAGTAGGACAACCAGCATTAGTAAGTGCTCTCATATTTGATGTTTCAGCAAGAACACTTACTGGCATTCCTCCAACATATAATGGAATAGAGGCAAGAGGAACTGATGATTTTAAAAAGTCTCTTCTTTTCATATTAACTTAGATGATTTTCTGGCATTAAACACATTTCTTTAAGTAGGGTTTTAAGTTTTTTGTTGATTGCGGTTTTTGCTTCATCAGTTGGATTGTTTATGTATGCATGGTATTCGTCATACCACATATTTGGATTATTACCAACCACTATATTTTTAAATTCTTCTTTTTGCTCATCAGAAATTTCTGAGTAAACAGGAAATAGCCATTTGCAAAAAAGTTCAACCATAAAATCGATATCATCAGGTTTTTCTATTTCATCAAGAAATTTAATTGGTTCGGCATAAATTCTTACATCTTCTGGCGCTCCTGGTTCACCACTAGTTGCATTTATGCCGCTATCTCTAAAATATGTAATTATATCCCTTGTTCTCATGGGAAGTGTCACGGCATTTATCCATAATTCATTATAGAGAGGGTCTTGATAATATGCCGGCCATCCTGCAACATTTGGACTATCTAATAGATCTTGTCCTTGATTTGAAATATCATATCCTCTGTTTCTCCAGAACCTGTAAAGATCCCTAAAATCAAAACTCGATGTATCAGAAAAAGGAATTTGTCTTAAGACACCTAAATTAAAATCAGATGGTGATTTTATCATTGCACCTCTTGTGTGTATCTCAAAAAAATGTTGACTTCTAAATAATTTTGATAATACAGGCTTTATTTCATAATTATTATCTCTTAGTACTTTGGCTAAAGGCTTTATGATTTTAGATGTCACATCTTCATCTATTACATAATAGACAAACCATCGATAAATTTTTTCACAGATGTACTCAGAAGTTCTTTCATTTTCAAAAATCATATCCACTAGGTCTTTGTGTTCATCTTCATAATTATTTTGAATAGATTTATTATTAAATTTTTCAGAAAAAACTTTCGTTGTTTTATCGTGGTTTTCTTCTTCAAACCTCTGTCTTTCTGATCCAGAAAACACATCCTCTACATACCAGCCAGTTAAGACTTTTGCTGCCTGAATAATATCTTCTTCTGTGTAATATGTGTAGCTATCTTCTCCATCTACAGGTCCTTTACCAATTGTAAAAAGCTCAAATAATTCTCTTGCATAGTTTTCGTTAGGCGCTTCTTTTACATTGTAAATACCACCAAGATAGACAAGCATAGCGGCGTCAACATTTATTTCTTTAACTAGATTTTTAAAATTTCCTATAAAGTGTTTTCTTAATCTGTAGTTCATCCAGTATGTATATCTAGAGTCTCCAACAACTATTGCTTCTGTAGCAAAATGATTTTGCCAAAATAATACCATCTTTTCTCTTATAGAAAAAGGGACATTATTTGGACTTTGATGTGGTTGATTAAGAATTAAACTTATTCTCCATGCTTCATAGGATTTTTTTTGTATAAAATCATTGTTTTTCTTTTCAAGAATATTTACCCAAGTTTCACCAATTGGAGGAGTATTTTCATCATCATCTCTATCATTTAGTGGATGATCAGGGGTGAACTCTTCTTCATTTAATAATTTATCTATGCTTTCATTTAGACCTAGGTTTATCGCTTGATTTATTTCTGAAAGTTTGGGACCAAAACATGTTCTTCTTAAAAGATGTGCTGCACTTTCAAAATTCCAATTATCAGAGTATTCTTCTAATCCAGCAATATTTCTTGGAAATTCGGGTAATTTTTGATTTGCATACTTTAAAACCTTATCTCTTTTAATAGATGGCTTTTTTTTATCATTTACATTTAGCATCTTTAAAACTCTAAAAATTTATAATTTAAAATTACTTAAATTTTTTTAATGTTAGATTCTATAAAGCAACAAGATACACCTTTGATGAGACAATATAATGACATAAAGTCAAAGCATCCAGATGCATTATTATTGTTTAGAGTAGGAGATTTTTATGAGACTTTTGGATCAGATGCAATATTGGCAAGTAAAATTTTAGGTATTGTTTTAACTAGAAGATCTAATGGAGCAGCTTCAGGAGTTGAGCTTGCGGGATTTCCTTATCATTCTTTAGAGAAATACCTTCCTAAATTGGTTAAGTCAGGATGTAGGGTTGCTGTTTGTGATCAACTAGAAGATCCTAAGAAAACAAAAAGCATTGTAAAGAGAGGTGTTACAGAATTAGTTACTCCAGGCGTTTCAGTTAATGATAACGTTCTTGATTCAAAAAAAAATAATTATTTAGCATCAATATCAAAAAATAAAGATTTTTATGGAATTTCTTTTTTCGATATTTCTACTGGAGAATTTAGTTTAACAAATTGTGACTATAATCAACTAGAAAAATTAATTCATACTTATTATCCTGCAGAAATTATATGTTCAAAAAATGATAAAGAATTTTTTCTTGAAAAATTTAGTGATAATAATTTTTTCTTTATAGATGATTGGGTATATAAAATCGGTTATTCCTATGATAAATTACTTTCTTTTTTTAATGTAAAAAATTTAAAAGGTTTTGGAGTTGAGAAAGAAACAGAAGGATTGATTTCAGCCGGATCAACGTTGTATTATTTAGAACTAACAGAACATAATAATTTAAGACATATCACTTCGCTATCTAGAATAGAAAATGATAAGTTTATGTGGCTAGATAAATTTACTATCAGAAATTTAGAATTAATAGCACCACTTCATTCAGATTCAATAACATTAAAAGATGTTATCGATAAAACATTTACACCAATGGGTTCTAGACTTATGAGTAAATGGCTTCTTTTTCCTTTGCTAGATAAAAAAGAGATAAACTATAGGCAGTCTATAGTTACAAATTTTATTAAAAATGAAGATCTTCGAAAAAACGTTTCTGACTCTTTAAAATCAATTTCTGATATTGAAAGAATAACTTCTAAGTTAGCTTTATTTCGTGTTACTCCAAGGGAACTTATAACTTTAAAAAGTTCTCTTTTATGTATAAATGAAATAAAAATGTTGATCAAGCATTCATCTAATAAGACATTATTTAGTTGGTCTAAAAAATTAGATGGTTGTGATGATGTTATTAAAAAAATAGATAACGCACTTAATGATGACGCTCCAGTTTTATTAGCTAATGGGAGAGTATTTAAAGAAGGGTATAATAATGAGCTTGATGAATTAAGGAATATTTCTAAAACAGGGAAAAATATTTTACTTAAAATCCAAAATAATGAAGTTAAAAAAACGGGAATTTCTTCTTTGAAGATTGCCTATAATAAAATATTTGGATATTATTTGGAGGTGACTAATGCCCATAAAGATAAAGTTCCTGATGAATGGATTAGAAAACAGACTCTTGTTAATTCTGAACGATATATAACAGAAGAGCTTAAAGAATATGAAGAAAAAATATTGAATGCTGAAGAAAAAATTTATTCTATAGAAAATAATCTTTATAATGATTTACTTAATAAACTTTCAAAAAATATTTTAAAACTACAATCAACTTCTTTATCTATTGCCTTTGTGGATTGTTTAATTTCTTTTTCAAACTCTGCGGTAAAGTATAAATTTTGTTTACCCACTATTTCTAATGATAATGCCATAGATATTAAAAAAGGAAGACATGTTATTATTGAAAGATCTTTGTTGCCTGATGAAGTGTATATACCTAATGATGTGTATTTAGATAATAAATCTCAACAAATTATTATTATTACTGGACCAAATATGGCTGGTAAATCAGCTCTTATAAGACAAACAGCTTTAATTGTTCTTCTTACTCAAATAGGATCTTATGTCCCTGCGGCATATGCAAAAATTGGTATAATAGATAAGATTTTTACTAGAGTTGGAGCTTCTGATAATATTTCTAAAGGAGAATCTACTTTTATGGTTGAAATGTTAGAAACTTCTAGCATTATGAATAATTTAAGTAATCGAAGTCTTATCCTTATGGATGAAATAGGTAGGGGAACTAGTACATATGATGGTATTTCAATTGCATGGTCAATAGTTGAGTTTTTACATAATCATGAAAAATATAAACCTAAAACTCTTTTTGCGACTCATTACCATGAATTAAATCAGTTGTCAAATAATTTGTCAAGAGTAAAAAATTATAATGTTTCTGTAAAAGAAATTAATAATGAAATAATTTTTTTACGAAAACTTATTCCTGGTGGTAGTGAGCATAGTTTTGGTATAAATGTAGCTCAACTTGCAGGTATGCCTAACCAAATATTACTGCGAGCGTATCAATTACTTGAGAGGTTAGAAAAAAAGAATTTGAAAGAACCTTTAAAGGGCAATGATTCGAAAAAAGTAATAGCAAAACAATTAACTTTTCTAACGCCTGATCCTAGGTTTGAAAAATGTAGAAAACTTTTGACGGATGTAAATATTAATGAAATTAATCCCTTGCAGGCTCTTGTTAAACTTAATGAAATGATAGAAATATTAAAATCGAATAAAAAATAAAGTTCTAAATTTTTCTACTTTTTAAAGGGAATTTTTGTTATAGGATTATAAATTTGCAGTCTTTTATGAATTAAGCGAGATTAGCTCAGTGGTAGAGCACAACCTTGCCAAGGTTGGGGTCGTGGGTTCGAATCCCATATCTCGCTCAAAGTACAATTTGCCCGGATGGTGGAATTGGTAGACACGCAGGACTTAAAATCCTGTGGACCTTAAAGTCCGTGTGGGTTCAAGTCCCACTCCGGGTACTTGAAGGGAGATGTTAGAAAGTTTATCTCCTTTTTCGTATAAATACTCCCAAATTTGTGTTCCTACAACTAAAATATTCTTTGAAGATTGAGGTTTAATATTTTTTTTATATTTGTTTATAATCATCTTATACTTCTCTCTTAGATGATTATAAACAAATATAAAAATTTTATTTAATCTTTGATTTATTTATAGATAAGTATAGATTATAATAATGAAAAAGTTAATTGTTTTTATTCTGATATTAATTCAAACATCCTCTTTTTCTCAAGAATGGAAACAAATCGGTCAAGATATTGATGGTGAAGCATTAATTGATAAGAGTGGTTTTTCCGTGTCTCTGAGTAGTGATGGAACAATAGTCGCTATTGGAGCAAGAGAAAATGATGGAGCCACTTTTGATATTACCGATGATAGGGGTCATGTAAGGGTGTATCAGAATATTGATGGTACGTGAATACAGATGGGAGGTGATATTGATGGAGAGGCAAGAGATGATTTTAGTGGAAGTTCGGTTTCACTCTCTAGTGATGGAACCAGATTAGCCATTGGTACTCCGGCAAATGATGGAAATGGAATTTCTTCAGGGAATGTGAGGGTCTATGAGTACACCAGTGGTACTTGGGTACA
>Ga0208881_1000849_pt1 | contig 10715 bp, 10 predicted proteins | sample Knorr_S23_td_AAI_FD_185610 | JGI IMG/M metagenome (GOLD analysis project Ga0208881, IMG submission 185610) | Marine microbial communities from Southern Atlantic Ocean transect - Knorr_S23_td_AAIW_ad_876m_LV_B (SPAdes) (version 2) | ecosystem: Environmental > Aquatic > Marine > Oceanic | place... | reverse complement strand
GGATGATTATCCGCTTCTTGTCGGCCTTCTACGGCGGTATGAAGTCAGTATCCAGCGGTTTCTACTTTACCTGGGGCATGAACTACGCCCGGTGGGGACAGCCGGCCAGGGCAATGTTTTACCTCAACCGGGCCGTTAAGCTGAACGACAAAAACGCCAATATCTTTTACCAGCGCGGCCTTCTGTTGGTCGCCATGGCACAGCCTGAAGCGGCGCTCGTCGATTTCGACACCTCCATCGAGATAAACCCCAAATACCTTGACGCCTATCTCAACCGCGGTTTGATCCTGGCTTTGACCGGTAGGCACGAAGAGTCGCTGAAAGACGTCGAAGAAGCCGTAGCCCTTGGCGCAGACCGGCCCAGCTTGGAGAACCAGATCGCAGAGCTCCGAGACCGGGTCAATTAGCACTCACCCAAAGACCAAATCATGAGAATCTTCATAGTATTTCAAATCTTGGGCAGGTTCGTGCGCTGGTTGTTGCCCGGCGCTGTCACTATGACGGACGCCGAAAAGGTCTACGACACTGGAGTGCGGATGCAGCGCCAAGGCCGGTTGGATGATGCGGTAAAACGTTACACGCAGGCCATCCAGATGGACCACTCTTTGGCCCAGGCCTATAGCAACCGCGGTTCAGCTTATTTGAGCCTAGGCCAACCGGAAAACGCTCTTGCCGACCTGGATGAGGCCATCAGATTGAATCCCACCCTGGCCGTGGCATACAGCAACCGGGGACTCGCCTACACAAACCTAGCCAAATTTCGTGAAGCCGTGAACGACCTGAACGAAGCCGTTCGCCTCAACCCGAACTTTGCCGACGCGTATAGTAGCCGGGGATTCGCCCACCGAGCCGCTGGGCGCTTGACGAGGGCCATCAGCGATTTTGACCAGGCTATTCGCATCGACGGCAAGTTTTCAGTTGCTTATAACAACCGGGCTGATGTCCACATCGAGATGAACAACGCCGAACTGGCCTTACTCGATTTGGACGAGGCCATCAAGCTGGATCCCGGGTTCGCCGTTGCCTTCGCCAACCGGGCCTTTGCCTGGACGCTGCTAAAGGACGATTCCAAAGCCGGCCGGGACCGAGATGCCGCCGTGAGACTTGGCGTAGACCGGGTTCTCCTAGAAGAGAAAATGACCGAGTTTAAAGAGCGGGCCAAATAACAACCTCTTTCAATTCATGTAGCTTATATATTTTCAACCACGAGGCTAACTCCATGCCTAGGTATTCAATCAACGAGTCACGAATCAACCAGACGTTGCAAGAACTAGGCCACCTGGGCGAAAGCCCTGAAGGTATGGACCGAGTGGCTTATTCCCCAGAGGACATCGCCGGGAGGGACTACACCATCAAGCTGATGCAGGAAGCCGGTCTGGAAACCCGAATCGACGCCGCCGGAAACATAATCGGGCGCCGGTCCGGCTCCGACGACAACCTGCCGGCCATCGCCTTGGGTTCTCACACCGACACGGTCCCCAAGGGCGGCAAATATGACGGCACTCTTGGTGTCATGGGTGCAATCGAGGTTATACGCACGTTGCAAGAGCAAGGCCACCGCACCCGCCATCCGTTGGAGGTGATCGATTTCACTAATGAAGAGGGCACCCGCTTTCACCGTTGGCTAGTGGGCAGCCGTTCCATGTCCGGCCTGTTGGAGCAAGAGGACCTAGACGCCATGGACGACGACGGACTCAGCCTGGGCCCGTGCATAACCGACATCGGCGGCGACCTCTCGCGCATAGGCGAAGCCGTCCGCAGCCCTGGAGAATTGGCTGCCTACTTTGAATTGCACATCGAGCAAGGGCCTTACTTACACCAGTCCGGCAACCCCATCGGCGTGGTCACCGGCATCACCGGGAGGGCCGTGTTCGAAGTTGAGATCGAGGGCAAAGCCAACCACGCCGGCACCACCCCGATGTCGACCCGCCGCGACGCCTTGGTCAGCGCATCCAAACTGGTCCTGAACATCCAAAAGATGGCTGCGGAACAGGAGATCTGCCGGGTTTCTACAGTGGGCTCCATCAAGGCCATCCCCAATGCCGTTAACGTCATCCCGGGCCATGCCAGCATCGGACTGGAGTTTAGGGACACGGACATGGAAGCGCTGGCCGCCGCCGAGCAGGAGCTGCGCCGGATTACAGACCAAGCCGCGGTGGACGATACAGTGGACATCGAAGTCATCCGCCACCGGTTCACGTCCGCCGTCCCGATCACCGCCGACATGCAGGCCCTGGTGGCCGAGGCCGCTGAGAACTGCGGAATGACTTGGGAGCCGCTGGCCAGCGGCGCCGGACACGACGCTCAGGCGGTGGCCAACATCGCCCCAGTCGCCATGATCTTTGTGCCCAGCATCGACGGCATCAGCCATGCCATCGAAGAATATTCGACGCCTCAGGACTGCGCCAACGGCGCTCAAGTATTACTGGAACTGCTACTGCTAGCCGACGACCGTTTCTAAAACGTATCGTCGGCGGATTTCACAACGAGGCAACAGATGAAGCTATCAGGCTCCTACGAATTTGACGCCACTCCCGAGAAGGTCTGGGGAATATTGACCAACCCGGACTCCCTGTCTTCCTGCATACCCGGCTGTGAAAAGATGGAAGCATTGGGCAACGACGAATACGCGGCCACGGTGACCATTGCCATGGGACCGATACGCAGCAAGTTCGACGCCAAGGTCAAAATGGTCGATCTGAAACCATACGAGTCTTACGGCTTGTCCATCGAGGGCAATGGACCTTCCGGTTTCGTTCGTGGCGAGTCCAAGGTCAAGCTGATAGAAAACGGCGGCAAGACCACAGTGGAAGTTGAGAGCGAATCGTCATCCGGCGGCCTGTTGGCCAGGGTCGGCCAACGCATGATTGAAAGCTTCGCCAGGACCATGATGGACCGCTTCTTCACCTGTCTGCAGGAATCTGTCCGATGCCGGTAAATTGCGCCTCTGCGCATGCTCTGCTATCGTGTCCGCGAACCGGGACAATCCCGGTCTTAACCCAGCTACATTACGGAGGAGACCATGGAGCGCCGCGTACCGACGAAAGCCGAAGTGTTGGCATACCTGAAAGAAGACCGGAACTGGGGCCGTTGGGGCGAAGACGACCAGGTCGGCGCAGTCAACATGGTCACGCCGGAGAAGCGGCTCGCTGCGGCCGCAACGGTTAAATCTGGCCGAGCCGTCTCCCTCAGCAGGGAATTCCCCAAGACTCCAGCTCCCAACAACCCAACCCCTGCCCACCACTACATGAAAAAGGTCTTCCGGGGGGAAAACTCAGGCTTCTCAGCCGACTACTACGGAATCTCCTACCACGGCACCGCCACCACTCACCTGGATGCGCTATGCCACGTCTGGGACGATAACGGTATGTGGAACGGCCGGATCCATGATGACACCGTCACCATGGATGGCGCGGTGTGGGGGTCGGTTGAGCATTGGAAAGAGGGAATCATCACCCGGGGGGTGCTGCTGGATGTTCCCAAGTTCCGAGGCGTCCCCTACGTAACGATGGACACTCCGGTCCACGGATGGGAACTGGAAGATATCGCCAAGGCCCAGGGCGTTGAGATGGCGCCGGGCGATGCACTCATCGTGTACAGCGGCCGCGACAAGTGGAACGATGACGGTAACCCTCTCTGGGGCGGAGACCCCAACGAACGGCCCGGACTGCACGCATCTTGCCTGAAGTTCATCCGCGAGTCTGATTGCTGCTTGCTGGTCTGGGACATGATGGACTTCACGCCCAACGGTTACGACCTCGCGTGGTCCGTTCATGGCTCCATTTTCGCCTATGGCATCGGTCTGCTGGACAACGCCTTGCTGCAGCCATTGGCGGAGGCCTGCGCGGAAGAGGGACGCTACGAGTTCATGCTCACCGTGAACCCGCTGCGAGTGGTCGGCGGGACCGGCTCCCCCGTGAACCCGGTGGCTATTCTTTAAAGATGCCGACGAACTTGACCACCCAGATGTAACCCTGAGTGGAGCGAAAGGTCTGCCGAAGTGAAGAATGACAGCGTTGAGAAACGTCCACAGAATAGGAAAAAGGGCGGGGAATCATCCCGCCCTTTTTCTATCGGACCTCTTCTCAGGCGTTTTAGATGACCGAAGGCTCCATCACACTGTCGGTCACCGTGTGATGGTTCGACGGCGTAGAGCCGTTCAGCTCCTGCACGCGTTTTCGCATCTGGTCCAGGCGGCTGAAGTCGGTGATCCCGGAAACCAAGGTGATCGCCGACAGATACTTGGTCCGGCGGTCAGGATAATCTCCGTAGCGGACCTTGCTCACGGTGGTCATTTCTTCCAGCCTGGCCCTGCCTACGGAGATCGCCTGGGTGTAAAGGTGCTCCGGCCTGCCGTGGACTACCAGCGACGCCGAACGGGCGCCCGATACGTCCGTCGGGAAGGTGAGCGCGCTTTTTTCCACGCTGCGCTCGATGATGCTTTCCAACTCGTGGGTGCCGGGCTCCATTCCGCCACGCCAAAACTGGGACCTCACCCTGATCTCGTCGGCGCAGTGGCCGATGGTTGATACATCGCCGATCAGTCCCATGGTGGCTTTGATCTCAGAAGAGCTGAACACCTCCTGTGGCGGAGGGCGAATCTCTCCGGCCGTCAGTATCGTAGTGAGGGTCTGGGCCAGGTTCTCATTGACCCTTTGGAACATCGCCTCTACCGATTCCCTGGTGACGCCGGCCTGTTCGTACTGCTGATTGTCCACCAGCAGGATGTTGTTGAAGTAGTGGTTCCAAAGCTCAAAGCTCTTGATGGTGTTGGAAAGGTTCAACGCCTCTTTGTCGTTGGGCATCCCGCTAACCGAGGGCACCACGCCGATCCCGTAAACCGGGATGTGCTTGTAGATTTTCTTCAACTCATTGGCCAGTACGAAACTACCCCCAGCGCCTGTCCCGCCGCCCAATCCGGCTGCGATCCAAATCACTTCCGGGTCCCGCTTCCGCACTATTGCGTCGATGGAATCCATCATCTGGGCCAGCGACTTCTCGGCGATACTGGCGCCGAGGTCGATATCTGAGCCTACTCCCCGTCCCCGGAGCGCGTATTTCCCGATCAGGACCTTTTCACGGATGTGACGCAGGCCGGACAGGTCTGCCTCTTCCGTATTGATTGCGATAGCGCTGTAGAGGCGGCGGTTCATTCCCATGAGGGAATTGGCTATCTTGCCCCCTGCCTGTCCGAAACCGATCCAAAGTACTCTCATCTTTCCCTACCTCCAGTGTCGGCCCGATACCGGCATCTGCTGGTCGAACCGCACATCTCCCTCCGAATTCTTTTGGCGGACACCCACTGCGCCAAGCCCATTACGTGGCCTGGCTCAAACTCGATAACCGTTCAAGAACCGGCGCGCTGCGATCTAGTAATCGCGGTCGGCGTCGGTGATGGAGTTGTGGAACTCTTTGCTTTCATGGCAGATCTGGCACTCTCCCCAGCTGATGGGGCCATTAGCCGTCTCTATGACCCAATGGTGCTTGCAGGCAGGTTCAGCCGGTTCTTCGGCCACCGCCGTCACAGCCATATCTTCCACCAAGTCTTTTTCAATAACCATGATCAACCTCCAGGGCGGGTTATCCCCGCGCTAGCGCAAAGGGCTGGATTCGACCTAGATATTGCGAGCGGCACTGTTTTTAAAACCCGGCAAGCCGAAACCTTTTCCACCACTTCACGTCCTCTGACAGTACTCACTAGCAACCCTTTATGTCAACGTAATTTAAAACTATTTTAAATCATTTTTAAAACTTTGACCAATAATTAGGCGTGTTTAAGGTTTCGTTGATTCAAAAAGGCCAGGAAGTGTCCCACCGGTCTTCGTCGGCCGGCAATACGGACCGGACTAGCCCGTCCAATCGGCCCTTGAAATCCACCAGTTAAATCGTCAAACTTCGGTAAGACGGCGTGCCATCTGAGGTGCTTGGCTCCGAGCCAACCGCCCAGACAGGCAGTGCCTCAACAAGATGAGCGCCCGGACATTCGGCTAAGACTGGGAGGTAATGATGAACAAGGTTGAAGCAATCATCCGGCCCGAGAAACTGAATGACGTCAAAGAAACTGCCCCCGTTGTTCCGGCGATCTATTCGAAAACGGTGACAATTATGGGAGTTACATCGATTGCTTCCAGCGCGGCCATTATCTGACGGTCGCCGAAGAAGCCGATATCAGGTACGACAACTTTTCGACTAGGACCCACACCATCCCGCTAGACATGCCATCAGGGTCCTTGAAGCGATCGCAGCCTAGACAGAAGTGGCCCGGCAAATGATGCCGGGCCGCTTCCTTTTCCCCTCATACCTCCACTCTCATCCCTTCGTACCCACTCCTGCGGCATCCTTCCCTATGTTGCTCTTTATCAGAGCCGGTCTTACAATTGCCCTCATCGCGCTACATCTGCTATTTAGGGGGACATCCGCCCATGCCCGCTCTTAACCACCCATTGGAAAACATCCGCGTCATCGACCTAGGCCGTCATCAAGCCGGCCCGCGCTGCGCCCAGGTACTGGCCAGAATGGGCGCCGAGGTCATCAAGGTTGAGCGTCTGGGCGGTGAGGAGACCCGTTACCACGGCCCCTGGGTTAAGAAGCAGTCCTCCTACTGGGTCCAATACAACTCAGGCAAGAAATCCTTGGCCATGGACCTCCGCAAAGAAGAGGGTAAAGAGGCCCTCAGGAAGCTGATCGCAGTCTCCGATGTCCTGGTCCAGAACTTCCGGCCCGGTACCATCGAAAAGATGGGCTTCGGCTACGAAGAACTGAAGAAGATCAACCCCCGCATCATCATGGTCAACGTCTCCGCCTACGGTCAGTTCGGCCCCTACAGTGACCAGATCGGCTACGACCCCATCGGCCAGACCATGTCCGGCATCACCATGCTCACCGGCGACGACGACATGCCCCCCATCCGGACCGGCGTGCCCATAATCGACCGCATCACCTCGCTGCACGCAGCCATCGGCTGTTTGGCCGCCCTGCACGAGCGTGAGGTTTCCGGCGAGGGCCAGTCGATGGACGTTTGTCTGGCTGACACCGGCTATTCCATGACTGAGATTCCCATCACCGCCTACCACGGCTCCGGTATCGAGCCCAAGCGCGGCGACTCAAATTCCACAGCGCCTCCATCGGGTATCTACCCCTGCAAAGAGGGCTGGGTCCTATTATCTGCCGGTGACCAACACCACTGGTACCGCGTCTGTAACGCCCTGGGTAAGCCTGAGTGGCTTGAGGACCCCCGTTTCAACACCCGTCCCGAACGAGCGAAGAACGCGGCCATCGTGAACGAAGCGCTGAACGCGCTCCTAGCTACCATGACCATGGAGCAGGCCATAGCCCACTTCACCGAGCACGATGTGGTCGCGGCCCCTGTGAACGACATACCTATGGCCGAGGCCGACCCCCATCCCTGGGAGCGTCGCGCCATGGTGGAGGTCGACGATTTCCTGGCCGGCACCATCGCCGTTTCCGGAGACTACTGGCACTTCTCGCGGACTCCGGTAAACATCGGCGTCACCCCCAAGGTCGGGGAGCACAACGATGAAGTCCTCTCTGAGATCCTGGGCTACTCCTCCGAAGAGATTGAGGAGTTCAAGAAGAACAACGTGATCTCCGAAGGCCACCTTTATGATGAAATCGTAGGCGCGCCAGACCGGCCTAATTAGACAAATACCAAAGCTTCCGACGCCCGCTTACCCCGCCGGGTTGACCCGGCGGGAAGTGGAAGTGCTACAGCTAGTCTGCGGCGACAAAACCGACCGGGAGATTGAGGAAGAGCTCTTCATCAGCGTCTCGACCGTGAGCAACCACGTGAGCAACATCCTCAACAAGACCGGCGCGGTCAACTGGACAGAAGCTGCCAGCCACGCTAATCAGCACGGCCTAGTAACGGCAGACCCCGCTCAGTAAGCCAACATCATCCGCTGAATCTCGGCTTTGTCCTTGGTCTTCTCCAGTGCCAACATCAGCAAAATGCGCGCCTTCTTGGGCGTGAGGTTGTCAGCCACTATATAACCGTCCTCGGTGAACCGGCGGGTCTGCATCACCCTTCCGCTGCCGGTCTGCGTGGCAATCACCACGGGTAGCCCGGCGTCCGATACTTCCTTCAGCGCCGCCATAAATGGGGGGGGCGACCCACCGCTGCCTAGCCCGGCAGCCACCAGACCGTCCACTCCGGCTTGAGCCAGGGCCCTGATCACCAACCCGTCAGCCCCGGCGTAGGCAGGCGCGATGTCTATCCTCGGCAGTTGGTCTAAACCTTCGACATCAAACTCGGAATCTACGGTGTGGGCGCGGTCCGGGCGGCGATAAAAGACCACCTCTTCATCGGAATCTGCGTAGCCCAAGAACCCGAAGTCCGCGGCCTGAAACGTCTCCAGGCGGTAGCTGTTGGTCTTGGTCACATCCCTTGCCGCCTGGATCTGGTTGTTCAAGATGGTCAAAACGCCCCGGCCCGCCGACTGGGGCGCCGCCGCCACTCGGATGCAATCGATCAGGTTCACATCAGAGTCGGTGCCCAAGCCGGTGGGCGGACGCATGGCGCCGGTAACCACGACGGGTTTGCTGCTCTTGATAGTCAGGTTCAGGAAATAGGCGGTTTCCTCCAGAGTGGCAGTCCCGTGGGTGACCGCCACGCCCGCCGCATCAGGATCATCTCTGAATATCTGGTTGATCCGGTTCGCCAGTCCCAGCCAGTGCTCCGGCGTGACATCAGTGCTCCCCAGATTCAAGAACTGCTCGGTCCGGACGTCGGCAAACTCCAAAACTTCCGGCACCCTGGTTAAAAGTTCATCGATCGTCAGATGCTTACCGTCATAGCTGTAGTTCGTGTAGTCCGTGCGGGTACGTCCCACGAAGGAGATACTTCCACCTGTCCCCACCAGGTAAACCTTTGGCTTGCTTTGACTAGTCATATAAAAACTCCCTGTTGAATAAAACCGTGCCTGGAACAGTCTCCGTACCTCCCCAACGCCCAGCAGTATACGACGGGGCTGCCAGATAGATACAGATGGACAGTCACGACGCCGCTATGGGGCCACCAAGTCGGTACTTATGGGCCGACTCCGCTAAAATGCTTTCCCCCACATGAGTACATGTGCTATTCTCGATAGTGTAATGTGAAATAATACGCTCTCGTAATCGAGACCGATTTCCTGCCTGGGGCCACTAGATTTATTCCCCCGGTCCTTGGCGAAAAAGGCCGCTTGAAACCAGCAAAACTTAAAAATCGAAAGACCCAGCATCTACCGGACCGGTTGGTCTGGGGCCGGACCCGTAGCTGGTAAGGAGGCGACCTCAAATGTTGGCCCTTTGGATGCTCAGAGCGTTGAGCGCGGGGGGTCTTGGGGTGATCGGTTGGCAGCTCGGATTATTTATATCGGAATCATCAACAGATAAATCAGAATTCATTCCTTGGGGTCTTGGATTGACCCTGGCCGGCGCAATAATCGGGGGAATATTAGTCCCCTACCTGATCCTCAAGCTCTGGCGCATGAGCGCTGAATACATCGATTCCCTACCCGGCTCGGCATTGATCTCAGGCACGGCAGGCCTAATCGTGGGCTTGGTTGTTGCCTCGCTTGTCTCCATACCCCTGTACTCACTATCCGGTTGGCCCAGTTGGGGAGTGCCGGTCATCGTGAATGTTGTCTTAGGCCTTTTCGGACTTGCGCTGGGGGTCCAACGGGAACGGGACGTGCGCGCCATATTCCCTGGCCTGGAAGTCCCTGCCATGCGCGCTGAACATTCCATGGGCCCAACAATGAATGGAGCCGGAGTGACCTCCAACAGCAACGGTTGGACCGGAAAGGCCGACAAGGTCAAATCCTTGACCTCCTCTCGTAATGGAAACATCCTCGTGGACACCAGCGCGATCATCGACGGACGGATCGCCGACCTTAGCATCACCGGTTTCCTGGAAGGCTCCTTAATCGTGCCCCGCTTCGTGTTGGATGAATTGCGTCACATCGCCGACTCCAGCGATCCGCTCCGGCGCAACCGTGGCCGCCGCGGCCTGGAAGTCTTGGGCAAGCTGCGGAAAGACGAGGCGGTGCCACTGGAAGTTCTGGACGTGGGAGTGGAGAACGGCAACGAGGTGGACGCAGTCCTAGTCCAATTGGCCCGGGAGATGAAATCGGCCATTCTCACCACCGATTACAACCTCAACCGCGTTGCCGAGCTTCAAGGCGTCCAAGTCTTGAATGTGAATGAACTGGCCAACGCTCTCAAGTCCATCGTTCTCCCCGGCGAAGAGCTGCGGGTGAACATCGTCCAAGAGGGTAAAGAAGTAGGCCAGGGCGTGGCCTACCTGGATGATGGCACAATGGTCGTCGTAGAGGGCGGCCGGCGCTACCTGAACGCCTTCCATGATGTGGTAGTCACCAGGGTCTTGCAGACAGCGGCCGGACGCATCATCTTCGCCCAACCCAAGGGCGAATAGCCTCGGACTCCCTGGGTTACGTTCTAAAGACGCGGAGAAGCGGTGGTCAAAACAGGCGCGGTTATAGTCGCTGCCGGACGCAGCACCCGTATGGGCGGAGTGGACAAGACTTTCGCCCCCATACTGGGCAAGCCTCTGGTGGCCCATACCCTGGACCGCTTCGAATCTTCCTCACTGGTCGGCCAGATCGTGCTGGTCCTGGCCGAGGATTCCCTGAAACGAGGCCGGGAGCTAGTCCAAGAGCAAGGCTACCGGAAGGTGACCCACGTCTGTGCCGGCG
>Ga0208881_1000846_pt1 | contig 10722 bp, 10 predicted proteins | sample Knorr_S23_td_AAI_FD_185610 | JGI IMG/M metagenome (GOLD analysis project Ga0208881, IMG submission 185610) | Marine microbial communities from Southern Atlantic Ocean transect - Knorr_S23_td_AAIW_ad_876m_LV_B (SPAdes) (version 2) | ecosystem: Environmental > Aquatic > Marine > Oceanic | place... | reverse complement strand
AAACCAAATTAGATCAGATTGCATGACAGGTTTTATTTTATTCATCATGGCCATAGCCTGCTCTTCAGACATGCCTTTAAAATTGTCGTGAGTTACCCAAGCCGAATTGTAGATCTCACGGAAATCTTCTGCGTATTTTTTTAAATTCTTTTTGTCAATAGTTTCAAGCGTGTAGTCTTTGTTTTTTTTAATGCGTTCAAATTTTGTGATGTATTTTTCGGGTAGTTTCTGGTCTAGAGGTTTAATAAAGTTATGTTGGTTGAAGTACGTTTGGAAACCGTAATTTTCAAATAATGCCTGATAATAAGGAGGGTTATAACTATTGGCATAAATAGGCGGGTGGTTGAAACCATTTACCAATAAGCCCCAGTAACGGTCTTTTTCTCCGAAATTAACAGGTCCATCCATAGCTTCCATACCTCTTTCTGTCAGCCAATTTTTACAAGCGTCAAATAATTTGAATGCTGCCTCTTGATTGTCTATACATTCAAAAAAGCCCATTCCTCCTGTGGCTTGATTAAAAGTATGGGCTCTTTTTTCATTTATAAAAGCCGCAACTCTGCCTATGGTATTTCCATGGTCATCTTCCAGAAGAAACCGGGTAGCAGAACCGTGTTTGAAATATTTGTTTTTGTTTGGACTAAAAACAACTTCAACCTCTTGTTTAATATGTGCTATCCAGTTTGGATCGTTTTTGTAAATCAGGTAGGGAACCTGATGAAATCTTTTAATCTCAGATCTATTAGAAACTTCAACGATTTTCATACTTGAGAGGTCTAGAATGGTGATTAATTTTATCTTTGTTTCTGCACTTAGATGCAATTTTACGATTTAAAAAGCAATAGATGAAAAATAAACTTGTAATTGTTACAGGTGCTTCTTCGGGAATAGGAAAGGCTTGTGCCGAGAAGTTTGCGCAAAAGGGAGCTAATGTAGTTTTAGCAGCGCGATCCGGAGAAAAGTTACAAGAGCTGGCTAAAAAGATTTCAGGTTATGGTGTAGAAGTGCTAGCTGTAGTTGCTGACGTTAGTAAGGAAGAGGATTGTAAGAAGTTGGTAGACGAAGCTTTGGTTAAGTTTGGAAGAATTGACGTTTTGGTAAATAATGCAGGGATTTCTATGCGTGCTACTTTTGCTGATTTAGATATTTCAGTTCTTAAAAAAGTAATGGATGTAAATTTTTGGGGCACGGTTTATTGTACGCGTTATGCCATTGCGAGCATCCTTGAAAATAAAGGTTCTGTGGTAGGAGTTTCTTCAATTGCAGGATATAAAGGTTTGCCCGGAAGAACAGGTTATTCGTCTTCTAAATTTGCCATGCATGGTTTTTTAGAAGCTTTGCGAATAGAGAATATTAAAAAAGGATTGCATGTATTAATTGCCTGTCCGGGTTTTACAGCTTCCAACATTCGTAATACAGCCTTATCCGGCGATGGTTCTTCGCAAGGGGAAACTCCTAGAGATGAGCAAAAAATGATGCAGCCCGAAGAGGTGGCAGCCCGTATTGTAGATGCTGTAGTGAAAAGAAAAGATCGATTAACACTTACTTTTAATGGAAAGTTGACGGTTTTACTAAATAAGTTTTTCCCTAAGTGGGTTGATAAATTGGTGTACAATCATATGAGTAAGGAATTAGATTCTCCGTTTTAGATGAAAGTTATTCTTGTTGGATATATGGCTTCCGGAAAAAGTGTTGTGGCTAAGCGTTTAGCCCAATTGCTTAATTTGCGATTTGTAGATACAGATAAATGGATCGAAGCCAGATCTTGTAAAACCATTCCGGAGATCTTTTCTGAAGATGGTGAGGATGTATTTAGAGCAAAAGAAAAGGAATGTCTTGAATTTTTGATGGATCAGGACGATATGGTTATCTCTACCGGTGGAGGGATGCCATGTTTTAACGATTGTGTGGATTTGATGCTCGAATTAGGAGAGACGGTGTATTTAGAGGCAAGCGTCCAAACTTTAATTTCTCGCTTATGGGATGGAAAGTCTGAGAGACCAATCGTTAATAATTTCCAGACTAAAGAGGAGTTGCAAAGTTTTATTTCAAAACATCTTTCTGAAAGAGAAGGATACTACAAGAAGTGTAAGCATGTTGTTTGTGTAGATGGAAAGTCTGTAGGAATGATAGCTAAAGAAATTAAAGGTGTTTTGTAATCATGTATTGGCGAATCAGATAGCACTCTTATCTTATTCGTAACGCAAGGCTTTTACCGGTTCCACTTTTTGGATGAGTAGTGAAGGAATGATGAGTATAGCCATGCATATGATGATACTCATAAGGTTTATGATGAGCCAATTTTCAAGCGATAGAACAACAGGAAGTGCTTTTACGTAATAATGTGTAGGGTCTAGCTGGATGGGAGCAAAGAAATACTGTATGGCTACAATCGAAAGCCCGATCCCATTTCCAATAATCAAGCCTTTTCTTAACAGATAGAATGCATGGTAAAGAAATATTTTCTTAATGGAAATATTGGTGGCTCCAAGCGCTTTCATTAAACCAATCATCTTTGTTCTTTCGAGTATGATGATGAGCAGTGAACTAATCATGTTGATGCTTGCAACGACAACCATGATTAATAAGATAATCGCAATATTTAAATCGAAGAGTTTTATCCAATCAAAAATTTGTGGATAGCGTTCTTGTGCAGAGCTTACTTGCGTGTCGTAAGGACTTATCGTTTCGACCAAAGCATGGACTTCATCTTTATGATAACCTTCTTTTACTTGAATCTCTAAAGAACTACACTGATCTTCAGACCAGCGATTAATTTTTTGAAGATGTTTCAGGTCTGCCAGGATGTAGAGGTCATCAAAGAGCTCTATCCCTGTTTCATAGATTCCTTTTATGGTGAACTTTCGAATTAGTGGTTGATTATTTTGCTTTCCCTGAAAATAAAATAAGGCTTGTTTGTTAATTGTTAATCCTAATTTTTGAGCCAGTTTTTTAGAAATAAGGATCTCATTGCTTTTTTTAGAAGAATGGTATTCGGGGCTACTACCCTCAGTAAGGTGTGCATTAATAAAGCTCCAGTCAAAGTTTTCATCAACCCCTTTCACAACAATACCCTCAAATTCTGTATCCGTTTTTATAAGTGCATTTTTGGTAATCCGGGTCTGGATGTGTTTAACACCCTCTATCTGGGAGAGGCTGTTGATGAGTGTGCTGTCTGCTGTAAGAGGAGATACTTCTATGGATTGATTCAGGTCGAAAACACTTACTTGAATATCAGAGGTAAATCCGGTAACTTTAGCACTGATTTTTTCTTGCAGCCCTTTACCGGTAGCAATGGCTAAAATCATAACAGTAACGCTTAAGCTTACCGCAGCAATGGCCATTTTTAAAATAGGTTTTGAAATGGAATGCTGAAGATTTTTTTCGGTGTGTAGGCGTTTGGCTACAAATTTTTCAAAATTCAAGGCTCTATGCTTTATATATGTTGTTCCAAAGATAATAAAATGACGCTACTGATCCTGTTTATCTCTGGGTTCCTGTTTTCTTGTCAGACACAGCAAACGTCTGATGATATAATTACCGGAGCTGCACAAGTGAATGATTACATTTTCTTATTAGAGGACAAGAATGTTGCTGTGGTTGCCAATCAAACTTCTGTGATTAATGGTGTTCATTTGGTCGACACGTTACTTTCGAGGTCTGTGAATATTACGAAAGTATTTGCACCTGAGCATGGATTTAGAGGAGAGGCCGATGCAGGCGCTTCTATTGATAACACAGTAGACACAAAAACAGGTTTGCCCATACTATCTCTTTATGGGAAAAATAAAAAGCCATCCAAAGAATTTTTAGAAGTTGTAGATATTGTAGTTTTTGATATTCAGGATGTGGGAGCTCGTTTTTACACTTATATTTCAACTTTGCATTATGTCATGGAAGCCTGTGCCGAGAATTCTATTCCGGTTTTGGTTTTGGATCGTCCGAATCCGAATGCGCACTATGTTGATGGTCCTGTTTTAGATACAGCTTTTCAGTCTTTTGTAGGAATGCATCCGATTCCTATCGTACATGGTATGACTATGGCGGAATATGCACAAATGATCAATGGAGAATATTGGCTCAAGGATTCTGTGCAATGTGAATTGCATTGGCAAGTGATGAAAAATTATCATCATCAAAAGCCTTATGATATCCCTGTAAAGCCGTCTCCAAACTTACCTAATTCTCAATCCATCGCTCTTTATCCATCCTTGTGTTTGTTTGAAGGAACGGATGTAAGTATTGGTAGAGGTACCCTGCAACAATTTCAAGTGATCGGTTCTCCACAATTGGATTCTTGTTCTTATGCATTTACTCCAATTTCTCGTAAAGGAGCTAAGTATCCGAAACACGAAAATGAAATTTGTTGTGGTTGGGATTTACGAGAAGTAGAAGTTCATGAAGGAATTGATTTGGATTACCTCTTAGAGGCATATCATCAATATGATGTAAAGGGGGGGCGGTTTTTTAATTCTTTTTTTGATAAGCTAGCGGGCTCAAATCAGCTTCGTATTCAGATAGAAGCCGGTTGGACCTCGGAGCAAATAAAAGAATCGTGGCAGGAAGGTTTGGAAGCATTTAAAAAAACAAGCCAAGCCTATTTAATTTATCCATAAGTGAGTTAATGGAGTATTTTTATTAAATCAAACGGAGCATTTCCTCCATGATCTCATCAGAATCCCATATTTCAGTAATGTTCGGGTTTTCCATAATGGTTTGCATCAGTTTTTCCTGTTTCATGCCAATATTCCACGCATCAGCATAAGATATATTGGTGAAGCTTACTATGGAGTAGAGCGGAATCCATTTGTCTGGATATCGTTGTGCAAATTTTTGTTCGACCTTTTTTTGGATTAGAAATTTAGGATCGGCAGTTTTATCTCGCATCACGATGAAGTTTTGCATAGAAAGGTCTTGCATCCCGTCACTATCAGGTTTTCTTACTTTTGAAAATTCTTTAAAACAATTTTCAAAATTATTTTCATATTTATCTAATAGTTCGTCTAGTACCCTACAGTCCTCGAAGCCACAATTCATTCCTTGTCCGTAAAAAGGAGCAGTAGCGTGCGCTGCATCTCCAATTAACAGAGCCTTATCATTTACATGCCAGGGATAAGTTCGCATTAAGGCTAATGAGGAAGTTGGATTTGTGAAAAATTGTTCAGTCAGGTCGGGTAAAAGTGTTGTAAAATCAGGGAAAACTTTTTTGAAATAGGTTTGAATGCGTTCTCGGTCACATAATTCTTTAAAAGAATCTTTTCCCTCAAAAGGAGCAAAGAGCGTACAGGTGTAACTACCATCCAAATTTGGTAATGCAATTAGCATGAAATTCCCTCGGGGCCATATATGCAATGCATTTTTTTCCAGTTTATGAGTTCCGTCTTCATTCGCCGGAATAAGTAATTCTTTATAAGCGTGTTCAATATAATGTTGTGAAAACTGGTGTCGCTTACGTTTAATCATTTGAGATCGAACAGCTGAAAAAGCACCATCTGCACCAATAATCAGATCAGAAGTGACTGTTTTTTGCCGAAGGGTATTTGTGTCTTCAAAAGTTGCTGAAGTCTTTTCAAAATCAATGTCTATACATTTTTGATTGCAATGAATATTGACGCCATTTTTTTCTGCCATTTCCATCATAATTGCATTAAGCTCTGCTCTTGAAACAGAATAAATAGCTTGTCCGGGATTACCATAGGCTTGCTCCGATAAATTTCCATGGCTATCGTGCATGATCCTTTTGTACATGGGGATCGCTATTTTCTTAACGTCTTTATCTGCTCCCACTTTTTTTAAAGCCGACCATCCTCTCTCTGAAAGTGCCAAATTGATTGATTTCCCTGCTGTAATCAGCTCAGCCCTTAAATCATTTCTTCTTTCATAAACAGATACATTAAAACCTCTTTTACTCATGTACAGAGCACAAAGTGACCCTACCAGTCCGGCACCTGCTATTGTAATGTTCCTTTTCATAAAACGGATTCTAAAATTTTGTAAAATTTGTAAACATCAGTAAATCTATTGTACAGTGGAACGGGAGCAATACGTATGACATCGGGTTCTCGCCAATCAGCAATAACACCTTTTTTTGTGATGTTGTCAAATAATTTTTTATTTCCATTTTTTACTTGAATGGAGATTTGGCACCCTTTTTCTTTAGGGGTGATGATGTTAATTTTATCTGTCTGGATGGTTTGCAATAGAAAGATCAGGTAATCACTTAGTTTTTTTGATTTTTCTACCAATCGGTCCATTCCTACTTCATCAAAGATCGAAAGTGAAGCACGGACAGCAGCTAAAGATAAAATAGGAGGATTGCTTAATTGCCACCCTTCGGCCGATGTGATGGGGTCAAAATCATCCGGCATTTTAAATCTATTTTCTTTATTGTGCCCCCACCAACCGGCAAACCTTGGTAAATTACTTTTGTGATGTTTTTCGTGAACAAAAGCTCCGGCTACCGATCCGGGACCGGAGTTTAGGTATTTGTAGGAACACCACACAGCAAAGTCCACATTCCATTTGTGAAGTTCTAATTTTATGTTTCCTGCAGCATGTGCCAGATCAAAACCAACAAGGATTCCTTTTTGATGAGCCAGATTTGTAATGGTTTCAAAATCGAAAACCTGCCCGGTGTAGTAGTTAACCCCACCCAACATGATTAACGCAATTTCATCTCCTTCTTCACTAATGATTTGTGCAATATCTTCGGCTCTTATTGCTGTTTCACCTGCTCTGGCTTTAAGTTTTATTAATGAATTCGTGGGATCATAACCGTGATGGATGATCTGTGAGTTTACTGCATAAATATCAGAGGGAAATGCATCGGCTTCAATGACGATTTTATGTCTTTTTGCATGTGGTCTGTAAAAGGAAACCATCATTAAGTGAAGGTTTACAGTTAAAGAGTTCATGGCAACCACTTCACTCTTTTTTGCCCCTACAATTTTGGAATATCCTTCGCTTAGAAATTCGTGGTAGGGCATCCAGGGATTTTTTGCATGAAAGTGACCTTCCACACCCCATCGGGCCCAATCGCTTAGTTCCTGATCTAAATATGCTTTCGTTCTTTTTGGTTGTAAGCCTAAAGAATTCCCACATAAATAGATTAATTCATTTCCCTCTTCATCTCGCGGGATATGAAATTCATTTCTATAGGAACTTAGTTGATCCTCTTTATCGAGTTGTGTTGCAAACTCTAATTTGTTTTTATTGTTCATTTATTTCGAAAATAATCGGCCTGCTTGGTGCTGCATCAGAAACAAAAGCAGGAATTTGAATCGTTAATAAATAATTGCCATCTGAAATGATCTCGTCAACAAAAATCATTTCTGTAATGGTTTTGTGTTTGGTTTTTGGATTGTACTCTTTATCTACGGTATCCCAAAAAACATTGTGTGCAGATAGAACACCATCATCAAATAATCGATCTACCGAAGGAATATCAACAAGTAAATGTTTTACCCCCAAATCTTTAATGTATTCCATAGCATCAATACTAAAGAAAGGAGGTTTTGTCTGTATGTAATCCTGCGATTTTTTGGACTGATCATTTGGGGGTGTTCGTATTATTAATCCTTCCAAAAATTCTTTTGGAACGTCTTTTAATTTTTCAACCAGTTTCTCTTTTGTAATCAGTAGATCTTCTTTGTTTAGTTCAGGTTTATAGTTTTCTGCTGTTGATACAGGATCTATTGAAATGAGGTGTGATGGGATCATTAGATCTTTTAATGAAGATAAAATGTCAATTCGTTCTTTTGTAATGTGTCCGATACATTCTGTGTGAGTACCATTGCAATGAGGAATGAAATTGTAGATTTCAAAATTACAAGGCCCTCCCAGTCTGGTATCTCCAATAAACTGTCCATCTGTGTATGGTTTTGAAGTAGCTCTGTCAACGCCATAACTGTTGGGTTGTTCACCATTAAAGATTAAGGGTATTGAAATATCTTTGCCTTTAGAAAAGTCAATAAGATATTTGTTATTTCCTATGATAATTTCTCCTTTCATTATGCGAAATCTGATTTTTTCATATTGAGCCAATCTAATGCATTTCCTGAAAGTAATTTTTCTTTTACTTCCGTAGGGAATGGCGTATTGTGTATCAATTTCCCGGGTTCTAATTCACCTAAAGGGAAAGGGTAGTCTGTTCCTAATGCAACTTTATCTTCTCCCACTAAATCTACGATATAATCCAACATTTTGTTGTCATGAACTAAACTATCCAGCCAAAATTCACCTAAATAATCTTTCGGATTTATTTTGTTATCTACTGCCACCAGATCCGGTCGGACATTAAAACCATGCTCAATTCTTCCAATGGTTGCTGGAAAAGACCCCCCTCCGTGTGCAAAAGCAACTCTGAGTTTAGGGAATTTCTGGAATACGCCACTAAAGATCATAGAGCAAATGGCAAGAGAAGTTTCCATGGGCATACCAACCAACCATGAGAGCCAGTATTTGTCCATTTTCTCCTTGGCCATCCACCACCAGGGATGAACAAAAATGGCCATATCTAGAGCCTCACAAGCTTCATAGATCGGGAAAAATGAAGGTTCGCTCAGATTTAAGTTGTTTACGTGTGAACCTATTTGAATGCCTTTCATTCCGATAGATTTGCATCTTTCTAATTCTTGAATTGCAAGTTTGGTGTCTTGCATCGGAATGTTTCCCAACCCAACAAACCGATTTGGGGATTTATCGACTACTTTTATTAAATCGTCATTAATAAATTTTGAGATTTCTAAACCATCCTTAGGAGCTGTCCAATATGAAAACATGACCGGAACGGTCGACAAAACCTGAATATCAATATTTTGATGGTTACAGTCGTTAATTCTTGCTTCCCCATCCCAACAGTTGGATTCTATTTCTCTGAAAAACTGGTCATTCATCATCATTTTAGCACAACAAGGTTTGTGATGCTCTAATTGAATGAATTCTCCATAACCAAATTTTTTATTAAAATTCGGAATATTTTTAGGCAAAATATGCGTATGAATATCTATTGTAAATAACTTTTTCATTTAAAATTTAGTTTACATGAATCGTTCGTCAGTTTCCATTATGGTATTGCAATTATTACAAGTTCTTAATTCTTCAGAGCCATAAAATTCTTTAAAACGTGGCTGAAAATCTTTCTCTACATTATTGAGTTTGAAAGTTACACTATGAAGTTGATTATTGCAATTGTCACAGTACCATTGCAAACCATCTTTTTCTCCATGTTTTCGGTGGAGTTCAACAACTAAACCGACACTATTAGCTGGGCGAATGGGTGAATGTGGGATCTTTGCAGGAAGAAGAAAAATTTCTCCTTCTTTTATTGGGACTTCAACGGCTTTACCATCTTCTTGAATTTTAACGATGATATCTCCTTTAATTTGATGGAAAAATTCTTCAGTTTCGTTGTAATGATAATCTTTTCTTTGGTTAGGCCCACCAACAACCATAATAATAAAATCTCCGGCTTCGGTGTAAACACATTTATTGCTTACCGGAGGTTTTAAATACTCCTGATTGTCGTCAATCCATTTTTGAAAATTAAAAGGTCGTGTAATGCTCATCATGTTTTTATTTAAATGGTTGCGATAACTTTAAGCTCAATAGCAATCGGTGTTGGCAAGCAATTTATTTCTACAGTAGTTCTGCAGGGTTGATTGTTTTTGAAATAATCAGCGTAAATTTTATTGTAGGTCTTAAAGTCATCTTTCATGTTCGTAAGAAATACGGTAACATCAATGATATTATCCCAGGATGAACCAGCATCTTCCAGGATGTATTTTATGTTTTTAAATACGGAATGGCATTGTTTTTCAATGTCGTAATTTTCAATTTCGCCTTTTTCATTTAATGTTACTCCCGGAATTTCTTTTGTTCCGGCAACTCTGGGACCTACACCTGAAAGGAATAATAAATTTCCACATTTACGAGCATGCGGGTATAAGCCTACAGCTTGAGGAGCTCTTCCGCTATTAAATTTATTTTTTCCCATTTTTTATATTTTTACGCACACATTTTTTGGTTCAGTAAAAAATTTCAGGGATTTGAATCCACCTTCTCTACCTACACCTGATTGTTTCATTCCTCCAAATGGAATTCGTAAGTCTCTCAGAAGCCATGTGTTTATCCAAACAATCCCGGCGTCAATATTAGCTGCAACTCTGTGACCTTTACTGATATTTTCGGTGAAAATACTCGCGGAAAGTCCATATTTGGTTGAGTTTGCCATTTCAACAACTTCTTCTTCTGTACTAAAAGGTATCAGGCTGACAACAGGGCCGAAAATTTCTTCCTGATTGATCGGGCAATCGTAAGAAAGACCTTCAATAACGGTGGGTTGAACATAGTATCCACTTTTTAGATCCCCTTCGAGAACTACTCTTTCTCCTCCAGTCAATATCTTTCCACCGAAATTTTTTGCCTCTTCAATTTTTGCTAATATTTTTTCCATATGCACCTTGGAAACTACTGCCCCCAAGTTGCTATTGTCATCTTTAGGGTCACCAATTTTTAATTTTGAAACCTGATCAACAAGTGCCGTTTTAAAATCGTTATAAATTTCTTTTTGAACAAAAAGTCTCGATCCACACAAACATATCTGACCTTGATTGGAAAAGGCAGCTTTTACAGCCATATTTACCGCTTTGTCAAAATGGGCATCTGCAAAAATGATGTTGGGATTTTTCCCTCCCAATTCTAATGAGATCTTTTTAAACATCG
>Ga0208881_1000845_pt1 | contig 10728 bp, 8 predicted proteins | sample Knorr_S23_td_AAI_FD_185610 | JGI IMG/M metagenome (GOLD analysis project Ga0208881, IMG submission 185610) | Marine microbial communities from Southern Atlantic Ocean transect - Knorr_S23_td_AAIW_ad_876m_LV_B (SPAdes) (version 2) | ecosystem: Environmental > Aquatic > Marine > Oceanic | place... | reverse complement strand
CTGTGGCTTCCGTGGATAGCATTTCTTTCAATCGGCCCGGGACTTTGCGGACACACCGGGATAAACGCTGTACTGCGCTGGATCGCACCAGTGACGGTTTCCATCGTCTTGTTGTTCGAGCCCGTCATTGGGGGATTGATCGGATGGCTATGGACCGGTGAGACAACATTGGGGGTGTGGACTGTGCTCGGTGGTCCGCTGATGTTAGCGGGCGCCGTTCTGGTGACCCTCGAAGAATCTGTGGAAGAGCCATTCCAAGACACGGTTTCATGAACCCCTTCTCGGTGGGGCGTGCATGAGTCGTGCTGCCCTGTTCATGACCAATGACGACGGCATCGAATCAGCCGGGCTGCACTTGCTGATAGCGGCTCTCCATGCTCGTGGGCACCCGGTGGTCGTGCTGGCTCCGGCCAGTGAACAGTCATGCTCGGGAATGCGCCTGACTCTGAGGCACGACCTGAAGTTTGAGGAGAGATCCGACATCGCAGACTCCCTCCGAATGGAGGGGGGCCCTCCCCTGAGGATATTCTCGCTCGACGGGTCCCCATGTGACTGCGCAATAGTCGCTTTGGATGGGGGACTACAAGCCTGGGCCCCGGAAATCAAACCTTCCATGTGCATCTCTGGGATCAATCAGGGCCCCAACCTATCGGTCGATGTGCTACACTCCGGGACAGTTTCAGCAGCCCGTGAGACCTCGCTCTACGGCATGCCGGCTATCGCAATCAGCCTCGCCACCTACGAGCACTCCGAGTTCACTCAGACCGTCGAGGCCTCACTGGCGATCATCGAAGCCTGCCTCGGTGCACTCCCTGATGAGCCGTTGAACCTGAGGCGGCCCGAGGGCAGCCGGAAGAAGCCCCTCTCAGCAGGGACGATGGAGGCGAGGGCGCGCTCCGCCTTTGCCCACGGAGACATGTTCCTCAACATCAACGCCCCCGCATCGTGGAATGGTCTGATGCAGACAACCTCACTTGGATCGAGGTGGTACCACAACGCCATTGACATGAATGACAGAGAGAATATCGGTGTGGCATACGAAGTCGGTGCCGCAATAATCGAGGACGAGGACATCCCCGGCACCGATTGCAACGCCATCAACTCCGGTGCAGTCGCCATCACACCACTGTCGTCCTGGCCCGTCAATCACCCACTGGGCCTCAGTGGTGATGTTATGGCTGCAGCTGCAGAGCAGGGGTCATCGGGGCTGCCGTCGTGGCTTGAGTGATCATTCATCCAGAATGTGGTGGATGATTGCTATGCAGGCATGACCCTGCAGCCAATCGGCGCCCAGAGAAACCCTCTCGATGCCTTTCAAAGCCGCCTCATCCTCGTCTGTGAACGGCCGGTCATCCGACAGGAAGAACCCCACCTTCTCATCGTTTTCAGGAACGAAGGGAGGGGCATCGGCATCGAGAACGTACAGCCGCACATCTTCGCTCCTCCATTCCGCAACCGTCTGGGCCATGCCACCACCTGCATGCCACAGCCCATGATGCAGTTCAACCAACTGTCCGATGGCGGGGACCGGTTCCTTCAGGCACTTGCCCACCTGTCCTGCCAGCGCCCTCTCATCGGGATGAACGCCTCTCAGGGCGCTACCTTGGAACCAGATGCGTCGAACGGGTCCGGGTCCTCCAAGCAGGTGAAGGGTCACATCCGAATCGGTGCGAATCCCATGGGAGACGAATAGACCGGTGTTGACCGCGCGGACGAGCACATCGAGACGGCCACAGTCCCCGGCGAGATCGTTGAGATTGAGCCTGCCTGAAGACGGTGCGCGGTGCCCGATGATGGCAAAGCGCCTCTGCACGACTTCACCCCATTCCGAAGTCCAAGTCATCGACATCCATCATCGATTTCATCTTCCTCCTGAAACTTCGGTCACTCTTCATCCCTCGCATCATCTTGCGACTCCTGTTCCATTGAGCGAGCAGTTCCTTGACGTCCCTCTCATCGACACCCGAACCCCTCGCTATCCTTCGGATTCTGCTTGATTTCAGCAAGATCGGCTCATCTTTCTCCTCTTGGGTCATAGAGTCCATAATCACACGGTACTTCTCCAGATTGCCCTGCATCTGCTGCTTCTGAGCCCTGCTCATGTTACCCATGCCACCGAACATCGCATCCGGCAGATGGGAGAGCATTTTTTCCACAGTCCCTATCTTACTCATCATCTCCATCTGGCTGTACATGTCTGTTAGAGTGAATCGACCAGACATCAACCTCTGAGCAATGCGCGTCGCTTCCTCCTGGTCCAAGTCACCGGGAGCGAGGTCGATGAGGCCCTTGATATCCCCCAGACCCAAAAGCCTGGAAATGAAACGATCAGACTCGAATTTCTCAAGGTCTTGTACCCGTTCACCCTCGCCGACGAAGACAATGGGCGCTCCGGTGGTGGCTACTGCACTGAGGGCCCCACCTCCTCTAGCTGTCCCATCCAGTTTGGTGACTATGGTACCGGTCACACCGACTAGCTCGTGAAAGGTCCGGGCCACCGGTCCGGCTGCTTGGCCGACCTGTGCGTCGATAACGAGGAACCTCTCGGTCGCTTTGGCCGTCTCCGCGATGCTGATCAATTCGTCACGTAACCCTTCGTCAAGGCTGTCCCGACCGGCTGTATCGATAATCACAACATCGGCCGTGCCGACCTTCCTGATGCCATTGCGAACAATCTTCGTCGCATCTCGCTCTCCAGGTTCGCCATAGACATCCACATCGGTGTCCTCTAAGAGTTGCTGCAGTTGCTCGTAGGCCCCCGGGCGGTGCACGTCAGCCTCGATGACAGCCACCTTGACTCCGTGCCGCCGTCTCCACCAGTCGGCTAGCTTGGCGGTCGTCGTCGTCTTGCCCTGTCCGTACAGGCCAACCATGAGGATGGTCTGGTTGTGAGGCATGATTTCGCGAGCTGGGCCTAGGAGCCTGACTAGTTCTGTGTAGATGAGATTCATTGCATGGGTGTCGAGTCTGACTCCGGGGCGCGACTCTTCCTCAATCAAGCGCCTCTCAATACGCTCAGTGAGCTCCTTGGACTGCCTGACGTTGAAATCGGCTTCCAGCAAGGCCTTTCGAAGAGAGCGGCTGAGTTCCCTCACGGTTTCTTCGTCTGCCTTGCGCTTACCCTTCAGCAGACCGACCGATTCCATGATTCGACGCTTGAGCCCGTCGAGTGCCATACTCACGGGTCCTGATTGTGTGGTTTGAACGTTATCGGGGGCCGAGGGGCTCAAAGGCGATGCGCCATGCCCCCCTCGTGGCAGTCGAAGTGTTGCAAACCCAGCTGGCCTTCGCAATAGGGCTCTTGGGCGTGTACATAGGCTGGAGGGGCGTCATTTCCAAGATGACTGGCTTCTATGACCTTGCTGGAGCCGTCAAGTACCTGCTCTACGGCTTAGTTTCGGGCATGCTTCTAGCGATGGCTGTCGATCGAATCATCCTCTCGGCTATCATATTGTCATCCCTGAACATAATCAGCGTGAGCTTAGTGGCTCTGCTGATAGGGGCCACCGAGGCCGCGTTCGTGATGTTCCTCGTAGCTAGGCCAAGAGTGGTCGCTCTGAGGGGTTCTCCCCCTTATGGCTGGGCCTTGGGCCTTGGAATCGGTTCTATGCAGGCCAGTTATCTCATCTATAGGCTGTTTGACGAGCAACTGCAGTACTCAGAGTACTCTGGAGTCAACGCAGTCAGCCTAACTCTGGCTTTCGCCATATCGATCACATCAGTCCTAGGTCATGCGCTCCCTGCCTCCTGGCAAGGCGCGATGGTGCTGGAGTCGAGCAGAATCCGGCCGTTTCTCCTGTCTTCTATTGCCAGAGCCGCCCTAATTGTGTGCTTAGTCCTCTCCTTGTTCGTGCCATTGCTGCTGTTAGCCGCACTCCCCGTGATCGCTTTGGCTTGGGGTCCCGCGCAGGGGGTTTGGCTCCCTTCAGGCATGACTCCAGCCGCCAAGCAGGCCTTTCGACGCACTACAAGGCAGTCCGATAAGCACAGAAAAGCTTCGGACGAGAGGATTACAGGTACCCCGGTTGACGGCGAGGAGTGAAACTCAACCCCTCGCTCTGCGTTTTGCAGGTTATCGGACATGCTGATGGCGCAGTATTATAGCCACCCCGCTGAGGCAGTTGGCTCGTATGCGAGTGATTATCGCAGGCGCCGGCGAAGTCGGTCGCGGCGTAGCCGCGGCTTTGAGACAAGAGCGCAGAAGCGTAGCCCTGATTGACCCCAACCCGACAGCCATCAACGAATCTCAGAGCCTCGATTGCCTGTTGGTTACTGGTAGCGCCCTATCCCGCGATTCACTACTCAGGGCCGGAATCAGCGACGCTGAGATTATCGTGCTCGCCACTAATAACGATGAGACCAATCTTCTCGGCTGTGCCTTTGCCAAACGCGTCTTCAGCGAGCAGGTCGGCGATAGGGCAGCCTCAGGCCTGACTACCATAGCCAAAATAAAGGATCCAGCGATTCTAGATTATTCTCGTGGTGCCGGACCTCTTGAGAGTTGGTCAAGGGCAGATCACATAGTCTGTGCCTCAGATGAAATCGTTCAACAATTGGCTGCTGGATTGCTCGCGCCGTCAATAGACGAGATACTACCGCTGGGGGACACCTCGTGGATAGCCGTGGCCGAAGTCATGCCAGAATCCCCTCTCATCGGTTCTAAGACCGGGTACGTCGGCGAGATATTCGTCGGTATCCCTTCCATCTACGCCCTCAGGGCCGAAGGAGAGAAGGGCCGCCTCACAACCGGTTCTGAAATCATCCAAGAAGGCCAGATCCTGGTCTTCGTCTCCCGATCGACAGATCAGTTTCCTCAGATTACCAGAGCCGTCGGCAGGAAGGACGATGAATTCCCCTCCAATGCCCAAATCGCCATTTTCGGGGCAAGCCAGTTTGGCTCCAAACTCGCCGATCATTACCTCTCCAGGGGTTTCAATGTGGTCGTGATCGAGCCTGACCTCGACGCTGCCAACGAACTGGTGGGCTCTGCAGTGGGCAACAGTAAGAGGCTTGACGTGATTCATGGGGACCCGCAGGACGAGGAACTGCTCCGAGAGCTTGGGATTGACCATCACGACATCGCTGTAGCAGCCTTGGATGATGATAACATGAACATCGCCATTTCGATGCGCGCCAAAGACAAGGGCGTCCCCAGAACAGGCTTACTGCTCAAAGACAGAGCATTGGTCGAAGCAGTACACAGAATCGGACTGACCAGGCCAGTCAGTCGCAGGCTGGTCACTGTGACGTCGATACTGAAGTCAATCCACATGAACGTCCCGGGGACCTATCAGGTCATCCCTCCGATCCCCGCTATTATTTCGATTTCCGGCGAAGTGAACTCCGAGCATTCCTTCGCCGGGAAGTCCGTCAAGGATACCGAGAAAAGACTCGGTGCTAGAGTCGTGATGGTGGAGAGACTCGATGAGACCGGCTCCACTACCGTGCTTAATCCACATACCATCGACAGCATTGAAGTGGGTGACAGAATCTACCTCTTCCTTGCCAGAGACGACCTGAAGAAAGTGGAAAAGGCTCTGGAGAACTGAAGATGCGCTGGGACGTGGTCGGCCTCGTACTGGGATGGACGATTCGACTGATAGCCCTCCCTCTTCTCGTTGTGGCTGCATACAGCACCTATCTCGAGGCCGAGGGGATTGAATACGCTGCCAAGACATATCTCCCCTCCTTCCTCCTCTCTCTGGTCGTGGGTCAGTCATTGGTATCCTTGGCTCAGAATTCAGACGCGTCTAGCAGAGTGAGGGATCGTGAGGCCTTCGCCTCCGTCGCTCTGGGCTGGATTCCAGTCGTCGCCGTGGGCTCTTTGCCATATTGGTTGGGTGGCATGTTCTACGGCCCGTTGGAGTTGATGGCAGGTGAAGCCACCTTCTGGGAAGCGCTTCGTGGTCTGCTGCATTCGTGGTTCGAGTCCATGTCAGGATTCACCACCACCGGAGCCACCGTGATCGATCCTCTGACCAGCCCTGTCTGCACGGAGTTGGTGGAAGACTGTATCGGCAGCCAGAACCGCAGCCTCTTGCTATGGCGGTCCATTACCCAGTGGCTCGGTGGGATGGGCGTGATAATGCTTGGACTTCTCATCCTCACTCGTGTCCTCGGAGGGGGGATGTCTCTTGCTAGGGCTGAGCTGACAGGCCCCTCTTTGTCTCGTCTGGGACCCACTCTGCAGTGGACCGCTCGTCGACTGTGGATGATCTACGTGATTCTGACTGTACTCGAGATGGGGCTTCTTCATTTCCTTGGCGGAATGGGCACCTTCGATGCCGTCAATTATTCTCTGACCACACTGCCCTCTGGCGGATTCGGAACCTCAGATACCGGAATCATGGGATTCGGGTCTGCTAGAATCGAGGTCATTTTGATGGTCTTCATGTTACTGACCTGCATCAATTTCAGCCTTCTTCACCTTATTCTCGCAGGCCGCACCAAGGAGGCTCTGAAGGACGAGGAGCTTCGCACCTACTTGCTGATACTTCTCCTCGCATGGCTTGCTATGGCGTTCAACCTGTATAGGGCGGGCACCAACGGAGGCACCGAGGAACTGGCACCTCTCGAAGCCATCAGGCATGCTCTCTTCCAATCAATATCAATCTCGAGTACGGGTTACTCCAGCGCGGATTTCGCTACTTGGCCGGTATTCAGTCAGTTCGTATTGCTGCTGCTGATGATAGTCGGGGCCTCGGCGGGTTCAACCGGGGGCGGACTCAAAGTGCTCCGAATCAGAATAGCGTTTGAGTTGGCTAAAAGGGAGGTGCTGAAGATTATCCAACCACGACAAGTCGTCGCAATCCGATTCAACCAACAGGTCATCGAGGAGAGGAAGGTGTGGATAGTCCTCGGAATGCTCAGTTCGTGGATGGTACTGGTCACGGTCTCGATGCTGGCTATTTCATTCCTGGAGCCGTCTTTGGAGATGACAGATGTATTGTCCGTCTCCATTTCTCTGCTGGGCAACACCGGCCCCGCTCTGGGGGCATTCGGCCCCACTTCAACATGGGCCACAATGAGCGAGCCGACAATGATTATCGCTTCACTGCTGATGTGGTTGGGCCGTCTCGAATTGCTGACGGTGCTGGTGCTGCTGCATCCGAGGACGTGGGCTGGAACAGACTGATTAGAAGGAATCCAGGGAGAATTGCGTACCGTCCGTCTTCTCATCGCCAGTATCAGTATCTGAATCCTCTGCAACTGGCAACTCTTCGATAGGCAACTCGTCCTCGACATCTTCCTCGAACGCTTTGAGTATCCTCTTGGCTTCCCTCCTGTTCCTAGGGATGCCGTGCATAGCAAGGTGGTCTTCACCCCTGAGTCCGAGATGCTTAGCCACTGAAAACTCGTCAGAGTCGCCACCTAGGGTGGAATCATGCACGGCCAGCAGATTAGGCCAGAGGTCCTCCCTGATGGACGCCTTACTGGTTCCGAGGTCATCCGACAGATGCCCTACCACAGTGCCAGTACGCCATGACTCGCCACCCCTGCGGAGGAAGTTCGGATAAGCGAGAAAAGGATCCCCGCCAGTGTCGATAGGGGGTTGGGCGACTGCTGCCTGTGCGGCCAGGGTCGAGCCCCAGTACCACGATCTGAAGGCCCTGTTGGTGAATTTGGTGGCTAACGACCTGTCAGCCATGCACATGGCCGGGCTGATAGATGAGAGTGCGTCAGAATCGAACAGGGTCTGGTTGTTCCACGCGAACCACGCGATCATCTCGTCGGGATTCTTGTCTGAAGCCATCAGAATCCGCCCCGCTTCTTTCCCGGAACGACTCTTGTAGACGTCGCGCAGGGCCCTGAAGACATCAATCTGCGAATCCCTCTCGGCGACTGATGCCATATCCTCTACGTCCGATATCACGATGTGACCCTCCCTCAGTGCACATACTGACTGCAAGTCCCTGACCAAAGCTCGCAAATCCCCAGGGTTTCCATCAATGAGGGCTTCAAGAGCCTCAGGATCCATGCTCCTGCTTTCAGCATCGAGGACTCTGTGCGCAACGCGCCTAAGATGCAACTTCCCGACCCGGTTGAAATTAATCAATTCGGCTTTCATCAGGAGCCTGTCCCTGTTCCTCTTCCAACTTCTCCCCCGGCCCCACAGCCTCATCGGATCGTTACATGTCATGATGATGGGTTGCTGGGTCAGATTCAGCAGATTCAGCAATTCGGCCTTCCCTCCAGAATCACCCTTCAGTACAGGGCCCTCATTCTCCCGGAGAATCGCATTGTCTACCCTGTCGTCAGAGATCTTGGCGAATCCTCCACTCAGGTGGTCGACCTCATCAAGTAGAATCACGGTTTTCCCACTAGTGACTCCCTCCCCGGAGAACTGGTCAAGGGAAATGTGTTGAGAGCCCTGTGTAGCAGATCTCCTGATGGCAGCTGCATTCCTTTCGTCGGAGGCATTCAACTCGATCATCGTCCAGCCTCTCTCTATAGATACAGCGCGAGCCAGGGTCGTCTTCCCCACCCCTGGAGGACCGGAGAGGAGCAATCCTCGTTTGTCCGGGGGCCTGTCTCCGTTCCATTGGTCGAGCCACTGCCTGATTTTTCTGAGTTGGGTCTCGTTGCCCTCCATCAACCGCAGGCTATCAGGACGGTACCTCTCGGTCCAATCCTCTGGCTGTCGCTGTTCTGCCACGGTAGAGGGTTTAGGCGAGGCCCCATGAAGATTGCAGTCAGAACAGCGTGGAAATACCGCCTGATGCGAGTTTGGACAGAACGTCCTCGATCGACGCCCTGACTTGCTCTTGGTCATCTCTGCGTCTCACAGTCACACTACCATCTTCCAGGGTGGTGTGATCTACAGTGATTGCCCAAGGTATTCCTATCTCGTCTACTCTGGCGTAACGCCGCCCTATTGACTTGTTAGCATCCAACTCACCTCTAAGGCCCGGCATCGAGTTCACACTGGCCCAAATCTGTCTCGCGATATGATCCATCCCGTCCTTGTCGAACAGCGGCAGTATCGCGACATCAAAGGGGGCAACCGACTGGTTCAACCTCATGATGCTGTAATTCTCGCCCTCTTTTTCCGTCTCGGTGTATCCATGGTCGAGAATGTGCCAGATGATGCGATCGATTCCGAAAGCAGGTTCGATTACGTGTGGGGTGAACCATTCTCCATGCACGGCCACTTCCTCGGATCTTCTGGTGACCATCTCGTCTGTGATTTCGACACTGGAGCCATCAGCAAGAGTTAGCGCAAACGGCATGGAATCTGGAATTTCTACGAGCTCCTTCAGAGCATCCATCACCACTCCAGCCGCGCCCTTGAATGCCGGGCCCATGACAGAGCCGTTCGGAGATAGTATATCCCGAATCTCAATATGTGGTTTGGCGTATTGACGCCATGCACGAAGGTGATTGGATCCTGAGTGCTGCTCGTGCGACAACAGGTCGTGACAGGTTCTATTGGCTATACCAACGCACTCAACCCATCCATGTTCGCCTCCCACCTCGCAGTCCCAGCAGTCGTCTGCGTAGTGCGCCATCTCAGTGCTAGCGTGCTGGCGGAACCTGATACGGGCCGGGTCAATACCAACTCCTACCAGGAAGTCCCACGTCCTAACGAGGAACCAAGCGACTGTGGGGTGTCGGACGATATCGGAACTCAGAGCCTCGGAGATAGTCATTGAGTATTCGCCGGCATGCGCCCCCTCTGGATCAGCAATCAAAGAGATTTTTTCGTCCCAGACGCTCAGGTCGGGACTCGGCGGCTCGTCAGGGTCGATGAAGTACTCGAGCTCGGCCATGTTGAACTCTCGAAGCCGAATCATGCCTTGCCGGGGGCTAATCTCGTTTCGGTATCCTTTCCCGGTCTGGATGGCTCCGAATGGCAGCTTTTGCTTGAAATGCCTGAATAGGGCTGGGTAGAGCATGAACATGCCCTGTGCAGTCTCCGGCCTCATGTAAGCAACCCTACCGCCCTTCTTGGACCCAATCCTCGTGCTGAACATCAGGTCCATCGACCTGGCATCCGACCATTTGCTCTCTGAGCAGGTAGGGCATTCGATACCGTCTTTTAGCATCGCATTGATTTCATCCACATCCAAAGAGTCTGTATTCTCATGTCTGCCTTCAGCGAGATGATTAGCCTTGAATGCGCTACCGCATACACCACACTCTGCCATTAGGTCGCTGAACTCACCTACGTGTCCGCTGGCAACGAGGACAGGCTCGGGCGTGATTGTCGGCGAATCAATCTCTACTATGTCGCCGTGACTGGTCCAGTGGTCAACCCAGTTGTCCATGACTCGACGTCGGATGCATGCTCCCACGGGGCCGTAGTCGATCAGACCGGATATGCCACCGTATATCTCGAAGGATGGTAGCACTATGCCTCGACGTCTGAGCACTGACGTCAGTCTGTCAACTCGTCTATCAGCCATGAACGACACTTCGACCCGGCATACCGCCTTTCAAGCCATCCTAGCAAAGCGATGTCTGAGGGGCTTTCGAATATTACAAGAATATCGTCGAAGCGCTGATTATTGGAATATAACAGGCCCTATGGGCCTGAATGGCTGCTGACCGGAGAAGCATTCATTTACGTCCCGGAGTCCCTTTCGCTCGAAGGGTGTGGGAAAAAATGCCTGAAATCGAATACATAGAAGATAGGATGGAGACTCAAGAGCTCCTCGACAGTCTATGCCCTCCTGTTCGAAATTGGTTCATGGACAAGTTCCCAGACTTCACTGAACCTCAGAAGAT
>Ga0208881_1000838_pt1 | contig 10764 bp, 9 predicted proteins | sample Knorr_S23_td_AAI_FD_185610 | JGI IMG/M metagenome (GOLD analysis project Ga0208881, IMG submission 185610) | Marine microbial communities from Southern Atlantic Ocean transect - Knorr_S23_td_AAIW_ad_876m_LV_B (SPAdes) (version 2) | ecosystem: Environmental > Aquatic > Marine > Oceanic | place... | reverse complement strand
CGTAGCCGGAATCCGAGGAGTGCATGCCAACCAGGATGCCTGCTTCCTGGACCCGGGCCCAGAACGGGTCGAATTCGGGGAGGCCCGGGGAGCGGGGGCCTCGGAGCCCCCACGCCGGGGCGGGACGGATCAAGATGCAGCGCACCCCACGGTCGAGACACCACTCCAGTTCGACAATCGCCTTGTCAACAATGGGCAGGGTGATGATCGGTGTGGCGAAGATCCGGTTCTGGTAGTCGAAGGTCCACTCGTCGTGGATCCACTCGTTAAGGGCGTGGATTGCCGCGTGGGTCAGGTCAGGGTCGTCCCGCATTCGCTCCTCGAGGAGGCTGGCCAGCGTGGGGAACATGAGCGCCCCGTCGAGACCCAACTCGTCCAGGTGAGGCAGGCGGGCTTCGGCGGTCCGGGCCCATTCCGGGCAGGGGATCGGTTTGCCGAAGATCTCCCGGAGGCTCTTGCCGTCCGGGTTTCCTCTCCGATAGAAGTCCTCCTGGGCGCCGGGCGGGGCGACAACTTCGAATGTCGGGTTCGGGATGTACTCGGAGATTTTTCCGTTGATGGCGATCTTGGTACGGCCGTTGACCTGCACATAGGTGATGGCGCTGCGGTACTCGGACGGGAGGTACCGGGTGAAGGCCTCCTGGGTCTCATACATGTGGTTGTCAGAGTCGAAGACGGGAAAGTCGACGGTCCTGCGCTCCACGGTGGTCACCTTCCGGTCGGGGTAGTCATCACTCCCCGGGCTGGCCCGCCGCCCGGTCGGCAAAGTCCTTCAGTGACACGTCTTTGGCCTCGCCATGGCGACCGGTGTCACGGGAGCGGATCGACACGTCGTGGTCCCCGGCCCGGGCCCGCAGCGCACCCACCGTGCAGTCGGCCCGGTCGAACACGGTGAATGGGTCATAGGAGAACCAGTCCATGGCGTTGAGGTGGGTGATGCGGTTGATGTCCTCGTCGGATACTCCGACAAAGACCTCCGAGAGCTCTTCAGGAGCAGTCGGCCAGTTCGAGTCGGAGTGCGGGTAGTCCATCTCCCAACAGATGTTGTTGATTCCGATTTCGTGGCGGAGAATCACCCCGACCGGGTCGGTGATAAAGCAGGTGAGGAAGTTGCGTCGGAAGACGTCGCTCGGCTTGAGGTCGCCGAAGTCCTGTCCGGTCCACAGGTGGTGCATGTCGTAGGTCTTGTCGGCCCGATCCATGAAGTAGGGCACCCAACCCGTACCCCCCTCCGAGAGGGCGATCCGGAGGTCGGGGTAGCGGCGGGGGACGCCAGACCACAGCAGGTCGGAGGCCGCTTTGGTCACATTCATGGGCTGCATGTGGATCATGACGTCCATCGGAGCATCAGGGGCGGTAATCACCAACTCGCCCGACGATCCGAGGTGAATCGACAGCACCGTGTTGCAGTCCACCAGTGCCTCCCAGAGCGGATTCCAGTATTCATCATGGAAACTGGGCTCACCGAAGGCGGGTGCTGCCGGGTTCTCGGTGAAGGTCATCGAGTGGCACCCCAACTCGGCGACCCGGCGGACCTCGGCCGCGCACTCCTCAGCCGACCAGATCATCGGCAGGGCCATGGGGATGAAGCGCCCGGGATGGGCGCCACACCATTCGTAGATGTGCCAGTCGTTGTAGGCCCGGATTAGAGCGGCCGCGAATTCTTTATCAGGGTGGTTGGAAAAGAGTCGACCGGCGAAGTTTGGAAACGAGGGGAAACACATCGACCCGAGTACTCCCCCGGCGTCCATGTCCTTGATCCGCTCATCAATGTCATAACAGCCCGGTCGGATCTCTTCGAACGATGTCGGTTCAATTCCGTATTCCTCCTTTGGGCGACCGGCGACAGCGTTGAGCCCGACGTTGGGGATTATCTCCCCGTTGAACGTCCACACGTCACTGCCGTCGTCGGTGTGGAGGAGTTTGGGTGCCTCGTCCTTCCATCGATCGGCCAGGTGGTCGTCGAACATGTGCGGCGGCTCGCAGAGGTGGTCATCCACGCTGACCAGGATCATGTCGTTCATTTCCATGGCTTCGCTCCTTGGATCGGCGACGCACTATCGCTCCGGCAAAATCTAGTCGGGAGGTGTCCCTGTGGAGCGAAGTTGTCTGTCGGCCTCGTGCCCTTGGGACACGGAGTCGCAAACGGTCGGGGCAATGCGGGACACTACGCCCGTGGAATCGGTCAACGGAACAGTCGATATCGACCACCAACACCCAGACTTCATCGCCAACCGTCATAGTCGGTACGGGGAGATGAGGGCCCGGTGTCCTGTTGTCTACAACACTGCCTACGGGGGCTTCTGGCTGGTCACCGACTACGAGTCGGTCGCCGCAGTGGCTCGTGACAACGAAACCTTCGCCCACCGCTTCGACCCCAACGCCGACGACGGGATCTCCTACCAGGGCATCTGCGGAATCCCCCGACCAAAGGGAACCCCGCGGATGGGTGTATCGGAGATCGACGGACCCGAACACGCCGACCTCCGGCGAGTTCTGAACCCGCACATGAGTCCCCAGCGGGTCGAGCAATTACGTCCCCGCATGGAGAAGATTTCGACGTGGTTTCTGGACGAGGTGATTGAAGCGGGCCGGGCCGATCTGGTCCTTGACTACGCCACGCCAGTGCCAGCGGTCCTAACCCTTGAATCGATGGGCTTGCCTGCCGAGAACTGGGATTACTACGCCAAATTCTTTCACGCCTCGGCCTCCTATGAACGCACCGACCCGAAACATATTGCCGCCGTCGGCCAATGGCAGGACATGTGGGATGAACTAGTGGGATTCGCCCGTTTCCGGCGGCGGAACCCGTCGGAGGACATCACCACCACCCTGGTGACCTGTGAGATCGCTGGACGGCCTCTCACCGACTCCGAGGTCGGCGGGATCATGTGGAATCTGGTGGCCGGCGGTCTAGACACCACCACATCGCTCGTGTCATGGGGGTTACACCATCTGGGTACGGTGCCCGATGCCCGGAACCGGCTCCTCGCCGACCCGACTCTGGTGCCGGGAGCCGTTGAGGAGTTTCTCCGGTTCTACAGCCCTAGTGAGACCCTCACCCGTACGGCGACCCGGGACGTGGAGCTGGGAGGGAGGCGGATCGCTCGGGGCGACGTCGTGATGATCAGTTGGGTGTCGGCCAACCACGATTCGGCAGTTTTCGAGCAGGCCGACGAGATCGTTCTCGACCGAACCGCCAACCGGCATCTAGCCTTCGGCCTCGGTGGCCACCGGTGCATCGGGGCCCCGATCGCCCGGATAGAGGCTGAAGTCATGTTCCGGGACGTGCTCCACCGGATCCCTGACTACGCCATCGACGAGGACTTGTTCCGGCCCTATCCGGGGAACCTCCTCATGACCGGTGTGGTCTCCATGCCCGTGGTCTTCACCGCGGGCCGGAGACAAGGCGGCACCGACCCCATAGGTTCGCCACCAGGAAGAAAAGCCGACTAGTGATCGGGAGTGGGAAGGCTGCTCACGGTGGACTGAGGGGTCGGAGGAGCCGCTGCCCACGGAGCGTTCGGCGCCCGCTCAGGAACGGACGCCCCTCCAAGTGAGCCGGGAGCCGAGCAGGTGGCTGGCCGGTGTGACCGCGGCCAAGGCGACCAGGAAGGCGGCCAGCGGGCCGAGCCCGAACCAGTTCACCAAGGCGTTGATCAGCAGCAGGCGCAGGAACAAAAGCACGCCGAGCGCCAACTGCACGCCTGCGAGTCGTCGGAACCGGTCCAGCGAGCTGCGGGCGGTCCGCCCGGCGAACGTCCACAGGTCGTGGAGCAGCACGGTCAGGAGGATGCCGACCTCGCCGGAGATCGCCGCCGAGCGCGTGAGGTTCCAGCCCTGCACGTCGAAGATCCACAGGAACGCCAGGGCGTCGGCCAGCAGCGCCAGAGCGGTCACCACCAGGTAGCGGACCAGCGCCCGGCTACGCAGCGGGTGTAGCCGGAGGCGCATCAGGTGCCGGAGGTAGCCGATGTAGTGGCCGGCCGCGACCTTCGACTCGCCCCGCTCGCGCTCCAGGAACACGTACGGACGCTCGGCCACCCGACTGACGTCCCCGCGGGCCAGGACCTCCAGGAGGATCTTGTAGCCAACCGGGTCCAGGTCGGTACCGGCTATGACGTCTCGTCGGACGAGGAAGTAGCCGCTCATCGGGTCCGTCACGCGTCCGACCGTTCCCGGCAGGAGCAGTAGGCCGAGCGCCTGCGCGCCGCGGGAGAGCATGCGCCGGAGGGCCGACCAGTTCGAGACGCCGCCACCTGCGAGGTGTCGGCTGGCGACGGCCACGTCAGTCCGGTCGGCCATGGCGTCCAGCAGGTCGACCACCACGGCGGGGGGGTGCTGCCCGTCGCCGTCGATCACCCCGAGGATCCCGCCGCGTGCATGGGCCCAGCCACAGGTCACAGCCGTTGCGAGGCCCGAGGCTCCGGTGCGTCGGATCACGCGGAGTCCGGGCAGTTCGGAGGTGAGGTTTCCGGCGACCTCCCAGGTGCGGTCGGGGCTGTCGTCGTCGACGACCAGGATCTCGAAGCCGACGTGGCGATCGGACAGCACCCGGTGGAGCGAATGCAGCAGTGCCTCGATGTTGCCGGCCTCGTCGTAGGTGGGGACGACGAGGCTCAGGACGACCGCCGGGTCGTGCTCCGCCGATATCGCAGTGGGGTGGTCGCCGACCTCGACGACCGCGTCGCCGGTCACGGTCGCTCCTGCCGGTGTCCGTAGGGGTCGTGGTCAACGTATCGGATCGCCGAAGGCGCAGAGCGTGGTCCCGGGCGTCAGGCAATGGGCCACCGGGCGACATGCAACGGCCCACCCGGCTGCCAGACTGCCGGCGGGCCGGTAGCTCAGTGGTTAGAGCAGGCGACTCATAATCGCTCGGTCGGGAGTTCAATTCTCCCCCGGCCCACCAGTACAGGTTCCCATGCCCTGAACCACCACATCCGGGCCGGGCCGGTTCGAGGCCTGGTACCGCCACGGCGACCCCGTGGTTGGCGTGGCGGCACTGGGTCGCGGGAGGATTGTGACGTGCCCAGGCCTGTGTACGTCCACGAGACCGTCGACATCATCGGCCAGGGCCAGTACGCCTACATGGAGCACGTGCGCGGGGAGCCCACCAATCGGATGCCCGGCATGACCTCCCTGCAGGGCACCTTCTTCGTCCTTGGCTTCGCCGGCGGACGCTGGCCCCAGGTGGTCAACATCTGGGACTGCGGCGAGGACGGCTGGGAAGGCTGGCGGCGGAATCTGGACCGGCTGAACCTGAAGCGTCGCAGTGCCTTCTACGGCGACTGGTGGGACGAGGCGTCCCAGTGGAGGTCCGGCGGGTACGACCGGGTGTGTGCCGGCGTGCCCGACTCGCCGACCACGGCCGAGATAGCCGAGCGGGGCATCCGGGGGTCGCTGTTCGTCAACGAGGTGCTCACGGTTCGACCCGGCCGGCAATTGGAGTTCCTGGCCGAGGTGGTCCAACGTCGCGTGCCCGTGTTCGCCGACCACGGGGTGGTGGCCACAGGGCTCTGGGAGGTGACCACCAACGCCACCGAGGTGGTCATGGTCTGGGCCACGACCGTCGACGACTGGGTGCGTATGCGTCGCAGCCTGGACTCCGCCCGAGGCCTCGACGACGGCGAGCCAGACAATCGGCTGCTCGACTGCCAGGAGTTGATGGCCGACCACGTGACCTCCGGCGACACACAGTTGATGACCCCGCTGCCCGGCACCGTCTACGGCCCCGCTGGCTGGGAGGACGCCGATCTCAACGACTGGCTGGGTAATGACCGGATGGGGGGAGTTCCCCCACTGGGGTGACGCCGGCCGACTGACCGACTGCGCGAGGCTTCAGGGGGCGGCCGACGGGAGGTCTCGTGGAGTTCATTCTGCTGGTGGGGCTGGTTTTCGGAATCATCGTGTACCGGAAGCGGGCCGACGGCAGGCGGGTCGACATCGGCCTCATGGCCCGACGCCTGTTCGAGTTCGGCTTCCTCTTCGGCCTGGTCGTGACGACCGCCATAGGAGTCACTGGAGCCCTCAGCCGGCTCCTCGACGTGCTGGAGGATGGTCGGGGTGGCGACCCCGAGGGGCTGGCGCTCTGGCTTAGCCTCGTGATCGTCGCCGGAGCGGCGCTGGTTGGCCTGTCGCTCTGGTTGCGGCGCCGGTTCCGGCTATCGGAATCCGAGGCGGAGTCCGGCGGTTGGTCGTTCTACCTCTCGGCCGTGGACCTCATCTCCACGGGGATGCTGGTGGGGTCGTCGATCAAGGTCATCGGATGGCTGATCGACGGCTGGTCGTTCAACTCCTGGGCGCTTGCGGGTCTGCCCGTCTGGTTCGTCGTGTCGATTGTGCACTGGAGGCTGCCGGGGACACGCCGCCTGATCCACCTCCTGTTCGCCTCGGGCGCAGCGCTGGCAGGGATGGCATTCAGCATCTCGGTGATTGTCGAGCACCTCCTGCGTTGGGCCTACGAAGGCGTCACGCCAGATCCCCTGTCGCTCAGGTACGGATACGTGGGCGACACCTCGTGGACCAACAGCTGGGATGGCCTGCGTGGTTCCATTGGACCACTGCTGGCCTTCGGAGCGGCCTGGTGGTGGTTCTGGTGGCGAAATGCCCGAAAGGCCGCCCGGAGCCCGGAGCGCGACGGCTACGTCCTCGTGGTGGGCGTGCTCGGCGGGTTGGCGACCACGGTGGTGGCTGCCGCCGGCGTCCTCCACACGGTGCTGTCGTGGCTGATCGTGGGGTCCTCCCGGGAGGGTTCGGCGGTCGAGCACTTCGACGTCGTGACGATCTACGCCACCCTTCTGGTGGTCGGCCTCTGCCTCTGGGCCTACCACCGGCGCGAGGTCCCCCACGCCGTGACCCGGCAGGCCGAGGGTCGCGACGAGGTGGCGCGCCTCTACGACCACCTGGAGTCCGGCGTCGGCTTGGTGACCACGACCATCGGGGTGGCGGTCCTCCTGGGCATCGTGTTGAACGAGGTGCTACCGGCGCCCGACGACTGGGACGTCGACGTGGGGGAGCTGGTTGCGTTCGCCTTGACCATGCTGCTGGCTGGTGGGCCGATCTGGAACCGGGCGTGGCGTCGTATCCAGGCACACGCCGGGAGCCTCGCCGAGGAGTCGTCGGCAGTTCGCCGCGTCTACCTGTTCGCGGTGTTCGGCGTGACCGGCCTGGTGGTGCTGGGCTCCGTCCTGGCGATGGTCTACATGGTGGTGTTCGGCCTGCTGGACGGCAGCCTCGACGGGGACTCCGTGGCCGGCTTCCGGATCCCACTGGCCCTCGTCGGCGCCACGGCCGGCGTCTCCGTGTACCACGGTCGGGTCCTGCGGACCGGCCTGAGGGCCGTCCCGCCATCCAGCCGGCCCTCACAGCGCACGGTCACCGTCGTGGGCCCAGGGGCGTCGGCCCTTGTTGCGGCCATCGCTGACGTGTCCGGCGTGCGAGTGGCCCACCGGCGGCGCCTCGATGTGGCCGAACCGGTCGAGGTCGACGCCACCGATGTCGTGGAGGCGGTCCGAACCGCGGCCGGCGACCTGGTCGTGGTGGTGGCCGGGGACGGCTCGATCGAGGTCATCCCCGTAGCGGACTGACCGGCCACATCGTGGTCCGCACGACCCATGGGCCACCATCAGGGCATCGGACGAACTGGGGGTGCGCCGTGGGACACGAGGTGAGCGTCGAGCGCGAGATGGCAGCGGAGGCGGAGGCCGTCTGGGCGTTGGTCTCGGACCTGACGAACATGGGGGACTGGTCGCCCGAGAATGACGGCGGGAGCTGGGCCGGAGACGCGACGGGAGCAGCGGTCGGGGCTGTGTTCCGGGGCCGAAACCACAACGGTCGGTACCGCTGGCGTACCAACGTGGAGGTGGTCGAGTGCGAGCCGCCGAACCGACTGGTCTTCCGGCTGAGCGTAGGGCCGCTGGGCGGGTGCGACTGGATCTACGAGATCCAGCCGACTGCGACCGGCTGCATGGTCACCGAGTCGTGGGTGGACAACCGGACATGGCTGCTGAAGAAGATCGGGCGTCTGGCGAGTGGGGTGGGGGACCGGGCGACCTACAACCGCGCCGGCATGGAGACGACGCTGGCGAACCTGGCGGTGGCAGCAGAGGCTGCCGTGGCGACCTGAGGGGGATCAGCTCCACTCGTTCCAGGAGGTGACGGCCGCAGCGCCGCCGTCACGCACGGCTGGCTTGAAGTCGGTCCCGATCGTGTGGCCGATCGTGATGAGCGCCACCTGGCTGAACGACTCGTAGGGGATCCCCAGCAGCTCGGACGCCTCCTGTTCGAACATGAGGTGGATGGTGGTCCAGCAGGTACCCAGGCCACGCTCCCTGGCGGCCAGCATGAAGCTCCAGGTGCTGGGGATGATCGAGGCAAGGGTCGACGTGGCCCCCATCGTCGAGCCGTCGATTCGGCCCGGCAGGCAGGGGATGAGCATCGCCGGGACCCGGTGCATGTTCTCGGCGAGGTACGAGGCCGAGCCGAGCACCCTGAGTTGCTGGGCGGCCCGCTGGTCGGGGGCGCTCTCGGCGACGTGGCCGACGTTGCCGGCCATGGTGGTGTAGCGGTCCCAGCCGCGCCTGTAGAGGTCGGCGAGCCCGGCCTTCTTCTCCTCGTCGGTTACCACCAGGAAGCGCCATCCTTGGCTGTTGGAGCCGGTCGGGGCCTGGACGGCGTACTCCAGGCACTCCCGGATGAGATCGTCGTCAACTGGGCGGTCGAAGTCGAGCCGCTTGCGTACGGCGCGGGTGGTTGTGAGGAGGTCGTGAGCCGAGAGGCCGAGGGTGGTCATGGCGGGTTCTTCCTTCTGGGTGGTCTGGATGGTCGGGGTGGTTTCCGGTCGCCAGGGTCGGTCGTTGGCGGTCGGGCCTGGCTCAGGTGCGTCCTTCGACGAGATCGCGGATGCCCTCTATGGTCCGCCGCATGTTCGCCGCCTGGTGCTTCTGGCGGTTGGCGATGATCTTCGCCTCCTTGTCCGGCATGGCATCGATCACGGCCGTCAGGCCGGACGGGCCGGGGCCGAGCACCATCGAGAACCGGAGTCGGGTGGAGCCGGCCAGCGAGATGAGTTCGAACCTCCACTGGGCGGAGGGGTCCTCGGCGTCACCGGCGTTCCAGGCGAACACACGGTTCTCCTCGTAGCCCGCCACGTGGCAGGTGACCTCCCAGTCGCCCAGGTTCTCATTCTGGTTTCGACCCAAGAATGTGGCGCCCACCTCGGGTGTGTCGGAGAGCCACTCGGCGCCCTGGAACTCGTCGCTGAACCTGGCCGGTAGCTGGATGTCGCTGATGTACGGCCAAACGTCGGTGGGGGGCGCCTTGACGTCCACCTCCACGGTGACGCCCGGACCGTCGGCATGGACGACCGGTCCCTCGGTCGGACGCTGGGTGGTGTGCCCCCACCGGTCGAACCATGTGATCTCCCGAGCCGGGCGTCGCGGCGCCGGTCGGAAGTCGTCGCCGATCGTCCAGGCCACGGGAAGCAGCACGATCTGCGTGACACCCTCGGGCAGGTCCAGCAGGTCGGCGACGCGATCGGCGGCACCCAGGTGCAGGGTCGTCCAGGCGCTGCCCAGGCCGCGCGATCGCAACGCCAGGCAGAACGACCACGCCGCCTGGATGACCGAATCGAACAGGCCAGGTCGTCCGCTGCTGTCGTGCTCGCCGTAGATGCTCACCAGGACGATCGCCGGCACGTGCTGGAGGTTGCGGGCCAGGTGTGCACCGGAGTCCAGGGTGCGTTCGTTGCGGTGGCCGGTGCCCGCAATCCGTTCGGCGTTCTCGACTATCCAGTCGCCGCCGGCCTCGCGGTAGAGGTCGGCCAGGGCAGCCTTGGTGTCGGGGTCGCGGATGATCAACCAGCGACGGCTGGTCTGGTTCCCTCCGGTCGGAGCCTGCTCGGCGAGGTCGATACAGTCCAGGAGCAGCTCCTCGGGGACCTCCCGCTCGAGGTCCAGGCGACGGCGTACGGACCTGGTGGTTGACAGCAGGCGGTCGGTCTCGCCGACGGGGAAGGCCATGTGGCGGAGTCCACCACAGCGTCGCCGACGAGGCGTTGTCGGCCTCCGGTGGGTGTCCGGGTCAGGTCTCCTCGCCCAGCCAAACCGGGGCCCGGTCAAGCAGGTACTCGCTGATGGCCCGGGACCGCTCGAGGGCGTCGCACATCCAGTTGGTGTCGTCACCCCTGAACAGGGCCGCCAGTGGAGTCTCCAGGCGTGCGGTCACGCTGAGGGAACGCTGCGGGGCGTCGGTGACCAACTCGAAGGAGTCAATGGCGGAGACCTGGGTCGGAAGGTCTGGACCACCCAGCCCGGCCAACTCGGTGGCGAGCACCAGAAGGTCGGGGCCGTTCTCCAAAGGGGGGAGGGCCCAGGTGAACACGATCTGCACGACCAGGTCGTCGCTGGGGTCCTCGTCCTCGGAGAGCGATATGACCTCGTCCTCGAATGTCATGAGCGTCCGGGGTTCCAGGTCCAGGGATAGGTGCAGGTCGAGTGGGCCACCGCAGGCGGCCTCGGGGTGCAGGTCCACCTCGAAGGCCTGGCGCATCGAGTAGGTCTCGACGAAGTGGCGCTCGTCGTGGACGTGGAAGCCGTGTTCGGCTGCGTGGTCCTTCAGGTCTGCGACGAAGCCTGCAATGTCGACTACGGCCACTGGCGGTCCTCCGGGTCCCCGGTGTGTTGCATTATCCGACAGGGTAGGGCCATCCCGGCAATGGTGGCGCAGGGGTCTGGCACAATGGTCGGGTGCCGGACGACCAGGACC
>Ga0208881_1000835_pt1 | contig 10801 bp, 8 predicted proteins | sample Knorr_S23_td_AAI_FD_185610 | JGI IMG/M metagenome (GOLD analysis project Ga0208881, IMG submission 185610) | Marine microbial communities from Southern Atlantic Ocean transect - Knorr_S23_td_AAIW_ad_876m_LV_B (SPAdes) (version 2) | ecosystem: Environmental > Aquatic > Marine > Oceanic | place... | reverse complement strand
TGGTTTATGGTTGTACAGATACTACTGCAACTAATTACAACGAATTAGCAAATACTGATAACGGATCTTGTATTCCGGTAATTGAAGGTTGTACAGACAATACAGCCCTAAATTATAATTCTGAAGTATTAGAAGATGATGGGTCTTGTGTATACACTGTAACAAGTTGTATTTTACCTCCTCATTATACCGGTAATACCGGTTCGAACATGACAGTTATGTTAACCTCTAATGTTATCAGTTCTTTACCTATAACACACTATTCATCTTATTTAGTCGCACATACGGAAGACGGATTGCTTGTTGGTAGTGAAGTTCTTGCAGGGGTAAATCAAGCTACTATTGCTATTTGGGGTGATGATGTTTCTACACCAGAGATTGATGGTGCTCTAGATGGGCAAGCGATCTCATTTCAGTTGGTTGTTGATAATACATTATACGATGTTGAAATGCCTACAGCTGTTTCGTTTACGTCAAATAGTATTTCTGCTCAATTATCTTCAGCTATTCCGACATTAAATTGTGTTTTTGTTCCGGTTTTAGGGTGTACAGACCCTCTTGCGTCGAATTACAATATTTTTGCGAATGTAGATGATGAAACTTGTGAATACAGTATATGTGTTTGGTTTGACGTGAATAATTTTGCTATAGAATATTCAACAGTATTAGATGAGGTCGTTTTGTCTTATGATGTTACGAATTTAAGTGATCAGGTTGTTTTTGCTCCTGAATTTAATATTGAATTGGACTCCTCAATTTTTGTGTTGGGAGATTCAGTTTACGACAGTACTCAAATGAATCCGAATGATGTCGTAACAATTCATGAAGTTATTACAAATGACTTGGCATCACTTTCTTCGCTAGTTTTATTGTCCGGGCAAGTTTATTTAACAGGTACTACTGAGGATGCTGAAGGTGAAGTGGTGGATTGTTTGTTTGATCTTAATGAAGTGTTTGTAAATACGACACATGTTGGTTGTACCAGCCCTAATGCATACAATTATGTAGAAGAGGCTACGATTGACAATGGTTCTTGTGTTTCTATTTCAGAATATTTTGGAGAAGCTATTTATTTGCCTGATGGTAGTGGAGTGTCTTATACAACTACAGTTAATGTTACGACTTTTGATCCCTCAGCTGTTTTGGATGATGATGATTTTGTAGAGGTATGTGCTGAGATTGAGCATTCATATTTGGGGGATCTAAATATGTCATTAACTGCGCCAAATGGTACGGAAGTGATGTTGTTTACCCAAGATGGTGGTGGTACCTGGTTGGGTAATGCAATTGATGACGATTTAACAGAAAATGCGGGTGATTGCTGGAAATATTGTTGGTCTGCAAATCCGGATTTTGGGACTTTTGCAAATGAGTATGCAACGAATACAATGGTTGCTCCTTTAGGCGGTTATTCCATGATCCCGGGTTCTTATGAGCCTTTGGGGGATTTTTCAAATTTTGAGGGTTCGCCGGCCAATGGGGACTGGACACTAACTATTACAGATAATTTAGCAGCTGATAATGGCTTTATTTGTGCTTGGGATTTGTCAATGAATGTTGTAGCTGCAGGAGATATTGTGGATACATTAGTTGCTGAAATTCTTTCATATGATTGGTATTGTGCTGAAGAGCCGTCATCTATTGTAGATTACGATTCTACTAGGGTAGTCGTTCAGCCGACAATGTCTGGTATGCACACTTATGTGATGACGATTACCGATAGTTATGGTTGTGAGTACACAGAAGAATTTGAACTGGAAGTTTATGATGCTCCTATAGCCACATCAAACGGGTCTTCTTTGTGTACGTATGATCTTAATCTAGAAGCAACTAATGTTGTCGAGGGAGGGCTTTGGGAAGTGATTTATGAGCCTGAAGATGCAACAGTTGATTTTTCCCCTAATATAAATTCGCTTACTCCCGAAATTTCTGTGAGCGAATTTGGATCGTATGTTTTTAAATTCACGGATAGTGAATGTGAGACTTCAGATACTTTAGAGGTTCAATTTGAACAAGCCATCCCACAAATAACTTATGAGGAGTTAATGCGTTGTGAACTACAGACCGAATTATCGGTTCCAGCCTTGGGGATGGAAGAGGGTTGGGAATGGATTGATGGTCCTGTTTCGGCTAGCTTTACGGCTCCATTTTCACTTGAGACAGATCTGATTGTTAGCCAATACGGAGATTATACTTTTGGGTATACTGCCTGTGATACCACCTTAGAGTTTAACATTCTTTTTATGTGTGATTTGATTATCCCAAATGTAATTAGTTCTAATGGGGATGGTGTAAATGATTTTTTTACCATTAAGGATCTTACATATGAGTTTTATTCATACAGTAACATGAGTATTTATAACAGATGGGGCGATGAGGTTTATAAAAATGGTCACTACGGTTTAAATGGCAAGTGGTGGAATGGTCAAACTACGCATCAGGATGATGAACTTGCCGAAGGCGTTTATTTTTATGTTCTTAAAGTTGGAAATAAGGTTACTGAGGAAGAAGATATTTATCGGGGAACAGTACAGTTATTTCATTAATAACGATTTGGTTTAAGCGCTCGCTTTTTATAACAACATCGTTTACGGGATTTGATGTTACAATCATTTTTTATTTAAGCTAAGGACATTAGTTTGTTCTTTATTACTTCATATACTTTTTTCAATTCTTTTTCTTTAATACAATAGGGAGGAAGTATGTAAATTACGTTTCCTAAAGGTCTTAATAAAACGCCCTGATCTAAAAAGTCTTGGTATAATTGCTGACGAATTTTGCTTGCATAACCCGAAGAGTCTGCTTTTAATTCGATGGCTAAAATGGTTCCGGTTTGACGTATGTCTTTAATACCCTCAAACGATTTTATATTATTGGCAAAAGTTTCATGACTTTTAGCAATATTCTTTATTGCTGCCTGACATTCTTTTTTTTCCAGTAATATTAAACTTGCAATTGCTGCTGTACAACCAATAGGATTTCCGGTAAATGAATGTCCATGCAGGAAAGCCTTTTGAATATCGTCCCCTAAGAAAGCATTGTAAATAGCCTGCGTACAGGTAGTCAACGAAAGTGGTAAGGTCCCACCGGACAATCCTTTAGACATACAAATAAAGTCGGGTTCACCCTCTACCTGATTTACGGCAAAAGTAGTTCCTGTTCTTCCAAATCCTGTCATTACCTCATCGGCAATACACAATACGCCTTCCTCTTTGCATATTTGCATGAGTTTATTCAGTGTTTTAGGCTTGTACATTCTCATTCCGGCAGCTCCTTGTACGAGTGGTTCAAAAATGAAAGCTGCCACGTCACCTTTAGCAATTTCAGTTTTTAAACTTTTAATCGCTGCTTGTTCGTCTTTTGGAAAAGGAATGTGTGTGCTTTCAAAAAGTAAGTCTGAAAAGGGTGCAGAGAAAATGCTTCTTGCTCCGGCAGACATGGCGCCAAAAGTTTCTCCGTGGTAGGCGCCATCCAGAGCCACAAACCGGGTTTTATTTTCACCTTTATTTTTCCAGTATTGCACGCTCATTTTTAAAGCGATCTCCACAGCAGATGAGCCATCGCCTGAAAAGAAAAACTTTGCTTGATTTGCGGGTAAATGTTTTGAGAGTTTCTCACATAATTCTACTGCAGGGCTGTGTGTGAAGCCTGCAAAAACAACGTGTTCCAGTTTTCGCATTTGCTTGTAAACTTTCTCTGCTATGTAGGGGTGACTATGACCGTGTAGATTTACCCACCAGGATGAAATGGCATCGATGTATGCCTTTCCTTTATCATCTATGAGAAGCGTGCCTTCTCCTTTTACAATCGGAAGTGCCGGTCCGGCAGTCTTCATTTGTGTGAAGGGGTGCCAGATGTATTTTTGATCTTTTTCTACCAGACTCATTTTTTTAGTCTTCATTTAGTGAATTGTCCCCTGAGGGGAAAATAGATTTACACAAAGCTTAGATGAGAACATTCTTCAAATCCTGTCCGATCGAATTAATAACCGATTTATTTAAGTTTTCCAGTTCATCAATTCTTCCTAAAACTTCAATTCCACTCATCTTTGTGATGATGGATTCGGTGTCTTTATTTTCCTTTCCATTAAAGAGAATTCCTTTGACAGGAATGTTTCTTTGCTTTAAGAGTTCAATACTCATCAAAGTATGATTAATGCTCCCTAAATAATGACGGGATACTAAAATGACTTCACAATTTAGTGTTTCAATGAGGTTTAGTATCGTGTCTTTATCGTTTAAGGGAACGAGCAATCCACCTGCACCCTCAATCACCAAATGATTGTCGGTATGTGGCATTTTAATGGAAGAAATATCAATTTCTACTCCGTCTCTTTCTGCCGCTGCATGGGGCGACATTGACTGATTTAATCGATAGGCTTCCGGATGAAATTTAGATCGATTATTATCGATAAGGGTTTCAACTTTCATACGGTCGCTGTTATCTAATTCACCGGCTTGTATGGGTTTCCAGTAATCAGCCTTTAAGGCTTGTGTGATGATCGCCGAAGCAATTGTTTTTCCAACCTCAGTTCCTATGCCTGTTACAAAATACCGTTTCATACAATCAATTTTTCTAAACTTGACACACACATTTTTATTTCCTCTTCGGTGTTCAAGCTGTGGATGCAAATTCTAATCCGTTCTTTTCCTTCTTCAACCGTTGGGTGGAGTATTGCCCGGATATCAAAACCTTTGCTCTGTAAGTCGGCTTCAACCTTTTTTACCGTTTCATTTTCAGGAACCAAAATACACTGTATTGGACTGGAGCTTGAGATTAATTTCGATTGCAATTTTACCGATAGTAAAGATTGAAACAATGAAATATTTTGATGCAGTTGATTGATGATATCACCTGATCCTTTAAGCTTGTCATAAGCACTTTCTATGGCATTTAAGCTATGTTCTGAAAGGGCAGTGGTGTAGATGAAAGAACGTGCAAAGTTAATTAAATACTGCCTCAGGTTATCTGAGCCAAGAACAACAGCTCCGTGACATCCCATTGCTTTTCCGAAGGTATGAACACGTGCAAATATTTTTGATTCTAAGTTCAGACTTTGTGCCAGACCTACTCCGTTTTTACCTAAAACTCCTGTTGCGTGTGCTTCATCAAGAATGATATCAGCCTTGTATTTTTCGCAAACAGCTACAATTTTTTCCAGAGGGGCTTCATCTCCGTCCATGGAATAAATAGACTCGATAGTAACCAAAATGTGACCATCGGCTTGTTGGAGTTTTTTCTCTAAAGAGGCAATATTATTATGCTCAAAAGAAAATGAACGGGCATTTGAAAGGCGTACTCCATCTCTTATGCTGGCATGGATGTATTGATCGTAAATGATGGTATCACCTTTGTCTGCAATACATGAAAATAAGCCAATATTGGCATCGTAACCCGAATTGAATATCAATCCGGTTTCTGCCTTGTGAAATGTGGCAATTTTATTTTCCAGAAGTTCAAATTGAGTGGAGTTTCCACTGATTAAACGAGAGCCGGTAGCCCCTTGATCTTTGCACGCTTTTACGGACAGGTTTTTAGCAAACCCTAAGTAGTCGTTCGAACAAAAGTCAATCAGGTTTGAGTCGGCACGTAAAGACCGTAAGCTGTTTCTTTCCTTTCGGATCAGGAGCTTATCGCGAATCGTATCTTCTGTTTTGAAGCCTTTAGACATGTGGTAAAGATAGAAATCTTAGGCATAAAAAAAGAGTCCCGAATTCTCCGGGACTCTTTTTTTATTTAAACCGAAATAGCTTAGTCAGCTAGAACGATAATTTTATTGTTTTGCATTTCGATAACGCCTCCGTGAATCTCAAAAGATTCTTTTTGACCTTTATCCAAAACGATTGAAATTTCACCGGCCGTTAAAGTTGAAATAATAGGCGCGTGATCATTCAAGATCTCAAAGCCTCCATTTGTCCCGGGAAGTTTAATTGAACTGACTTCACCTTCAAATAGTTTCGCGTCGGGTGTGATAATCTCTACGAGCATTTGTGTGTGTTTTTAAGCTTTAGCTTCAGCTAAGATTTTGTTACCTTTTTCAACGGCTTCTTCAATAGAACCTACTAAGTTGAAGGCTGCTTCCGGTAAGTAGTCTAATTCACCATTAAGGATCATATTAAATCCTTTGATCGTGTCTTCGATGCTTACGTAAACTCCTTTTAAACCTGTAAACTGTTCTGCTACGTGGAATGGTTGAGATAAGAAACGTTGTACACGACGTGCGCGATGTACAGCTTGTTTATCTTCTTCAGATAATTCATCCAATCCTAAGATGGCGATAATATCCTGAAGCTCCTTGTAGCGTTGTAAGATCTCTTTTACATTTTGTGCACAAGAGTAATGTTCATCACCTAAAACTTCCGGACTAAGGATACGAGAAGTAGAATCCAATGGATCTACTGCCGGGTAAATACCTAACTCTGCAATTTTACGAGACAATACGGTTGTTGCATCCAAGTGGGCGAAAGTTGTCGCCGGAGCAGGGTCGGTAAGGTCATCGGCAGGTACATAAACTGCCTGTACAGAAGTAATAGATCCGTTTTTCGTTGAAGTAATACGTTCCTGCATAGCTCCCATCTCTGTTGCCAAAGTAGGTTGGTAACCTACGGCAGATGGCATACGTCCTAATAAGGCAGAAACCTCAGAACCTGCTTGCGTGAAACGGAAAATGTTATCGATAAAGAATAAGATATCACGTCCGGCACCATCTCCTTCACCATCACGGTAGTATTCAGCTAATGTCAATCCTGAAAGGGCAACACGAGCACGAGCACCCGGCGATTCGTTCATCTGACCAAATACCAAAGTAGCCTGAGAATTAATCATCTCTTTAGAATCTACCTTTGTCAGATCCCAACCACCTTGTTCCATGTCCTCTTCAAATTCTTTACCATATTTGATTACGCCAGATTCAATCATCTCACGAAGTAAGTCGTTACCCTCACGAGTACGTTCACCTACACCGGCAAATACTGAAATCCCATCGTGTCCTTTTGCAATATTGTTGATCAACTCCATGATCAATACGGTTTTACCTACACCGGCACCACCGAAAAGACCAATTTTACCACCCTTAGAGTAAGGCTCAACTAAGTCGATCACTTTAATTCCTGTAAATAAAACTTCAGAAGAAGTTGATAAATCTTCAAATCTCGGAGCATCACGGTGAATTGGGTATCCACCTTCTTTACTCACTGCACCGATACCGTCAATCGCGTCACCAACTACGTTAAATAAACGTCCTTTAATTTCCTCACCAATAGGCATCAGAATCGGAGATCCTGTAGCAACAACTTCGTTTCCTCTACTTAAACCATCCGTTGAATCCATGGAGATGGCACGAATGGTATCCTCACCAATGTGTTGTTGGCATTCAAGGATTACTTTTTCCCCATTTTCTCTAGTAATTTCAAGAGCGTCATAGATGTTAGGAAGGCTAGCAACACTGCTATCGAATTTCACATCGACTACAGGTCCGATAATTTGAGCGATTTTTCCGATATTTTTTGACATCGTAAAATATGTTTTGTTGAAAAATGAATTATCCTTGTTTACGGGCGCAAATTTATTGATTTTTATTTAATTAGATAATAGTCATCACCTTTTTTATTTTACTAATTTTGAATGCGCTTTTAAATACTAATGATTGCGCGTTTAGTTGCTGAGAATAATATCTTTAGATTTCTGTCTGTGAGAATATATCATAACATTGAAGAGTTTGAAAAAGTTGAAAATGCTGTTGTTACAACCGGGACTTTTGATGGGGTACATATTGGGCATTTAAAAATCATTGATCGACTGCGTCAGATTGCGAATGATAGTAATGGTGAGACCGTTTTACTTACCTTTTTTCCACATCCGAGAATGGTTTTGTTTTCGGATGATGACCTAAAGCTTATTAGTACAAAAAATGAGAAAATTGCCCTTTTGGAAAAGGCCGGAATAGATCATTTGATCATACATCCATTCTCCAGAGAGTTTTCGCGTTTATCTTCTGTAGAGTTTGTTCGTGATATTTTAGTCAATAAAATTGGTACGAGTTGTTTGGTGATTGGTTACAATCATCATTTTGGAAGGAATAGAGAAGGGAGTTTTGAGCATTTAAAAGAATATGGCCCTTTGTACGGATTTCAGGTTGAAGAAATATGTGCACAGGACGTTCATGAAGTTTCGGTGAGTTCAACAAAAATTCGAAAAGCTTTGAATGAAGGTCATATTAAGACCGCTAGAACCTATTTAACTTACGATTTTAGTTTAACCGGAATCGTGGTGAAAGGCGATCATTTGGGCCATCAAATAGGTTTTCCTACCGCAAATATAAAAGTAGTTAATAGCCATAAACTAGTTCCTGCTAACGGTGTTTATGCAGTGCGAGTTTTAGTTCGAGATAAGGAGTGTCAAGGGATGCTTAATATAGGTGTTCGCCCTACCGTAGATGGAACAGAAAAAACCATCGAAGTACATATCATCGATTTTAATGAGGATATTTATGGCGAAGAATTAACGGTGTTCTTTGACGATTGGATCCGGGAGGAACAAAAGTTTGAGGGCTTAGACGCGCTTAAAGCTCAGCTTGAAAAAGACAAAATTGCGGTATTAAACAGATGACAATTGAAAACTGTCATGCAGTCGTGCAGTCAAATGGTCATGCAGTCCTAACCTATAGGTTTGATACTCGTTAATGAAAAGCAATTAGCTTTCAGCCCCAAAGGGGCGTAACGACTTAAGTAGCAGTGAACTGCTACTGCACGGAATACCAAAACCCCCAAACCCCGGAGGGGTGAAACAAAAAAAGTTAAAAGTACTTGAAGCCCCGCATGTGCAGGGCTAAGTGCTTAACTCAAAACTTATCACTTAAACCCTGATCGACAGCATCGGGACAACACTGGTCACCGGTCACTAGTTACGATTGTCAAGATCATTTCTTCAATCCTTTCAAATTGCACATTAAAATTCAGGTCTAAATACTTCGCTCTGCCGGATTTTATATTTTCTATTTGAATATCTTCCTTGTAGTTTAGGGTTTTATCGCCTACATATTTAAGTACAGATTCTTTTGCCCCCCATAATTTACAAGCCAGTTCTATTGATGGGTTTTTTTGAAATTCACAGTATTCCTTTTCTGAAAGAATTCTGGGAATGAGCTTAAGCATCTTTTCTATTGGCTCTTCAATGTCAAGGCCAATATTTTCCTCACCAAAAGCAATGGCGATATAATTTTTACTGTGTGAAATAGAAATGTGGCTTACTTCTTTAATATAAGGTCTTCCCGAATGGTGGTGTTTTAACTCCGTTTTTTTGCCAAATAAGTTTTTCAGGGTAAGTCGGGTTGCAAGAAATTCCGTTTTTCGTTTTTCATTTTTTAGTTGATGAGCATCTTCAAGCTCTTCTATGGTAAATAGAGGGTTTTTTATTAGATCACTCGATGCAGAAATCACTTTCCAAACATAGATATGATTATTATTCAGCGCTATTTTGTGAAATATTTGTTTCATTTCTGAGGTAAAGATATGCATCTTACCTTAAAGAGTTTCGACTAAATTTTGTTGTATCTTTGCACTCTAAATTATCATAAAAATGGGTGCTACTATCATGAGAGATATTCAATACAAGGTTAAGGATATCAGCCTTGCAGATTGGGGAAGAAAAGAAATTCGTCTGGCTGAGGCAGAAATGCCCGGTCTTATGTCAATTCGTGAAGAATACGCTGCGGCGCAACCCTTAAAAGGTGCTCGTATTGCAGGTTGTTTGCATATGACGATCCAAACGGCTGTGTTAATTGAAACACTAACAGCTTTAGGAGCAGAGGTTCAATGGTCTTCCTGTAATATTTTTTCTACTCAGGATCATGCTGCTGCTGCAATTGCTGTTTCTGGTGTTCCTGTGTTTGCATGGAAAGGAATAAGTGAAGAGGAGTTTGACTGGTGTATTGAGCAGACTTTATTCTTCGGTGAAGATCGCAAGCCCTTAAACCTGATCTTAGATGATGGTGGTGATTTAACGAATATGGTGTTCGATTTATTTCCGAATCTGGTAGAAGGAATTAAAGGTTTGTCGGAAGAAACAACTACCGGAGTTCACCGTTTGTACGAAAGAGAGAAAAACGGGACTTTGCTAATGCCTGCCATTAATGTAAATGACTCGGTTACCAAATCGAAATTTGATAATAAATACGGTTGTCGTGAGTCTTTAGTTGACGGTATTCGTCGTGCTACAGACGTGATGATCGCTGGTAAGGTTACTGTTGTTGCAGGTTACGGAGATGTAGGGAAAGGTTCAGCGCAATCATTACAGGCGGCAGGAGCTCGTGTTATTGTTACCGAAATAGACCCTATTTGTGCACTTCAGGCCGCTATGGAAGGTTTTGAGGTGAAGAAAATGGATGATGCAGTAAAAGAAGCGGATATCGTTGTAACCACAACAGGAAATAAAGATATTATTGTTGGTCGTCATTTTGAAGCGATGAAGGATAAGACGATTGTTTGTAACATTGGTCATTTTGATAATGAAATCGCTGTGACCTGGTTAAATGATAACCACGGAGCTACAAAAATCGAGATCAAACCTCAGGTAGATCAATACACGATAGGGGATAAAGACATTATATTATTGGCCGAAGGTCGTTTGGTGAACTTAGGTTGTGCTACCGGACATCCTTCATTTGTGATGTCAAACTCTTTTGCAAATCAAACATTAGCTCAGTTAGAGCTTTGGTTAGATTCTGGCAAGTACGAAAACAAAGTTTATACTTTGCCTAAGCATCTGGATGAAAAAGTAGCCCGTTTGCACCTCGCTAAATTGG
>Ga0208881_1000834_pt1 | contig 10802 bp, 9 predicted proteins | sample Knorr_S23_td_AAI_FD_185610 | JGI IMG/M metagenome (GOLD analysis project Ga0208881, IMG submission 185610) | Marine microbial communities from Southern Atlantic Ocean transect - Knorr_S23_td_AAIW_ad_876m_LV_B (SPAdes) (version 2) | ecosystem: Environmental > Aquatic > Marine > Oceanic | place... | reverse complement strand
CCGCAAGCATCAAGATATCCTCAGTCTGTTCTGATTCGATCACATCGATAACATCATCAAACGTGATCCGGCCAAGAAGCACACCTTCATCTGTCACCACCGGTATTGCTGCTAAATTGTAGCGGCCAAGAAGTCTCCCAACCTCTTCTTGGTCCACATCCGGCAATACTGTCACACTGGGCTCTTCTACTAGTCCTTCAATGCTAGCTGCCGGGTCCGCAACCACGAGGTCATCTAACCTCATCGTGCCCAGAAGCCGACGCTTCTGATCAATCACAAAAACTGTGTAAAAATCCTCTACATCCCTACCCTGTATGCGAACCTGCCTAATCGCCTCATCTGCCTTTAAGGAACCCTCTACCTCAACGAGCTCGGTCGTCATGAGTCCGCCAGCTGTTTCTTCACCGTAGCTTAATAGGCGCTTGATATCTCCAGCTTCGTCGACCGGGAGTGCAGCTAAGATGCTCCTCTGGTCCTCAGGTCCTAGCTCGCCTATAAGATCCGTTGCATCGTCATCCGCTAGTTCTTTAAGGAATTCAGCGACCTTCTCGGCTGGAAGCGCTACCAAAAGTTCAGCACGCCCCTCACCCTCATCCATTTCTGCGAGGGTTTCAGACGCCAGCGTCGTCGGGAGCGTGCACAAGATCTCCACCCGATACTTTTCATCTAATGATTCTATGAGGTCAGCAAGATCCGACGGATGCAATTCTACAGCCTGATCTGAGATAGATCTTAGTTTACCGGACGCTGCTAGTTCGTCGATTTGTTCCCGCAACTTCTCGGTGTGGTGTGCCGACTTCTTCATCAGTGGATCTTGGAGTTTGTGGGGCGGGGTTCACAACCTTGGCGCGTGCTACTGTGGCGCTCTACAGTCCATCCAAGGCGCTGGAAGATCCCCGAGACAGCTAACCCTCGCAAGGCACAAATCGCAAAGCTACTCTGGGTGGTTGCATACCTGACGAACGAGTCGTTCCTGGAGCTTAAACATAGGACTTGCGAAACGGTCTGAATCTTCTGGATGATCATGCCCCAGCACATGCAGTGCACCATGGACCACTAATCTGACAAGCTCTTCGTCGAGTGGTATTTCATGCTCCTTCGCCTGACGGCTTGCCTGGTCCACGCACACGTACACATCGCCAAGCGGTAGCTCAGTCGTACCCATGGAAAACGCGAGCACATCCGTTGGAGCATTCCGGCCCAGATAGCGAGCATTCAACTCCCCCATCTCCTGATCGCCAAGCAGGGTTATCGAGAACTCACCGGTCCGACCGTCTTCAATTAGAGTCTGATGTATCGCTTGCTTCAACAACAAGCCTGGGGCGCCCTTGTAAGGACCAAGATTGACTTGGATGTCCAAGAGAGATCGGCCCAGGATCAGCCAGATGACCCTTCTGCTAAACCCTTTTTTTCAGCAGGCCCATCTAGGGTGGATGAATCGTCCTTCGAGTCTATAGTATCCGTAAGATGTCTGGTCGCTGGATATTCGATCCGGCGATGCATAACGCCTGAAAGGATCTTTACGAACTCAGCCTTCACTTTAGCTACCTCACGCAAGGTAAGTGGGGCTTCCTCAAGCTGGCCATCAGCGATCTTGCCATCCACAACCGTATCGATCAAATCTTGCAGCCGGAGTACAGTGGGTTCTTGCATAGCACGTGTCGCAGATTCGCAGGAATCTGCAAGCATTACAATTGCCGTTTCCTTTGATTGAGGCTTTGGGCCAGGATATAAAAACCTCTCAGAATCAACCTCCCCACCCATCTCCTCACGCGCCTTCTCAAAAAAGAAACCGATCCGTTGAGTCCCGTGGTGTTCAAGAATAAACTGCGAGATCACCTGTGGAACCTTAGCCTCGCGGGCAAGCTCTAGGCCCTCGGTAACATGCTCACGTAAGATCTCCGCCGATGTGGATGCTTTGAGCTTATCGTGTGGATTGCGTCCCTCTGGTTGATTTTCTACGAAGTAGTGGGGTTTGAGCATCTTCCCCACATCATGGTAGTAAGCACCCACTCGACTAAGGAGCCCATTCGCTCCAATAGCAATGGCTGCGCCTTCTGACAAATTTGCGACGTTGACCGTGTGGGCATATGTACCTGGTGCCTCCGAGGATAGCCTCCTAAGCAAAGGACGAGTGGGATCGGCCCACTCGAGAAGTGTTTGATCCGTAGTGATCCCTGTGAACCATTCAAAAACGAAGAGACAGCCCATTGCAAGTAAGGCGGATACTGCTGCGTTGCTTCCCGCTAAAGCAGCATCTCGAGCCACTTCAGGCATAGCCCGGGATGTTGCTAATCCGAGGCTTAGAAGCATCAATCCGGTCACCGAAGTGATGATCGCAATTGAGACCCACCAGTCCGAGCGTCGTCGCAGTACCCTGACGCTCAACGCTGCCGCCGAACCACCGGCCGCAATCAGAAGAAAAGTCTCGTAGGAAGAAAAAGGGACCAGTCTGCCAGTTATTGCTGCAAGGACAAGCACAAGAAAAAGCGATATGCGGGTATCCCACAGAATCGCAATAGGCAAAGCTACGAACGCAATAGGAAGCAACGCGACAGAGCCGATGAAAAAAGCTGCTGAAAAATAGGCAGCAACAAGCAGAGAAATCAGCAGAAGCCAGTGGAATGTGGCATACAGTTTAGGGCGATTGAAGAAGATCAGAAGACCAAAAAGACCGAGCAGCATTAAGTTGATTAAGCCCGTACCCAAGAACGCCCCAACGGCTACCCCTTGGGCCTGCACGAGACCCCGATTGCGACGCTCAGCTTCATGAGCGTGGAGGTGTTCGAGCACTTCGGGGCCAATCGGATCCCCCTGCCTAACTATCGACTGGCCCTCAAGAAAATCTTGCTTGATTGTCTCAATTGATCTAGCAGCGGCATCCCGGTCCATCTCTGTCGCCACAACATTGAGAACGTAGCTGTATTCGATGTGATGGATCAGAACTAGATTCAATAAATCAGATATAGAGGGAGGTGTTCCTGGGGGCAGTAGCAGTGCCGCTTCGTTTAAGAAGTCACGAGTCGTAAGCACTTCTGAGATCTGAGCAGTTCGCTCAACTGAATCGTTATCGCGAATTGTAATTCGGGTCGTGCTCAGATCCGCTACTCGAGCAGCTTCCACAACGCCATCTTCCATGATCTCGCGGACCGCACGAGTTGCAGAACGGTGAAATGCATTCCGTGCTGTATCACCTATGATGTAGTCGACTTGTTCGGGCGTCGCGATAATGCTGCTAGCCTGAAGGGTTTCTTCAAACCTGACTCGATCGCTTACCGCCGCTGCAGAATCCAATTCGCTGAAGAAACGGTCGATCCGAGCCACCATAGTATCGCCAGCATTAGGCTCCACATCGAATGTGGGAGGCACCACTTCCCTAGCAAGCTGTGTTTCATCTTCAAGTTCAGATGGGGATTTTGGCACACTAAAAGCGATTTCTGCGATCACGTCATCAGGAGCCACGCTCCAATCTTCGAAAGGACGTGATTCATTTCCCGTTGACGGCGGGAAGAGTGCAGTCACCAGGATTGAGAGCGTAATGAGCAAAAGAACCCTCAAACCATGATGAAGAAGTCTCTGCCCCCTCGAGTCTCCTGGTTCACCTGACAGGCCGAAGAACATGCTGCCGGTCTCGTTTGGCTGGCTCATGTGTCGAACCCTTTTGTCTCCTGAGGAACTTCGGCATAAGCCTTGATAATGTCCTTGACCAACCGATGACGGATCACATCCTTAGAACTCAGGTAGATGAAAGAGATTCCATCTATATCAGAGAGGATGCGCTCGACTTCGAGCAGGCCTGAATGATCCCTCCTCGGCAGATCAATCTGGGTCTTATCGCCAGTAATGACGACTTGAGAGTTTAGCCCTAAGCGTGTGAGGAACATCTTCATTTGCGCAGTCGTAGCATTTTGAGCTTCATCCAAGATCACGAATGCATCCGAAAGTGTTCGGCCCCGCATGTAGGCCAGAGGTGCGATTTCTATTGTGGAGTCGCCAAGGGCCCGCCTCATGCGATCACTCGGCATCATATCTTCAAGAGCATCATAGAGTGGCCGGAGATATGGATCGACCTTCTCCTGTAGATCACCTGGGAGGAATCCGAGGTTCTCTCCTGCTTCCACAGCGGGACGAGCCAGGATAATTCGACGAACGCGTTTCTTGTACAGAGCATCTACAGCGCAAGCGACTGCCAAATAAGTCTTACCAGTACCGGCAGGTCCTATACCAATAACAATGTCATTGCTGGTAATTGCTTCAATGTACACCTGCTGTCCTGAAGACTTCGGAGAGATAACCCGTCGGGACCCTGGCAGCGCAATCCTTATCATATCTTCAGCAGACACGATGCCATCCTCTCCTTGGATGGTGACTCCATCAGCAAAACGTGCGATGTCTGTCACATCAAAGGGTACACGGAGTTTGGATAGCTCGATTATGTGCTGCACCACGGGTATAGCGCGTTCAACAGCGGACTGGGAACCCGAAAGAATCAATTCGTCTCCACGCATTACAATACGGATGCCGAATAAGCTTTTTAGCTCCTGAACGTTTTGATCATTAACGCCAGTCAACATCAGAGGATCAGCACCCTGAGCGTCTAATCTGTGTTCCGCGATTGTTTCGCCGTTCGCCAATGTTTCTCCTGAAGGTGGAAGGCCGAGGTCGCTCGTCCTAATACTACCCTTCCGAACTCTTGAGGGTCGTTAGACCGAGTTCTGAAAGCTCTTCGTTGCCCACCAAAGCAGGTGCTTCTTCATATAAAGCTCGGGCTGCCGTGGTCTTGGGAAAAGCTATGACGTCCCTGAGACTCTCAGACCCTGAGAATCTTTGTACGATTCGGTCCACACCAAGCGCGATTCCCCCGTGAGGCGGGGCCCCAGCCGACAGGGCATTAAGGAGAAAGCCAAATTTCTGCTCTATTTCATGATCGCTTAGGCCTAAGGCTCGAAGAATTCTCCGCTGAATTTCGGGTTGATGAACCCTGACACTTCCCGAGCCCAGTTCATTACCATTATAGACAAGATCATAGGCAGTACCTCGGACAGAAGACGGATCTGACTCGAGCAGGTCAATATCATCGGGGTGAGGCATGACGAACGGATGATGGCTCGGTGTGATCTCACCATTTCTTAGATCGAATAAGGGGAAATCCGTTACCCAAAGCCAAGAATGTTCTTGTTCCGGAGTAAACTCGAGTGCTTCTGCGGCCTCAGAACGAACTGCGGCAAGAACCGGAGAAGTGAGTGAGTCAGGTCCAAACGCTACGAACGCGAGATCTCCAGGCAATAATCCCATAGCTAATGAGTCTTCAGGACCCAAGAACTTTCCAAGTGGCCCTGATGCTCCACCTTCTGCTTGCTTGGCCCACAATAATCCCGGCGCACCAACCTCCTTTGCCTTAGACTCTATACTAGCGATCTGCCGTCTAGATAGTTTGGCTCCCCCCGAGAGGCGCAGTCCACGAACTCTAGCACCGGCCTCTACTGCAGAGTCAATCATATTGAACCCTAAACTGGATGTAGCTTGGGTCCAATCAGTAATCTCCAGTTGGTATCTAAGGTCCGGACGGTCTGAGCCATACCGCTCCATCGCTTCTGCCCAAGTGAGTCTAGGAAAAGGCTGTGAGATATCCATCCCAGCGGTATCGGCCAAACATACCATCAGTCCCTCAATCCAGGAGAAGATATCTTCAGGTTCAATGAATGAAGCCTCGACATCTATTTGTGTGAACTCTGGTTGGCGGTCTGAACGCAGATCCTCATCACGGAAACAGCGTGCGATCTGGAAGTAACGGTCAAAACCAGAAACCATCAGTATTTGTTTATAAATTTGGGGACTCTGAGGTAGTGCATAGAACTCTCCATGGTGCACCCGACTAGGCACTAAATAGTCGCGAGCTCCTTCCGGGGTCGCCTTAGTAAGGATTGGAGTCTCAACCTCGATAAAACCGCACCCATCTAAGTAATTCCGAGTAGCCAGAACCAGTTTATGCCTCAATACCAAGGCATCCTGCAGTTCAGAACGCCTTAGATCGAGCACTCGATGCTTCAACCGGAGTTCCTCTGTGGGAAGTTCATCTTCCGGCCCTCTATAAACCGGTATCACAGGGGTCTGTGCATTCGAAAACAATTCCACAGACCTCGCATGGACCTCTATCTCTCCAGTTCCCATGTCTGGATTCTGTGCCCCCAGAGGTCTTAAAACGACAATTCCTTTAACCTGGATTACATCCTCATGACCCAATCCACGTGCACACTCTAGAGAAGCTTCCTCAGTCCAATCAGGCCCGAATGAGACCTGTACCAGCCCACTTCTGTCTCTAAGATCAACAAAAAGCAAGCCACCCAAGTCTCTTCGTCGGTGAACCCAACCTGCTAAGGTTACTTCAGAGCCTTCATGGCTAGCTCTAATACGACCTACCATTCGGGAACGTATTTGGGTTCGCTCAATCGATGTTTCGGACATAATCAGCCGTTTTAGTCAGTATTTACGGTACCCTAATACCTCTAAATTAAGCTTTGGGAGCAACCAGTACGTAAAAGCGTACCCCATAAGTACTCCCATCGTATCAGCCAACAGGTCAGCAGCAGACGGGTTTCTCCCTGGTACGAAAGACTGGTGCCACTCATCACTCACTCCATAAATGATTCCGATGGCGATCACAGTCCAGTGTGCCAAACCACTATTACTACTCAACCGACCAAACTGTAAGGTTCCTCCTAGCACAGAATATAGCGCCAGATGCATCACCTTATCATCGAAGGGGAAGGAGAAAGAGAAGGCAAACGAGGACAAATCCGAATCTGACAACGAACTCAACAGAAACAGGACCATCGCCCACCCGATGGCGGGGGCCCAGGCGATCAGCTGACGGGTCACTCGGGTTGGAATCTGCCTCGTCTTCAGCATGTTATCGTGGGTGGCTAAGTTAAGCTTGCCTGTAGAGCGATTCAAGAAACATATGGGCTTCTCCGCCCACCACTCAATCATGTCTAAACGCTCGAACCCTGATCTCCTGTCCCTTCCGCCTGAAGACTTAGCACGGGCCCTCGAAAAACATTTTCGACAACGAGACCAGCCCACCTACCGAATCGACCAAGTTCGACGATGGCTATATGAAGGCCTCTCAGGTTCAATCGATGAGATGACAGACCTTCCTATGAGTGAGAGAGATGCACTAAAGGACTCTTTCATTCTCACTGAGCTTGAGGAAACTCGTGTTGAGGTCAGCCAGGACGGGACAGTTAAGCACCTTTGGTGCCTCTCGGACGGAGAGTTTATTGAGTCAGTTCTCATCCCCACCAGAAAGCGCCTTACCCTCTGTATCTCTTCACAAGCCGGATGCGCTATGGGATGCACATTTTGTGCTACTGGATGGGGTGGCTTCCAGCGACAACTCACGACTGGGGAAATCGTATCTCAGTATTCGGCTTCAAGGCGATGGGCTGAGCATCATCTGGGGACCACGATCTCGAACATAGTATACATGGGTATGGGAGAACCTCTCTCAAACCGGAAGGCGGTCCATGACTCTCTCTCCATCTTAAACCAAGGATACGCTGTCGGTGCGCGTAGGATTACTGTTTCGACAGTCGGGGTTGTCCCCGGCATCCTGGAACTCGCAGAACGACCCGAACAATTTCGACTAGCCCTGTCCCTCCATGCACCAATAAGCGAACTGCGTTTAAGTCTTATTCCCTTGGAGAAGCGGCATCCTCTTCCCGAAGTCCTTTCCGCTTTGAAACGCTTTAACCAATCAGGGGGAAAACGGATCACCTTCGAATACACAATGATCCGCGGGGTAAATGATGCCTTAGAGCTCATAGCCCCACTGGTGGAACTAGCTCGGAGCGTTGAAGCCTACGTTAACCTGATACCCTTTAATCCAATTCCATACCAGAACTGGGAGCCATCAGAGCTTCACCGAATCAAGAACTTTGCTAAAAATCTCAATAAACATGGGGTTCCTGCAGCTATCCGTGAGACCCGGGGGCGTGACATTGATGCTGCGTGTGGGCAATTGAAAGCCCATGCGCTGGTCCAGTTGGAAAAACCTAGACAATCGTAAGCTCGAGTGTAATAGAAACAGCCAACGAAACCTTTCTTCCTTAGTCGATTGCACGAGCGATGCGGTCCCACCTGATTTCTCGTACCCAGGGAAATGGTCTGAACGAATCCCTGTTGTAAGAGAAGTACGTGAAAACCACCCTCCCCTCTAGCCGCCAACCCTCTAACAGCCCCCAATACCGTGAATCGAGGCTCGTTTCGCGGTTATCACCCAACATGAAGTAGCGGTCCTCAGGAATTACGATGGGTCCCCAGTTATCCCTGGTAGGGGAATAGCTCGATCTATCGACTCCAGCTAATAGGTAGTCTGGCTGCCACTCCATCCAAGGAGGCATCCCTGCCTCATCCTGGCGATTTGTGTGCTTCACATAGGGCTCATCTAAACGTTCTCCGTTCAGAAATAGCACCTGATCCTGCATTTCTAATGTGTCACCAGGCATGCCTACTAGACGCTTCACTAGTTTAATCTCGGTTTCGTGCGGTGGATCGAACACGATTACGTCACCCCGTTTCGGCGACGAGTACCCTGGGATACGGATGTCAGTGAATGGTATCTGGGAGCCAATCGCGGCTCTGTTGGCAACCAACATGTCCCCCACAAGCAAAGTCTCTTCCATCGATCCGGATGTGATGACGAAAGTTTGCAACAGAAAGGACCTGAGGAAAAAGAAAAGTACTAACGCGATAAGAATGGATTTGACCCATTCGATCACCGCATTAGGCTGCTTTTCAGCCGAGGTCAACGCATCACCAGCAATCGCCGTTCAGACTCTAACACTAGTCCCCTCTTTCTTATTCTTAGACATAACACAGACATAGATTTCGCCTACCTATGAAGCCCTAATAGTGTTCTAGCGCGGCAGCCAACTCCAGAGGTCCCACCACACTGTGGTGGTTTCCTCAGATTGGGTGCTATCCACGGGCGGTAGCCATTGGCTACCAAGTAGCACTGAGATATCGAGATACAGATTGGAATCTGGCTCGCTGCGGACATTACGAATTCCAAGTACCGACGCAACTGAAAGCGCAGGGTTAGGATCACCGATCCTATCTACAACTACGGATTCCACCTGGTCAAAAGAGCTTGCATTTCCAAAGGAGACCACATCAAAACCGGCTGATCGAAGGACAGCGGTAGCCTCTCGGGCCACCCCTGAAACACCACCAGCATTAAGAACCTCCACCGTTACTCGCCCATCCACTACGGGTTGATTAACGGCAGTCACCTCATCTAGTGGAGCCGACTCCTCTGGCAGACGAAGCAGTATCGTCCCTGCTATTAGTAGTATAAAAAGTGAGATGCCCACCAACACCAGCCGAATAAGTAGCTTCAACGACCGTTCACCAGGGCATTCCAGAAACCGACGCTCTCAGAATAAAGCTCCAAACCATGCTTAATAGTATAAGAGATTCTGGCCGCAACAATTTCCGTAGTCACGTTATTGAGTTCCTCAGGCATGCGTGCACGCATGCTCTCACACCACTCCACCCTAAACATCCGCCCAGGTTCCAAGAAATCTGCACAATACAATGCCCGGCCAAGTCTATTCAGGGACTTATGACCCACGCTGTGATAGGCAATTGCTGATAGTAATTCATCATCTAGAATCCCTTCCGAACGTAGTTTCTCTGTGACCGCAGGGCCGTGAAGCATCTCAGGTGGCCAGTTTCCGAACCTGGAAGGAATCTTGGGTCGAAGGGTCTCGGGATCGTCTTCACGGAGCGCATCGTGGAGGTATCCACTGGCTCGCCAGCGAGCCGTCTCAACCTCTGAGAGATGAAGAGATTCCGCCCAATTACCTAGTAGCGACGAGACACGCATCATGTGCTCATAGCGTGCCGAACTCACCGTGCTCCAATCTGGCAACCGCCCTTCAACGGCAGCCTCTACGATCGGGTGAAGTATTTTTCTCACACATAAACATGGCGAGGGTCAGTATCCTATGGAAATCCGAATAGGCTAAAAGAACTATTATTCGGTAGCCAACTTCGGATCTCTACTTCTACCAATATTCTTTTGGGAAGTCATCCTCTGTCCATTCCTATCCGGATGCTATGGAGAAAATCAGCACCTCCGTCAATCCCACCCTTGTCCAGCGCTTCGATCAGGGCACTACCTATGACGACACCATCTGCTACTCCAGCAACTGAGGCTGCTTGCTCGGGTGTTGAAATCCCGAATCCAACCGCCACTGGCAACGAGACAACAGAGCGAATCTGGCCCAATTCTTCTGCGAGTGACTCGCGTAGCTTCACACGTGTTCCTGTCACCCCAGTTCGGGAAATGTAGTACACGAAGCCAGATCCCCCACGAGTCACTTTAGGGACTCGTTCAAATGGGGTAGTAGGAGCGATGAGCCGAATCAGTGCAAGCGGAGATTCTGAAATTCTCGCCTCCACTTCGGGATCAGCCCCAGTCGGCAGGTCCGTCAGAAGAATACCATCCGCACCAGCGGTAACTGCGTCAGAAAGAAATGCTTCCAACCCATAAGCCAGAATCGGATTCAGGTAGCTGAAGAGCACGATAGGGAGGTCATTCCCATCCCGAAATGTCCGGAGGTCAGCCAGAACTGAGGCCACCGTAGTCCCGTTTTCTAGTGCCGCGAACGATGAGCGCTGGATCGTAGGACCATCTGCCAATGGGTCAGAAAAAGGGATACCTAATTCGATAATGTCCGCACCAACATCCTTAAGCCGTTCGAGCAACGGAACTGTCGCATCACGATTAGGATAAC
>Ga0208881_1000829_pt1 | contig 10832 bp, 8 predicted proteins | sample Knorr_S23_td_AAI_FD_185610 | JGI IMG/M metagenome (GOLD analysis project Ga0208881, IMG submission 185610) | Marine microbial communities from Southern Atlantic Ocean transect - Knorr_S23_td_AAIW_ad_876m_LV_B (SPAdes) (version 2) | ecosystem: Environmental > Aquatic > Marine > Oceanic | place... | reverse complement strand
TTGGGCCAGTTTTTCATCCGCCTTACGGGCTTGTTCCAGTGCAAGTTCCGGAACCAGAGTAACGATGGCATTGACCTGCGGATTTACCTTTTCGATTTGGGCCAAATGCGCTTCCATTGTTTCAACCGCAGAAATCTCACCAGAACGGATTTTCTGCCCAAGCTCAGTTGCTGTTAAAAAACAAAGTGATGTATCATACATACTGAATCTTCAGAAAAATTGGTAAGAATCCCTCAGTGATATTAAAAACTAAACAACCAGATAGAATCTCTTTATTTATTTCAAACGTAAATCCGCCAGTACTTGTTGTGCTTGCGCAGCCATCAAACGCGCATCGGAACTTACAACAACATAATCAAATCCCAACTCGATCATCCGGCGTGCAAACGCCGCAGTTAAAGTATAAATGCCTGCACGAATGCCTTGAGTATGGGCTGTTTTCAAAATGGTTTCAATGGCTTCCAGTAAAACGGGCTCCTCATAGTTCCCGGGAACATATCCCAGAGAAAGCCCCAAATCGCTTGGGCCTACAAACACTGCATCCAGCCCTTCCACGGCCACAATGTCATCCAGATTGTCCAGAGCTTTTTGTGTTTCGATCATTGCAAACGTCAAAATAGTTTCATTTGCGTGTTGGGCATAGTCCTCTCCTGCGTAAAGAATGGAACGGCCCGGTCCAAAGCTCCTAGTTCCTTTCGGATCATAACGACAGTACGAGACGAATCGCTCTGCATCTTCACTTGTGTTGATCATAGGACAAATAACACCATAGCTGCCGGAGTCCAAAACTTTCATAATGATCCCCGGTTCCAGCCAGGGGACCCGCACAAAAGGGGTCACTTCAGTAGTTGAAATTGCGGTGAGCATCGGAACGAGTTCTGAAGCATCCACCAAACCATGCTGCATGTCAATGGTTAACACATCCCACCCTTGATGGGCCATGATTTCCGCAGAATAGCCATTTGGTATAGAAAGCCATCCTCCTATAGCGGCTTGGCGGTTTTTCCATAATTCTTGAACCCGATTAACTTTCATTCCATCTCCTTTTTTTGTTGTTCCATTTGATTGCCCAATTCCACGACCAAAGAAAGTGAGAGACACATCAAAGCACTCAAAACCACTCCCCTGAATCCGAAAACTTCTATTTCCTCTACTTCCAGACACACATCCGAAAAAAGTCCTAAAGGGCTGAGAATGCTTTCACTGATCACGATCACTGGAATTCCACGTTCTTGAACATTTCCAGCCAATTTGAGGACTTCATTAGCATATGGAGAAAAACTAATAGCAAGTAAAACATCTCCCTTACGGATAGTTTTTCCCTGTTCGGCAAACATTCCTCCCACACTGTCCAAAAGCATATTAGGTACTCCAAGATGGCTTAAAGCATAAGTCAAATAAGTGCCAATCGGGAAAGATCGACGCTGTGCTGCAATATGTACCACATCTGATTCTATCATAATCGCGGCCGCTTTTTCTAAATCTTCATCTGTTACGGTTTTTCTAAGACTTTGCAGCGCTTGGATTCCACCTTGTATGAAATTTCCAATATTCGACTTATCCCCTTTCTTTAGTTGACTCATCTCCAGATTAAGATTCTGCACTCTTTTTTGATATTCGTTCATTCTGCTCACCAGACCCTGCTGAAATACTTTCTGCATTTCACTGAATCCGCTGAAGCCAAAACTTTTGGCAAACCGAATTAAACTTGAAGGAGGAACTTCCGAGTTTTCCGCGATGACAGCAATTGTTTCCATCCCCATTTCGTTGGGGTGGCTCATGGCATAGCGGGTGATTTGCTGAAGACGACGGCTCAGAATGCTGTAACGTTCAACCAGTTCATTTCTCAAGTGTTCATAATCCACTTTACCTCCTTTTATCTACGATTAATTAGACATGCTGAGTCTTAACTCTTGCGTGTATAAATCAAATATTTAATCTTCCGGATTAACCGGAATTGAAATGTACTAAAAAATAATTAAAAAAAACTTGACAAATATTTTTTATGTAGTATATTTCATTTGTGAAACAAAATGAAATATAATTTTCATATTGTTTTTTCCATATTTTTGCGGGACCACATGGACTGATTAAAGAAGCCATGTTGAATTTATGGAAAATTTCTGACAATAAATTCTTTATCAATTAAAAACAAATAATCAAAGGAGATAGTATGAAGAAACTAATGAAAAATCTGCTGGGAGCCGTCGCACTTTCAGTGGGGTTAACTTTAGCAAGTGGAGCAGCACAAGGAATGGGACATGAGAAGTACATTTTGGTCAGCCATGCTCCAGATTCTGATTCATGGTGGAATACAATCAAGAATGGTCTCGCGCTTGCGGGTAAGCAGATGGGGGTCGAAGTGGAATACCGAAATCCTCCGACCGGTGACCTTGCTGATATGGCTAGGATCATTGAACAGGCCGCTGCTTCCGGCCCAAACGGCATTATCACAACGCTAGCAGATCCTAATATTCTTGCAGGACCAATCAGGGCTGCTGTAGATTCCGGTGTAGACGTAATAATTATGAACTCCGGAACCCCAGAAATGGCTCGTAAGGTTGGTGCGCTTATGTATGTAGGACAACCAGAATACGACGCAGGCTATGCAGCCGGTCTCCGCGCAAAATCAGATGGTGTGGGCTCATTTCTGTGTGTGAACCATTATGCAACGCAGCCGTCCTCGACAGAACGTTGCCAAGGTTTCGCCGATGGTCTAGGCATTAAATTGGGCAATCAAATGATTGATTCTGGGCAGGACCCTGGGGAAATAAAAAACCGCGTTATGGCCTATCTGTCAGCAAATCCAAAAACTGATGCTGTACTGACACTTGGTCCAACCTCTGCGGACCCGACACTACTGGCTCTGGAAGAGAACGGAATGGCTGGTGACATCTATTTTGGAACATTTGACCTTGGAGGAGATATCGTTAAAGGTATAAAGTCTGGTGTAATCAAGTGGGGCATCGACCAGCAACCTTTTCTGCAGGCCTACCTGCCTGTTGTGGTTATGGCCAATTACCACCGCTACGGTGTACTCCCAGGAAATAATATTAACTCCGGCCCAGGTTTCGTGACCGCCGACGGATTGGGCAAGATCGAGAAATTTGCGGGAGAATACCGCTAATACTCATTATTGAGGGCGCCTGATTGCGGCGCCCTTTTTATCTCTGCATTCCCTGTGAAATTCTTATAAAAGGGTGCTCACATGAGCGATTCAGCTCAGTTAAATCATACTACAGATGAACGTATCAAGAAATTTTCCAAACTGCGCAAGGCATTGATACGTCCAGAACTTGGAGGTATAGTCGGTACGGTAGCTGTCTTTACGTTCTTCCTGCTTTTCGCCTACGACAGCGGCATGTTTAACAGCCGGGGTGTTATGAACTGGTCGATTGTTTCTGCACAGTTTGTGATTATAGCGGTTGGTGCCGGCCTTTTAATGATCGCTGGGGAGTTCGATCTCTCAGTTGGGTCAATGATAGGCTTTGCTGGAATGATGATCGCAATTTTTTCAGTCACACTTGGGTGGCCTGTCTGGGTGGCGATCCTTGTAACCTTTGTAATGTGCCTAGGGGTAGGGGCGCTAAACGGTTTCATTGTTATACGTACTGGACTGCCGAGCTTCATCGTGACGCTAGCTTTTCTTTTCATCCTGCGCGGTCTAACCATCTTTCTACCGCAGGTAATCGTGCGTAAGACAATAATTGGAGGAGTAAAGGATGTGGCTGAGGGTGACTGGCTAGCTGTTCTATTCGACGGCAAGATTCTGACCGGGCTTTTTTCTTGGCTTGGAGAAGAAGGTCTTATTGCTACATTCGAGCGCGGCACGCGAGCAGGACAACCTATAGTCAGTGGAGTGCCGATGTTGATCGTCTGGGCAATTGTTCTAATGTTGTTTGGTCATTTTCTCCTGACCCGTACACAGTTCGGCAATTGGATATTTGCCGCGGGTGGTGATGCGGAAGCAGCACGAAATTCTGGTGTGCCGGTCAACAAGGTTAAGGTCCTAATGTTTATGATGACCGCCTTCTGCGCAACAGTGTTCGCCACATGTCAGGTGATGGAATTTGGCTCAGCCGGTGCAGATCGTGGCTTATTGAAAGAATTCGAGGCTATCATCGCCGTTGTAATCGGCGGCGCGCTTCTGACCGGTGGCTACGGTTCGGTCATCGGTGCAGCGTTAGGAGCGCTTATCTTTGGTGTTGTTCAACAGGGATTATTCTTCGCAAATGTTGAAAGCTCACTTTTCCGTGTGTTCCTAGGGGTGATACTTCTCTTTGCAGTTATCCTTAACACCTACATCCGCCGTATCATCACTGGGGAGAGATAAGATGAATCAAGAGGAAAGACCCATCATCCAGATGCACAATATAGAGAAGCATTTCGGTTCTGTCATTGCCCTTTCAGGAGTTTCTATTGATTTATTTAGTGGTGAATGCCACTGCCTTCTAGGAGATAACGGTGCTGGAAAGTCGACATTCATCAAGACTATGTCCGGGGTATATAAACCGACAAATGGTGATATCCTGTTTGAAGGCAAACCGATGCATTTCGACGATCCTAGGAATGCGATTAAAGCTGGAATAGCAACGGTTCATCAGCATCTTGCAATGATCCCACTGATGTCGGTCAGTCGTAATTTCTTCATGGGTAACGAACCAATTAAAAAGGTTGGTCCACTGAAGCTTTTTGATCTTGATTATGCTAACCGAGTGACCATGGAAGAGATGCACAAGATGGGCATTAACCTGCGAGGCCCCGATCAGGCAGTTGGAACTTTGTCAGGGGGCGAACGCCAGACCGTTGCAATTGCCCGGGCAGTTTATTTCGGAGCCAAGGTACTGATATTAGATGAACCGACCTCTTCACTTGGGGTCCGTCAAACGGCTAACGTGCTAATGACCATCGACAAGGTGCGTAAACAGGGTATTGCAGTAGTCTTCATAACACACAATGTACGTCATGCTTTTCCAGTTGGAGATCAATTTACCATACTAAACCGAGGCCATAGCATGGGAACTTACCGTAAAAGCGAAATCGACCAGAATTCATTAATGACAATGATGGCTGGCGGTGAGGAAATTCAGGATCTCGAGGCGACAATCCAGGGGGAAAAATAATTTCAAGCTAGAGTACCAATCATAACAAAATAATAAAAAATATTTTTAGTTAACAACTCAGTTAAATTGTGCTGCCGGAACTGTCATCTAATTTTCTCTGTGTGTTCGCATGAATCTCATTTGGTGACTATAATTTTTTAACAGTCGAAATAAATTTTCGCTGATGAAGACAATCGTATCCTTGCTGTAATCAAATACACACACTAAAAAAATTCTTAACAACTCTCCAAACCTACTGTTTGTGGGTAATCAAATTTTTACCGCTTGAATCCACTGCAGGAATTTATTATAACGGATTGAAAGTGATAACGAATCCCTCTGCAGAAATAATTGCTGTGCACGACGGTAATGTTAGGATGATTTCAAGAGGCTATAGCTTGGTGGATGAACCCAACGGATGTTAATTTTTCAACGCCGTACCCGAGATATAGTGTGTTTTTCTTTTCAAGAATGTCTCAGAATATTAATTGACCATTCAGCAACAATTAATAATAACTAAAACCAGAGAAAGATAATGAAAAATATTCGTCTCACAATGGCCCAAGCTTTGTTACGTTTTCTGGATGCTCAATATGTAGAACTTGACGGTACTGAACACAAATTCGTCCATGGAGTGATGGGTATTTTTGGGCACGGTAATGTAACTGGACTTGGTGAAGCATTGGAATATGGAGATTCCAGTTTACGTTTTATCCAAGGCAACAACGAACAAGGACTAGTTCACGCCGCAACAGCGTTTGCCAAACAGAAGAACCGGTTGGGGATTTATGCTTGCACCAGCTCGATTGGTCCTGGAGCTACAAACATGATTACCGGAGCAGCTACCGCCACCGTAAACCGTATTCCAGTATTACTTTTGCCAGGAGACTCATTTTCCTCACGTCAGCCAGACCCTGTGCTGCAACAAATAGAAACTCCGTGGGATCACACGATCAATGCAAACAGCGCTTTCAAACCCGTCAGTCGTTATTGGGATCGCATCGAACGTCCGGAACAGTTAATGGTTGCGGTACTGAATGCCATGCGTGTGTTGACTGACCCTGTGGAAACTGGCGCAGTAACACTTTGTTTGCCGCAAGATACTCAGGCAGAAGCTTATGATTACCCTGATTATTTTTTGGCAAAGCGTATCTGGCATATAGATCGACGACCTTTAAATCAAAGGTCACTTCATGAAGCGGCTACACTTTTGAGCAAAGCGAAAAAACCGCTCATCATAGCAGGAGGAGGTGTTCATTATTCACAAGCAGCAGACACTCTCCGTGATTTTGCTGAAACCTTTGGTATTCCCGTGGGTGAAACACAAGCTGGTAAAAGTGCAATGAGTTGGAAAGACTCGATGAGCGTCGGCGCGATTGGTGTCACTGGAACTTCAGCAGCTAATTTAATAGCGAAGGATGCTGATGTGGTTTTCGTGGTCGGATCGCGGCTGCAAGATTTCACGACGGCCTCAAAACAGATATTTAGTCCAGATGTAAAATTGTTGCACCTCAACATTAGTCAATACGATGGTCTCAAAATGGACAGTGTTGCCTTACAAGCCGATGCGAAATCCGGATTGGAATCACTGAAAGGCGCACTCCAAACAGGGGGTTATCAAACCAGCCTGGAATACCGCGAACGGATCTCTCAATTGCAATCGGAATGGAATGTCGAGGTAGACCGGCTTTATCAATTAACTTCTGAAGAGGGCAATGTACAAACTTTGATTGTAGGAGCACTCAACGAATTCATGGCTCCGGAAGATGTAATTCTTTGTGCTGCAGGCAGTTTGCCGGGAGATTTGCATCGGTTGTGGCGCTCAGAGTTGCCCAAGAATTACCACATGGAATACGGCTATTCCTGCATGGGCTATGAAGTTGCCGGGGGACTTGGTGCAAAGCTGGCGATGGATCAAGGCGAACTCTACGTCATAGTCGGGGATGGAAGTTATTTGATGCTCCATACCGAAATTCTTACTGCGCTCAAAGAACATGTCAAAATCAATGTGGTCCTCTTAGATAATTCAGGCTATCAATGCATCAAGAATTTACAAATGGAGCACGGCAGCGTGGGCTTTGGGAATGAGTTCCGCTACAGAGAGAAAAATTCTGATCGGCTTACAGGTGAAATTACACCGGTTGATTTCAAAAAATACGCAGAAGCTTTAGGGGTTAAAGCCTTTTATGCGAACAACGTTAGCGAGTTTAAAGAATTACTTCGAACAACTAGAAACGAAGATGTATCAACGTTGATTGAAGTAAAAGTACTTCCCGGTACAATGACAGGTGGCTATCATAGTTGGTGGCGCGTGGGTGTTCCGGAGGTTTCCAATTGTGAAACAACGACTGATTCAAATCTGAAAATGTCTGAAGAAATTCGCAAAGCTAGGGCATACTAAGGTTAATTTACAATATTATTTCCAAAACTATTCAAGGTTTTTCATGTTTTCAAAAAACTCCATACAATTGTCTATTGCTCCCATAGCATGGACCAACGATGACCTACCGGAACTCGGAGGACACATCACCTTTGAGCAATGTATTGACGAAATGGCAGCTGCGGGATTTACCGGTAGTGAAATAGGGAATAAATATCCTAAAGATCCCACTGTGCTAAAATCAGCTTTAGAAAATCGAGGTCTACAAATTTCATCAGCATGGTTGAGTACCTTTTTCAGTGAAGAAGGACGTACCGAAGACACAGTCAAAAATTTTGTAGAGCATATGAATTTTCTTAAAGCATTGGGAGCAAAAGTTGTAAATATTTGTGAATGTGGACATTGTATTCAAATGACATCAGGGTATGTATTTTATCGTCCGAAATATTCCGATGAACAATGGCTGCAGGTCGCTGAAGGATTAAACCGTGTCGGTGAAATGGCCCGAAAAAATGATATGGTGATCGCCTATCACTATCACATGGGGACAATGATTCAGGGTTCTGAAGAAACTGATAGAATCATGGAAATGACGGATCCTGATTTGGTTCACCTTCTTGTGGACACCGGACACTCCTACTACTCGGGAGGAGATCCATTGACAATGGTTCAAAAGTATGGTTCACGCATACGAAATGTGCATCTAAAAGATATTCGTCAACCTGTACTTGATGAGGTTAAAAAAAACAAACTAAGCTTTCTGGAATCGGTTAAGGCTGGTGTTTTTACTGTTCCGGGTGACGGTTGCATCGACTATGATTCAATTTTTCAAGCTCTCGCAGACAATAATTATCAAGGTTGGTTTGTGGTAGAAGCAGAACAAGACCCAGACAAGGCGAATCCTTTGGAATATGCTAAAAAAGCTAGAACTTTTATTCGTGAACATACAGGAATATAAATGAGCAACCGATTTCACAACAACCCCCCACTACGTTATGGAATGGTCGGAGGAGGAGTAACAAGCCAAATTGGAGACAGTCATAGGGCCGCTTTGAGACGAGACAGCTATTTTCAACTCGTCGCCGGAGCCTTTGACATTGATAAAGAGCGTGGACAACAATATGGAAAATCATTGGGTTTGGAGTCAGACCGAACGTATGCAGACTATCTTCAGATGGCCAAAGCAGAAGCGTCTCGCGAAGACAAGATTCAAGTCGTTGGAGTAATGACTCCCAACAGCACGCACTACCCCATAGCAAAAACATTTATTGAAGCTGGGGTTAACGTTATTCTGGAAAAACCGATTACGACAAACACAGACAATGCACTTGATTTGATGAGGCTGGCTAAAGAGAAAGACGTACTTTGTGCATCCATGTACGGTTATAGCGGCTATCCAATGGTCCGACAAGCAAGAGCCATGGTGGAAGCTGGAGAACTAGGCGAGATCAGGGTAGTACAGACAGAATTTGCGCATGGGAATTGCGCCACAGCTGTTGAACAACATAGCGAAGGGGCCGCTTGGCGAAACGATCCAAAAACGTCCGGAGAGACTTTTGTGTTGGGAGATGTGGGTGCTCATGCTTTACATCTAGCGACATTCATCACCAGACAACAGGTTCGAGAAGTTGCCGCTGACCGGCAAAGCTTTGTTAAAGGGAGAATACTGGAAGACAACGCACATGTTTTGCTCCGTTTTGAAAAAGGTGCAGCCGGATATTTATGGGCCAGCGGGGTGGCCTTAGGGCATCGGCATGGTTTAGCAATCCGGGTTTTCGGATCTAAAGCCGGAATTGAATGGCATCAGGAGCGTCCAAATCAATTGTTTCTTTCTCCATTGGGACAGACCCAGCGAATATTAGAACTAGATTCTCCTGAACTCCACCCTCCAGCTAAACGTTTGTTGCGTGTGGGAGCCGGACATCCGGAAGGTTACTTTGAAGCGTTCAGCAATATCTATTCAGATTTTGCGGAAGTACTCCTAGCCAAGCTTTCAGGGAAAACACCGGATCAACTAAGTTTGGATTTTCCCACTTTAGAAGATGGTGCTCACGGAGTAAAGTTTATTGAAGCTTGTGTAGAATCTGCTGATAACAATGGCTGTTGGGTTAACTCAAAATTGGATGATTCAATATAAACATATTGATCTAATTAATTGCTGGGAACCTCCTGAGGGAAAAGCCAGTCCGGGTTATGCGAAACTCTTTACACAACACGTGACACAAGCACACGAAGGCTGTGATTTTGATTTTTTACAAGGGACTCCAGGTGAAACACCGGAGCCTGATATTTTTTAAGAGACTATGATGGAAAAAGTTCGTGTTGGAATCGTTGGAACAAGTTGGTGGGCAGATACAATGTATTTACCTTCTTTGGCTGGTACAAGAAAGGCAATTATAACCTCCTGTTGCGGGCGTAACGAGGAACGTGCCCGGAAGTTGGCGAAGCTCTGGAATATTCCGAAAGTGTATACCGATTGGAAGACCATGCTGGATGAAGAACCTCTGGATGCTCTGATCATTACCACACCTAATGACACTCACTGCCCCATTACACTGGCAGCACTGGAAAAAGGACTGCATGTGCTCTGTGAAAAACCACTCGCTCTGGATTATACCGAGGCACGCTGCATGGTGGAAGCTGCAAAGGAGCACAAGGCTATAACAATGGTTCCGTTCACGTACTCTTTTCTACCCATGACCCAGACGATCAAACGCTTACTGAACGAAGGATACTTGGGGAATCCTTATCATTTAAATTTCCGTTATAACGCTAATTATGGTCGGTCTCCGGAATACAGTTGGAGGTTCGATCAAAAACGTGCTGGTTCAGGTTCATTGGGCGATATTGGTTCCCATTTTATTTATTTATCAGTTTGGTTTTTTGGAGCGGTAACACATGTTTCAGCCGAATTGTGTACTTTTATAGAGCGTCCAGACCTTGACCCCACAGGTCAGCCATATGTAAGGGCAGACGATTTTAGTATAATAGTGCTAACATTCTCAAATGGTGCAAAGGGTGTAGTGCAAGCCACCACCGTTGCCCATGAACCAACTCCTTGGGGACAAACGCACTACTTCGACCTACATGGTTCCGGAGGAACTTTACGTGGCTGGACCGATTGGGAAAAGACTTATAAACTTCTTGGAGCCAAAGCGGAAGAGAAGCAGTTCCAAGAAATTGAGATTCCTGAATTGATACAGGAAGGTCAGCAACTGGGTGACATACAGCAAATGTACAAGGAAACCTTTCGCAAACGAGGCCAAATGACCGGTGAATTCATCGAGGCAGTGGCTTCAGGTAAAACCTGCAGCCCTACTTTTGAGGATGGAGCTGAAATTCAAAGGATT
>Ga0208881_1000828_pt1 | contig 10833 bp, 8 predicted proteins | sample Knorr_S23_td_AAI_FD_185610 | JGI IMG/M metagenome (GOLD analysis project Ga0208881, IMG submission 185610) | Marine microbial communities from Southern Atlantic Ocean transect - Knorr_S23_td_AAIW_ad_876m_LV_B (SPAdes) (version 2) | ecosystem: Environmental > Aquatic > Marine > Oceanic | place... | reverse complement strand
GTACGGCACCCGGCGACCACCGCAGTACGCACCCCGTGGACCACCGTGTCGACCGGGTGGCCCTCGTAGAGGTGGGCCCGGCCGCCCAAGATCAGCGCTGCCATCTCGCCCACCCTCACCGACCGGGCCAGGTTTCGGTGACCCTCCACAGTGGGCACCGGGAAGCCGGGAAGGTCGGCCATCTCCACGTCGGCCACCACCTCGCCAAGGCCGTCGGCGGCGTCCGCCCAGCCGGAGCCCAGCACGATGACCACGTCATGGCAACCCACGCCGGTGCGCTGGGCGAGCGCGGCGGCGGCCCGATGGGCGAGAGCGAAGGGGTCGGATTCGGCCATGGTCGGTGGGTCTCCGCTGGTTCGGGCGGGATAAGCGGCGTCGGGGTCTCGGCACTGCCATTCACGGCCCGTGGGGCCAGTCGAGCGTAGCGCGGGCCCCCCGGGCGACCCTGGCCACCGCGACTCGCTATCCAGTGCGGTACACATGGAGGATGGGCAGGATGGGATCCGTGACGGTCGCCGGGAAGGTAGGTGGCACCGGACCCCTGCAGGTCGCCGAGAAGGTTGCCGAGGCACTAGACGACGGCCGGCCGGTAGTGGCGTTGGAGTCGACGCTCGTATCCCACGGTCTGCCGCGGCCCCTCAATTTGGAGACGGCTACTAAAGCGGAGGCCGCGGTACGGGCGGCCGGGGCGGTACCGGCCACCGTGGCTGTTCTTGACGGGTCGATCAAAGTGGGGCTGTCATCCGGCCAACTAGAGCGCCTAGCGTCGGCCGATGGTGTGGTCAAGGTCAGCCTCCGGGACATAGGTCAGGTTCTGGCCGGGCGGACGACCGGGGCGACCACGGTGGCCGCCACTATGTTCGTGGCCCACCGCGCGGGGATCCCGGTGTTCGCCACCGGCGGAATCGGCGGGGTGCACCGGGGCCACGACGGCGACGTCTCCGCGGACCTGACAGCACTTGCCACCATCCCTGTGGCCGTGGTCTGCGCCGGAGCGAAGGCCATCCTGGACGTGCCCCGCACCGTCGAGGCCTTGGAGACCCTCGGGGTACCAACCGTCGGCTACTGCACCGATGCTTTCTGCGAGTTCTGGTCCCCCGGCCGAGACCTGCCGGTAGGCGCCCGGGCCGACCATCCAGCCGGTGTGGCGGCCATCCTGGACGCCCACTGGTCCACCGGGCTGACCAGCGGTGTGGTGGTCACCGTACCGGTCCCCGCCGGGCAGGCCGTCGACCGGTCGATCATCGAACGGGCGGTGGCCGACGGCCTGGCTGCCGCTAGCAAGGCGGGGGTTCGGGGCAGTGCGCTCACCCCATTCCTGCTGAACCAGGTAGCCGAGGCGACCACCGGGGCCAGCCTGAAAGCCAACGTGGCCCTGATTGTGAACAACGCACGGGTGGCAGGAGAGGTGGCCGCCGCCCTGGCCGAAGACTGACAGCCCCGCTGCCCCGACCTTTCAAGCGACCAAGCCCCGAGATTTCCTCGCCGCACGCCGGTAATGCGACCAGTCCAGAGCGGATCAGTTCATCGGCACCCAGATCAACTCGCCGTTGTCGTCGTGCAGCTTTGGTACCACCGAGTCCTCGAGCATGCTCTCCCAATCGGGCAAGGTTTCTAACTCACCAAGGCCGGCCAGAAGTTGGATCTCCTCACCCAAACGCGGCGTGTTGAGCTGACCGACCACGAAGCCCTCGGGCGTCACGTTCTCGACCATCGACCGCTCGACCCGCCAACGAGACAACTCGTGTGTTTCGGCGAGCCAGAACTGGTTGCCAGCGGCGTTGATCAACTCGAACGCGTGCGCAACCGCAACCTCGGGATTCTCAGCGGCGAACCGGTAGCCACGGAGACCGGCACGCACAAAGTCCTCAATGGCCGTCGGCCACTTCTCGTAATTTTCTCGAGAACTGATGTAGACCGCAAAGGACGCTGGGATGTCGAAGTCGAGTGGATCAAACTCGACATATTCAATGCCCTCGCGGTCGAGGGCGGCAGGCTCATTGGACTTGTAGACCGGTAGCGCATCGATCCCAAGAGCAAGGTGGGCTACAGGATCGAAACCGTCTAGCAACAACTCTTCGAAGGTTCCACGCTGGACACCCTCCGCCGCCAGCATCGCCTGAACGGGTGACGGGAGGTCGCCTTTGATACCGATGGTCTTGCCCTGAAGATCGGAAAGGCTCGTAATCGTTCCGGCCGGCACGATCAACTCGCTGATCGAGGTGTGGCCCAACTGGGCGAAGGCCATGAGGTCGGTGCCTCCGTTGACATTCTGGCGGACCATCTCACCAAACGAGGCGACAACGGCAAACTGTGTCGTACCGGCGGCCAGGGAGGCACTGTTAGCGGGCGAGAGACCCGACTGGAGCTGGACATCTAGACACATCTCGTCGAAGAAACCCTCCGCCTCAGCAGCCACGATGTCGAGAATCCCCGCCGCAGCGGCGAAGTCGAATCCGGACAGGAAGATCAACTTCCCAGCAGCCTGGTTGGCCTCACACCGTTCGTCCGAGCCGAGCGGAGGGAGGACATCCCCCCGCTCAGGGTCACCGCCGCAGGCCCCTACGACAAGCGCGAAACCCAGCAACGGTGCAGTCAGAAGGCACCACTTTCGACTCATCAGACCTCACCCGGCTAGTTGTATGAACGACGACATTCCAAACATGCTCAGCCGAAGCGAGATAATACTCTCCATTACAACAAGCGAGCAAACTTGGCGGGCCACTTCCTCTCTGTTATCACCCGGATGTTCGAGGCCCGTTGCCGATTCTGCCTCGACGATCAGCGACGTACGTTTTGGGAACTGTGCCATCGCAGGACGCGAGCCTCGACTGCGGCCAGGAACAAGTTGGCGAGTACGCCGATGAGTGCGAGGACGAAAATGCTGCCCCAAAGCTGATCGACGAGCAGGCGGGTCTGCCCCACCCGGGCCGTGTTACCCAAACCACCGGTGGAGCCCGCGAACATCTCGCCGATTACCGCGCCGACAAGCGCTAACCCGAGGCAGATTCGCGCCGACGAGAACAGGTAGGGCATCGAGTGGGGGAGCCGTAGCTTCCAGAAGATCTCCCATCGGCTCGACGACACCGAGCGCATTAGTTCGTAGGCGCCCTCGTCGATGGCCCGCAGACCGGTGAAGGCGTTCATGACGAAGGGGATAAAGCAGAACACCGCCGCAACAAGAACTTTCGGCCAGATGTTGAACCCGAACCAAATGAGAAACACCGGGGCGAGAACGGCAACCGGGGTGCTTTGGAGCAACACGATCACCGGGATGGTGCTTCGCTCCACAAATCTGGAGTGGGCCATAAATGTGGCCACGGTCAGGGCCGCAGCGAACCCCAGCCAGAATCCAAGCGCTGCCTCCTGCATTGTGATCCACGAATGCTCCCAGTAGAACCCGGGTTCTTCGACAACGTGACGGAGGATGCGACTTGGCGGCGGCAGGGTGATGGGACGGACGCCGGTTGCCTGAACATAGAGCTCCCATAGGCCGAAGATCAGAACAAGACCGACAGCCGGTGCGACCAGGATCGCCAGTCGCCGCACCAGTTGACGGGGCGGGGCGGGTGCCTGCTCCTCGGCAGGCAGCCCAGCCGGGCGCCGATTGTCGTCAGCCAGGGACCGGAGGGGATCACTGTCTGATCCGGGATCGCCTGCGCCGGTGATCTCAAGGTCGCTCATCAGGCTGATACCTCGTGGAGCGCGTTGCGAACTCGGCGCACGTGCTCGAGGTATTGAGGATCATCCTGGATCGATATCTCACGGGGTCGGGGCAACTCGATCGACTCAGTCCAGACCACTCGACCCGGCCGGCGTGCCATGACGAGCACGCGGTCGGCCAGTATGACCGCCTCGGGAATGCTGTGAGTCACAAAAATCACGGTCTTGCTGGTCCGGGCCCAAAGATCGAGCAACAAATAGCGCATCTCGTTGCGAGTGATCTCATCAAGTGCCGAGAAGGGCTCGTCCATGAGCATGACCGGAGCCCCGAGCACGAATCCCCGTACGAGTGACACCCGCTGCTGCATCCCGCCCGAGAGTTCGTTGGGGAAACTATCGAGGAAGTCTCCGAGGCCAACTGTCTCCAGGAGCGCTACCGCCTCGCTTTCCGAGAGCGATTCACCAGCTGCCCGGCGCGAGTTGAGCTCCCGAAGGAGGCGGACGTTCCTTCGGACGGTCCTCCACGGAAGGAGCGCCGGCGTCTGCGGGGTGAAGCTCAGTTGCTTGGTTCGACGGGCTTGCGCGGGGGTGGTACCGGCCACGTTGACGGTGCCCGACTCGTAGGGAACAAGGCCTCCGACCACGCGCAGCAGCGTCGACTTGCCGCATCCGCTCGGACCAATGACGCTTACGAACTCGCCGGCAGCTACGTCGAGATCAACACTCGAAAGGGCGTGGGTCTGATCATTACGACCGATGAACCACTTCGACACACCTCTCAGGGTGACGGCGGCTCCGGCCTCCCGAACCGATCGCATGATGCACCCCTTCACGCGGTGGACGGTGCCTTCTACGTGGTAGCGGGGGCAAGATTCGAACTTGCGACCTTCGGGTTATGAGCCCGACGAGCTACCAGACTGCTCCACCCCGCAGCGTCAGAGTACCGGCGTTGGGTGGGGCCACCAACCGTCGGCCAGCACCGTCAGCGGGCGGTGTAGCCGGCATCTACTGCCACGATGGAGCCGGTCATGTAGCTGGCATCGTCGGAGGCCAGGAAGGCCACCACTCTGGCCACCTCCTCCGGTTCGGCCAGACGCCCCATGGGGATCGTCTCGTCGGCAAGGCGTTGCAGGTCTTCGGCGGTGGGTGGTGCTGGCCGGCCGGCTGAGAGCATTGGGGTATTTACCTCGCCAGGGGCCACCGCGTTGATACGGATGCCGTCGGCGGCGTAGTCAAGGGCCATAGCCCGGGTGATCTGGTGGACTGCCCCCTTACTGGCGCAGTAGGCGACCACCCCGGCAGCCCCCACGTCGCCCCAGATCGACCCAAAGTTGATAATCGACCCGGAACGGCGGTCGACCATATGGCCCACCGCGGCTCGAGACATGAAGAACACACCGTCCACGTTCACGGCCATCATCCGCCGCCACTGGTCGTCGTCGGTACCCGCCGCGTCGGCTCGTAGCACGATCCCCGCCGCGTTGACCAGCACGTCGATCCGACCGTTGGCGTCGACCACCCCGTCGATCGCCTTGCTACAGAACACGGGGTCGGATACGTCGCCCACCACCGCCCTGCCACCGCACCCGTCGGACACCCGCTCGGCGCCATCGGCATCTAGATCGACCACTGTGACTACCGCGCCGGAACCGGCGAGAAGCCGTGCCGTTGCCTCGCCCATCCCCGACGCCCCACCGGTCACGACAGCCACCCGACCGTCGAGGCTCACCGTTCCTCCCGGGGGGTGAACTGCATGCCACCGTAGGTTTGCTCAGTGGGCTGGAGCTCGATCCGATTCACGTTGACCCGCCACGGGGCGTCGACGGCGTAGACGATGGCGTCGGCAACATCACCAGCCGTCACTTCGTCAACCCCCGATTCCTTGAGGCGGGCCCGAAGTTCAGGGTCGTCGACAGCTACGTCGTAGAACTCGGTGCGGACCCGCCCCGGGCAGATCTCGGTGATCCGCACCCCGGTGCCCGCCAACTCCAGGCGCAGGTCCATGGACAGCACGTGGAGGGCACCCTTGGAAGCCCCGTAGACCGATGAGGCCAGTGGGTACAACCCGGCCATCGACCCGATGTTGACCACGTGTCCGCGGCCTCTGTCCCTCATGCCGGGAAGCACGGCCCGGGCCGCGTGCACCGCGGCAACCACGTTGGTGGACAGAATCCGGTCCACGTCTTCGGTCGCCGCGTCAGCCAAGGTCCGTGCGGCCCGCCCCAATCCGGCGTTGTTGACCAGCACATCGGCCTCCAGGGAGCCGAGCATCACGGTTAAGGCGTCGGTGTCCCGAACATCAAGCACTCGGGCCACACAACCGGTGCGCTCGGCCAGAGCGGCCAGGCGGTCCGCCCGGCGGGCGACCGCGTACACCTCCAGCCCGCGGCCACGCAGCGCCTCGACGGTCGCCGCTCCGATCCCGCTGGAGGCGCCGGTTACTACGGCCGTCCTGTAGTCGCTCAGAGTCACCCAAGCCACCGTAGAGGCCGGTCGACCGATCCTGCACGGTGGGGGTGGCCACGGGTCAGTACCCGGGCCGACGGACCCGCTCTATGCTGCCGCCCGCCACACACATGTGGTCCGGCGCCGACACGGATACCCGCCGGACGCCCGCCGAGACCCCCGGGGAGCAGATGCGCGACGACGTCCAGTGCGTAATCGTCGGTGGCGGTGTGATGGGGGTCAGCCTGCTCTACCACCTGGCCCATGAAGGCTGGACCAACACCCTTCTGGTCGAGAAGGGCGAGTTGACCTCGGGGTCGACATGGCATGCCGCCGGACTGGTCCCCCACTTCATCGGCAGCCTCAACATGGCAAAGGTCCACGCCCATGGTGCCGAGCTATACAACAGGTTGGAGGCCGAGACCGGCCTGGCCACCGGTTGGCACGGCTGTGGGGCGGTGCGCCTAGCCGTCACCGATGAGCAGGCCGAGTGGTACCGCTACGTACAGGGAGTCCTGGACCTGGTCGGCGTGGAATCACACCTACTCGGCCCGGCCGAGGTCACCGAGAAGGTTCCCATCATGGAAGATGTCAGCGACGTCCGACTCGGCTTCTGGACCCCGGGTGACGGGTGGACCGACCCGTCGAGCGCCACCAACGCGATGGCCGCCGGGGCCCGCCAGCTCGGTGCCACGATCGCCCGCCACACCCTGGTCACCGACATGAACCTGCTGGCCGACGGCCGCTGGGAGGTGGTCACCGACAAGGGCCGGGTGGTCGCCGACCACGTGGTCAACGCGGCCGGCCACTACGGCCCCCAAGTGGGGGCCATGGTCGGGCTCGACGTACCGATCGTGTCGATGATCCACCAGTACCTGATCACAGAGCGGATCGATGAGTTGGCCAACGCCGAGGTGGAGATGCCCGTAGTGAGGGACCCCAGGGCCTCCTGCTACTACCGCCAGGAGATCGACGGCCTACTCGTCGGTCCCTACGAGCGGGCCGACACCACTCTCTACGGTGTCGACGGCGTCGACTGGAACCTCCACTTCCACCTCACCCCGCCCAACCTGGAACCCCTTGAGCCCTGGTTGGAGTACTCGGCCCAGAGGTTCCCAATATTCGCCGGAGCCGGGATCAAGCAGGTGGTCAGTGGCCCGATCACCCACACCCCCGACGCGGGCTACCTCATGGGCCCTGCCCCGGGCTTGCGCAACTACTGGATGTGTGTCGGAGCCTCCATCGGCATCTGCCAGGGGCCCGGAGCGGGCAGATTCCTGGCCCAATGGATGGTCCACGGCCAAACGGAGATCAACGTGGCGGAGATGGATCCCCGGCGCTTCGGCCCGTGGGCGGACCTGGACTACACGGTCGATAAGTCGATCGACGAGTACGAGGAGATGTACCAGGTGCGGATGCCCGGCGAGTACCGGTCGGCCGGTCGGCCCCTGGGCACCACCCCTATCCACGACGACCTCGACGCCCTCGGCGCCCAGTGGCAGGACGTGTGGGGCCGAGAGCGGCCTCGCTACTTCGGGCCGACCGAGGAGTATTCGTGGCGCCGGTCCAACGCCTTCGATGTGGTGGGCCGGGAATGCCGAGGGGTGCGCGACCACCTCGGCATCGCCGACCTCACGGCGTTCGCCAAGTTCGAGGTAATCGGCGCCGACGCGGCAGCACTGTTGGACAGGCTGTCAGCCAACCGGCTGCCGGCTGCCGAGGGCGGCATCCGTCTGGTCCACATGCTCACAGGCCTAGGCGGCATCGAATGCGAGATGACGGTCACCCGGCTGGCCGACGACCGCTTCTACCTCAACTCCGCATTAGTCGGTCGCACCCACGACCAGGACTGGCTTGTCAACCACATCGGGCGCGGAGAGTCGGTGACCGTCACCGACGTGACCGACCAGCGGGCCATCCTGGCCATGACCGGCCCGGTGGCCCGCGAGGTGCTCGGCCCACTCGCCGACGCCGACCTGGGCAACGACACCTTCGGCTGGCTGACGGCCCGGGAGATCAGGGTGGCCGGAATCGCCTGCACCGCCCTCCGGGTCTCCTATGTAGGCGAGTTGGGCTGGGAACTCCATCATTCAATCGACTCGATGCCCGACCTGTACGCGGCACTGGTGGCCGCAGGGAAACCACACGGCATGGTCCACTTCGGCGCCTACGCCATGAACACCATGCGGATCGAGAAGGCCTACAAGGCCTGGGGCAGCGAGCTGACTACCGAGATCACCCCTGTGGAAGCCGACCTGGAGCGCTTCGTGGACCTGGAACGTGATTTTCTCGGCCGAGACGCCGTGCTGGCCCGCCGAGAACGGGCGGGCGCCGACCGGGCCGGACTAGACATGGTGCTGGTCTACGCCGAGGTCGACGCCACTGACTCAGACTGCCGAGGCAACGAACCCGCCTACCCGCCAGGCGGCGGCGGCCGACCGATAGGCGTCACCACCAGCGGCACCTGGGGCCATACCGTGGGACGGAGCCTGTGCTTCGCCTATGTGGAACCTGCCTTCGCCGGTCCGGGGTCAACCTTTGAGGTGGTGCTATTCGGCGAAAGCCACCGGGCCACCGTCCTCGACGGCCCGGCTCATGACCCGATCAACGAGCGGCTACGGGCCTGAGAGGTGGGGACGTCATGAGCGAAACGGAAGCCCCGCGACGCCGCAGCGGCGGACGAGCCGCCAAGATGGCCGCCCGCCTAGCCAGCCCCACCGAGGACGAGCGGGCTGTACGACCCGGGTTGACCGGCGGACGCTACTCCCCACTCACCGAGGCCGAATGCCGCCAAGTCTATGAAGCGGCCCTCTGGCTGCTCGCTGAGGTCGGGATGGGCGACCCGATCGAGGAGTTCGTTGAGGTAGTCACCGCGGCCGGCGGCTCGGTCGACGACGCAGGCCGACTCCGCTTCCCCCACAACCTCGTGGAGGACGCGGTGGCTACCGCGGCGAACGAATTCACCTGGTGGGGGCTGGACCCCGATCGGTCCATCAAGGTGGGCGGCGACCGGGTGCACTTCGGTACCGCGGGCGCCGCCGTCTCAGTATGGGACCACGAAACCCGACGCCACCGGCCGTCGACGCTGCTCGACATCTACGACGTGGCGCGTCTGGTCGACACCCTTGAACACGTCCATTTCCACGTCCGAACCCTGGTGGCCCGCGACATGGTGGAGGCCCGGGACCTGGATGTGAACACCGCCTACGCGCTAGCCATGGGAACGACTAAGCCACTGGGAACGTCGTTCTTCCAACCGGAGCACGTCCACGAGACGGTCGACATGTTCGATGTGATGCTCGGCGGCCCCGGTGCGTTCCGGGAACGACCATTCTGCGTGGCCAACAACACCTTCGTAGTCCCCCCGCTGCGCTATGCGGAGGACGCAGCCCGTTCCATGGTCGCCCAGGTGCGAACCGGCATGCCGATCAACCTGCTGTCAGCAGGCCAGGCCGGCGCCACCTCACCGGCCGCCCTGGCCGGATCCCTGGCTCAGGCCCTGGCCGAATGCCTGTCTGCGCTGACCTGTGTGAACTTGATCCAACCCGGCCACCCGTGCGTGATGGGCCTGTGGCCCTTCGTCTCTGACCTCCGCACTGGGGCGATGAGCGGAGGCTCCGGCGAGGAGGCCCTGCTAAACGCTGCAGCCGCCCAGGTGGCCAACTGGCTAGGCCTGCCGTCCGGGGTGGCGGCCGGTATGGCCGACTCGAAGACGCCCGACAACCAGGCCGGGCATGAGAAGGGTCTGACCGTGGCTCTGGCCGCCCACGCCGGGGCCAACCTGGTCTACGAGTCGGCCGGAATGCTGGCCAGCATCCTGGCCTGTTCGTTCGAGGCGCTGGTCATTGACAATGACATGCTGGGGGCGATTAACCGTACGATCCGCGGGATCGAGATCGACGAGGGCACCTTGGCCACCGGGGTGATCCGCGACGTGGTCCAGGGCCCGTCCCACTTCCTAGGCGACGACCAGACCCTGTCCATGATGCAAAGCGAGTACGTCTACCCGGTGGTCGGCGACCGGCTAAGCCCGGACGACTGGTTCGACGCTGGCGCCACCTCGGTTGATGAAAGGGCCCGCCGGCATGCAGCCGAGGTGCTGTCCACCCACTTCCCGACCCACATCGGCCCCGAGATCGACACGATGGTACGGGAACGCTTCGGGATCCACCTACCGGTCGGCGAGCTAAAGACCAGCAGTCGGTGGTAGGACCAGTGGGCCCGCTTGAGCCTCAACTGAAGACGCACTCGATTCGCTAGCCCTCCGGCCCGAGGACCAGGTGGCCTGCGGGATCGTCCGGGTCAACAACGTCGAGGACCGCCGCCCAGGGAACGAGGACCCCCGGCCGACACAGTCGGCCGGTAACCGCACCCCGGAAGAACCAGTCGATACGCTCACCCCATGTTTGGCCGGTCGGGTCGCCAGCGCCCACCGGGCGCCTCGAGGAGTAGCACCGATCAGACGCTGCTCGACTTGGTCAATGGGTTACGCGGGGTAGAGGAGCGGGTCGAGGCTCTGGAGCGGCGCTTCGAGGCCCTAGGCACCGCGGCGGAACCCGACGAGGACTCCCTCATGGAGACCCGGCTGCACGTGGCACGACTGTCAGCCGAGTTGTCCCGGTTGACCGTGGAACTACGGGGGAAGATCGTCGAGTTGGGCAACCGGACTGGGGTGGTGTTCGACGACGACGCGTCCTCCCCCGAGTTGGCTGGTGATGAGTCCTT
>Ga0208881_1000825_pt1 | contig 10839 bp, 7 predicted proteins | sample Knorr_S23_td_AAI_FD_185610 | JGI IMG/M metagenome (GOLD analysis project Ga0208881, IMG submission 185610) | Marine microbial communities from Southern Atlantic Ocean transect - Knorr_S23_td_AAIW_ad_876m_LV_B (SPAdes) (version 2) | ecosystem: Environmental > Aquatic > Marine > Oceanic | place... | reverse complement strand
TTTAACGAGAAAGATAGCTATCGCCATCGGCAGCAAAGCCATAAGGGCACAAATCAAAAATCCAGTATTTTGCAGCTTATTTTGGCTGATGTAACCACCAAACACTCCCGCCACCATATACGAAGTGTAAATCCCGATATGTTGAACGGCCTGCAACTTTCCGGTGATGCCCAAGGGTTGACCCTTATCAATCATATGTCCGTCTGTTACGACATCAGCAAATGCTGTGCCGGCATTTCCAAAGACGAGAAAAACCAAAAGCACATATGATATCTCAGGTCGCAAATTGAGCATCGAAGCCGCAACTAACCCGATAAATACAATAAGGTTTGAATAGATAAAATAGTATTTTCGGCGCAGTCCCTTTATCGGCAAAAAGTCGGTTAGCAATCCAAAAACGGGTTTTATATACCAGGGAAGTCCAAGCCAGAAAAGGTAGGTTGCTATCGACTGAGCATCGTAATCCCATGACTGTAACATCGAACGAATCGGCTGTGTGAGAAAGCCATAGCTGGAATCTCCAGTGCCTTGAACAAAATAAAGTGCCGCAAAGATGAGATACAGTCTTTTCATTTTGTTAACTATATGTCACTCACCCAAAAACTCAAAGGAAAAACCCAGCTCGAAAGCTTATGATATTGCAATTAAGACAAATATTTTTTTTTGATTTATCCATTTATGCTACTTATGATATTGCAACTTAACAAAATTTTTAAATAGTTAATACTTTTGTCAATATTGACAAAAGTTGGGAATAAAATCCCTTTACACAATAGTTTACACAATAAAAATAGGTGAAAATGTTAAAAAAAGCTGTTTTTTAATAAATTCTAGCTTTAGCGTCCTTATTGAGATTGAGGAGAAAAGCAATCTTGAGCCACTGAGCGGGATCGAACCGCTGACCTACGCATTACGAATGCGTTGCTCTACCAGCTGAGCTACAGTGGCTTCTTAATTGTGACCAAAAATACAGTGATTTTAAGTTTTGAAGAAAAAGGAATTCATCAATCTTTTATGGGTATAGGCTGATAATATTTGGCTGTTCGATAAGCTCCATAAATTTCACCACCATAAAGAGTCATTGCCAACCCAATTTGAAAGGGGGCAAGAATGCTTTCTTTCTTAATTGAATTAACCCCGTTATTAATCGCCAGGGCTGTTATAACAAAACCATAAATTCCATCTGAAGTACGTCCGGAGTAGACCCGACCTAACCCTGGAATAATCATCGACAATCCAGCGGCAATTATGGGGGATTTTGTTGTTGCTCTATCTGAAGGATTAGAAACGGGATCCATTAATCGGCCATCTAGGTGAAATTGACCATCCATGAATTGGTGGTATTGCCGCGCGTTTGGGTTACAGCGAATTATTCGGTCAGATGTCATAAAAAGTCCTGCCATTGCGCCGTGAGAATGGATTGCCTGAGCCCCGTAATTGGAGCAGCTGGGCTCAAACTGGCAGTTTAAAGAAGGCTGATTGTAAGAGAATTGCTGCCATTTTGTGATTGGATAAAGAAAGATTTTTTTCAGTAACGTAGTATTTGGAGCGCGATAAAGTGAGTCTGCCGGATATTGGGCCGCAAGTGTGCCAATAAAAAAAAGAAGAATTACTTTCTTCATCGATTTCAAATGATTAGATGTCATTATTGTAAAATAATTTAAAGTCAGTTTACCTATTATCATTTCGTTAAAATTAACTTGAATGATAAAAAGATTACATTCAATTTAGGGGATGGTGGGACAGGTAAAACCATACATACTTCGTCTATGCCTGAGTATTATATTTTTATCGGGCTGGATTTTTTCACAGGAGAAGACACTTTATATCCTCCATACGAATAATACCAATGGTGCCCTTGAGAATTGTTACTGTCCCGATCATCCATTTGGGGCTGTTGAAAAACGCACCGTTTTTATTTCTGAATTTTTAAATAAACACTCCAACGTGATCTTGCTTGATTCAGGCGATATTTTTACTATGACGCATCAAGCTTTTAAGGATAGCCTCATGGCCGAAGCGTATCGTTTGTTACCTTACGATGCAGTTCTACCTGGTGATCAGGAATTAATGATGGATCCGAACGAGATCAACCGCCTATTTGATAAAATGGGTATTCATATAGTTGCTACAAATATCACCGTCGCCGATATTGAAGGTTTACTTGTATCCCATATTGTAGAAAGAGATGGATTAAAAATCGCCATACTTGGAATCATGGATCCCTATGCAGTGAAATATTATTCGCCAGAATTAAAAAATCATATCCAACTGGAAGATCCTATTGTAGCAGTTAAAAAAACGATGAAAAAATTAACTGATCAAGTTGACATATTTGTACTTCTTACTCATCAGGGGGCGGATCTGGATTATGAAATGGCAGAAAAAATAGATGGTCTTCATCTGATTGTGGGATCGCATAGTCAATCTGCAATAGAAAAACCAGAAGAAGTAAACGGCACTTTAATTGTTCAGGCGGGAAAAGAGGGGTATTACGTTGGTATTGCAGAATTAATCATCAGCGGTAAGAAAGTAGTAGAAAAAACCGGTCGAATTGATACAATGAGATTAGATATGCCTGATAATCCAAGTGTTATGAATATGATTCATGAATATGAAAAGAAAACCGGACGAATTAACCATCAAAAATTGAAATTAAAAGCAAAGAAATAATGGATCAATCCATCGAAGTATTAGTATCTAACCCGGTGTATATGGCTGTTGCGGTTGTATTGGCAATCGTTATTTTGCTCGGGGTAATTAAAAAATTGCTCAAGTTAGTCTTAGTAGTGAGTGCTATATTGGTTTTATGGGTAGCCTATATGGTTTGGTCTGGCCAGGACGTAACAGTTGATATGCTGAAAGAGGGAATTCAGTCTGGTATGGAAACGGTAAAAGAAAAAGCATCGACAACTAGCGAAAAAGTAAAAGAATCAATATCGAAAAAGGTAGAAGACAAAACGGAAGAAAAAATGAAAAACGCTATACCAAAAAAAGAATAATAATAAAGTAGATAGCTAGGTTTACTTTGCCATTAGTTTTTCATTCGCATCACGAAGCCGGCCAGTAAGCAGTTTAATAATACCTTCCATAATGTCGCTTTGGCTTCCCATGACCTCGTAAAATCCTTCCTGTTCGATTTGAAATAGAATTGAATCTTCTGTAACTGTGGCATCGGCAGAACGTGGTTCATCATCCAAAAGAGCCATTTCACCAAGACAGCTTCCTTTACCTAATGTTACCAATTCCGTGTCTCCTTTGTGGATTTTTACATTGCCATTTACCACAATAAATAAAGAATCACCATAGTCACCCTCCGCAAAGATTGGTGTATTTGCTTCAAACTGTACTTCCTCTGTGATTTGAGAAATGCGGGATAAATTCTCTGCGGGGATGGTCTTAAAAAGATCAACAGATTTTAGGATAATTGTTTTTTCTAATGTGGAATACATACTCAGTTCAGTATCCTCTAATTTAAAACGATCAACAGGAATGAATTCAAGGTTCGTTCCATTTTTTTCAACTGTTCTAGTGAGCAATTCCTTGTTTGCATTTGTTACAGGAACATTACTCCAATCTAATTCCTTGAAAACATTCATTTTTTCCGTTTTTATTAAATAATCCAAAGCAATCACTGATTGCCATTTATTGGGTGAATACACCGATTCAGTTATTACAGTATCAAGGCTATTAGGTAGATCCTTGAAATGCGAGTGACCTATCGCACTTCGTTCTCTTAAGGAAATCGGTTCAATAAGAGGATTGATGATGTCCCGTTCTTCCTTGGAAAAAATGTTTTCAAAAAACTCCAGTAGAAATGGCAATTTGGCGGGGTCACCTGATTTAACTGTATGGATATAAGTTTCAATAGGCGTATCAGGAATATCGATTACACCCAATTTTAATAATGTGGGCAATGTATTTTGAATTTCATTATTCAGATAATCATACATCAGAAACTTGTTATCATCATCGGGGATTAATTTAATGGCTTCGTTTAATGAGTAAACTCTGCTTGCAATCATGCGAATTTCTTCGGTGATTTTTGCTTTTTTCTCTTCACCAAATGGATGTAATCGCGCAATAGTTAATAGAGAATCAACCACTTCATTATAAACATCCTGATCATCCTGGTCCAACTGGCCCAATAACATGTCTATAGGTTTATCATTTGGATATTCACGAAGTGCATGAATAATTCCCAAACGAAGTTTGCGGCTTAGATCAGAAGAAGATAATAATTTTTCAAATTCCTCAATGACTAAATCATCGGAGAATTTATTGAGGGTAAGCCGCGCTTGCGACCTAGTTTTAGGAATATCCAGATTGGTGATAATGCCAGGGATCAATTCCGGTTCCTCGCGTTTTTCTGCAATGGTTAAAGCAACATTACTAATAACAGGCCCTTCATTCTTGAGAAACTCAATCAGTTTTTCTTGCGGTAGAATGCTGTTATTATAGACCAGCCTATTTAATGCTGTTGCCTGAGTTGATTCGTCATCATTATCCAGCATTTCAATTAATACAGATTCGGCTTTATCTGTATGACCACCTTCCAATAGAAGTACTGCTGCCGCTGCGGCCGCACGAGTTTCCAGCGAATCAGCTGAAAGAAGCGGTTCTAAATCTGGTAATATTTCTGTCAGTTTTCTCCGGCCTGCAACCATAATAGCTTCAATGGCAACATCATCGTCCTTTTTCATGGTAGCAATAATATTTTCATTTGATAGAATAAATTCTTCATCCCAGGCCATGGATAAAATGCGTTTTCGAACATTAACACTGCCTTCTTTAAACAATCGTTCCAATGAATCTTTCCAGGAGGAAAGGGGTAATCCTTCAATGATCTCAAGGGCAAAGAGCTGCTGGATTTCATCTTTGGAAGATAGAGTCTCTTCAATGGTTTTGACCATGGCCGCGTCCTGGACATCCACATTAAGATCTTCAAAATCAATTTGTCGTTTGGATATGGCTATCTGTAATTGTTTCACATAATTAGCCTTTACGCGGATGGCGGTAAATAACCAAACCACTATTGAACCAAGAGCTATGATACTTAAGAATTGGAGTTCAATTATTTTAACAAGGAAAAAGACAAGCAAACCGGACAACCCCTCGGCGATTGCTTTAACAGTACCGCCGATTTGTGGTTTGATATATTTTCGTATGTTGGGCGGGACAGGAAGCCAAAGTAGTTCTACGGAAGAATTGTTAATAGTAAACTTAAAAGTTTGATCTGAAAATTTAGCGAAACTGGCACTCATTAAAACCGGAATAAACAATAGAGCAGCTGATCCGGCAATAAGGAAAAAGGGTAAAATTAATAAACCGATTAATATTCCAAACCTGGATAATAGAGGTCCAGTTATAAAAAATTGCATAATGATTGATGCCGCTCCGGCTATCGAGTAAAAGGAACCAAAAAAGGCAACCAGGTCAGCTTCATTTGGGAAGGTGGAACTGGCAATTATTTTAAACTGATAATCCACCAACATAGTAACAATTGCGGAAAGGGCAACGATTGTTCCAATTCCAATAATAAAAGGATCTTTTTTCCGTTTTTTCTTTTTGCTAGCTTTTTTTGCAGCTCCTTTTTTCACTGGTATTTTATTGAAATATTGTATGGACAAAATACCAAATACAAAGGCAATAATTAAAAATCCGGCAGATACAATAAGCAATTCATCCGTCCCAAATGCCTTGACAAATGGTTTGAGATTCATCCCAATTAGCATCACTGCAAATGAACCACCGCCTCCGATGATGCCAAAGAGGCGTTTGGCTTGCTGGGGCTCAAGAGATGAACTGGTAAAAGTCCAGAATTGGATTAGCATAATAGCGACAACTATTTCAACCCAGATATAAGCAACAGGGATGAATAAACCGCTTATCAATGGTTGAATTAAAATAAACGAACCCGTAAATATAGAGCAGGTTATAATGAAAAGTTTCCTGGGGGAAAATTTATTCGTCAATTTTGTATAGTAAGTCAGTGTTGGAGCTATAACAATGGCTATCGCCAAAAACATGAGGGGCAGGAATGATTTTTCAAACCGGCTCAGGAAATAGGCATCCCTGGCGGTTTTCGCAACCATTCCCATGGCGACAGTAAAGAAAGAGAAAAAGAAAAAAGTGAGGACCATTTTGGCCTCACCTTTTTTAATATTTATAATTTTTTTAAAGAATTGCAATTTTGTCTAATCAGATTGTATCAATAGCAGTGGTCACAGAATAATCAAAACCACTTTCATTGAAAAAATCCAGTAAAGATCCGGCAAAGAAACTGATGAAAATAAGTCCCAGTGCAATAAACACTATGAAGATGATGAATAACACTCCATTAATAAGAAAGTAAGCTCGCAACTGATCCATGGCGGTTGTAAAACTGACCGCATCTTTATTTTGTGCAGCAAATTGCAGATGACTGGCAGCATTGGTGAGTTTTGTACCCATTACAATGGTAATTACACCCATAATTGCTGTGGGTATGGAAAAGAATAGAATTGTGAGGCAATAAATTGCTCCGGTGATAATATTCATAATACCTACAAACTTCGTCCATTTAACTAGTTTTTCAAATGTAAGCACACCAAAAGAATCCAAATTATAATTCAGTGTGTTTTCTACAGGAACCTGATTGATATCACTCATGAGTTTATTCCTATTAAAGTATGTCACTGGCCAAATCAGCCAAATATGACCTTTCTCCTTTTTCCAGTGTAATATGGGCAAAGATTTTTTGTTTTGTCATACGGTTAATTAAATAACTTAAACCATTGGACAGTTTGTCTAGGTAGGGGTGGTCAATCTGATGAATATCACCGGTAAAAACGATTTTGGTTCCTTCACCAGCTCGGGTAATAATTGTTTTGACTTCATGGGGAGTTAGGTTTTGAGCTTCATCCACGATGAAAAAGGCTTTCTGAAGGCTACGTCCGCGGATGTATGCTAGTGGCGTAATGACCAGTTTGTCCTGCTCCAGCATTTCATTTATTTTTTGTGATTTGGGCTCGCTTGAATTGAACTGGTGGCGAATGACGCCTAAATTATCCCAAAGTGGTTGCATATAGGGGTCCATTTTTGACTGAACATCACCAGGCAGGTATCCAATGTCTTTATTACTAAGCGGTACAATCGGACGCGCCAGATAAATCTGCCGATATTGGGAGCGGCATTCCAAGGCGCCAGCTAATGCTAGAAGTGTTTTGCCTGTTCCCGCTTTGCCGGAAAGGGTTATCAATTGAATTGCAGGATTGATGAGCGACGCTATGGCAAAGGCCTGTTCTGAATTTCGAGGGGTGATACCGTAAGCTGGTTTATTATCTACTTTATGATATTGGTTTTCAACTCCATCGTAGGTTGCTAGGGCCGATTTATGCGCATTCCGCAGGATGAAATTTTCATTAGGAAGGGGAGTATCAACTTCCGGGATCATTTTCGCATCAATATGAAAAGGATTTGTGTATAATGTGTCTATTGTTTCTGTAGGCAGGTTTTCAACTAGACGTTTACCTGTATATATTTTTTCAACACTTTCAATTTTATCCGTTTTATAATCTTGTGCTAAGATACCCATCGCTTTGGCTTTCATTCGGAGGTTAGTATCTTTAGTAACGAGGATGACGGGGATTGATTTTTCCTGTTTTTGTAATCGTAATGCCGTGTTCAGAATTCGGATGTCTGGTATATCTTCACTAAAAACTTCAAGTAACCCCTCATCCCATTTTTGGTTAACGATTACTCTGATTTTCCCGTGATCTTTACCAAGAGATACGCCCGATTTAAATAAGTGATCTCCTGTGATTTCATCTAAGTCTCTTAAAAAATCCCGAGCATTAAAATTGATTTGTTCATTACCGCGTTTGAAATTATCTAATTCTTCCAGCACAGTGATGGGGATTACAACGTCATTTTCTTCAAAATGGTGGATACAGCTGGAGTCATGAAGGATTACATTCGTATCTAAAACAAGCAGTTTTGCTTTTTTTTTCTTCGGCATATAAACCTTAAATATGTGGATTTTTGCTAATACTACAGAACATTAGCCTGATGAAGTTATTTGAGATTGAATTCAATCACAAGAGATGAACCAATTTTATGTTGAATCCAGCGAGTTAAAAAGACTGATAAAAACTGTTTACTTTGGTCTCTGAAATAGTTTACAATTATAGTGCGTAGTTCCCGAGGTAATGTGAAGAAAACTATCAAATTATTTAATCTATCCGATCTGTTTATATATCAGCGGTTAATGAAAAAGGTTGTTTTAACCGGACTCGCTTTATGTTTGATATCTTGTAGCGATAAGGTTCTTGATACAAAACAATCTGATTCTGGCAGCAATAATGATTTTACCCTGACTTTAACTATTTCCGATGATATTGTCTATTTAAATAGCAGCATCAAAGTCACGGCGGTTATTGAGCGCAGGGTTGATGGAACTTCAATTACAGATAAAATGATGATGGATGCTGTTGGAGGTAAAATAGACGGGCAAAATTTCACTTCTGTATCCTCTACATCAACTATACCAGCAAAAATTACCGTTTCAATGGATAATGAAGTTGGATCTAAGTTTGAAGCGCTGGCTTTTTTCTTACCAGATTATTCTTATAGTACAACCAAAAAGGAATATTCTAATTATATGCAAAAAGGACAGGTATCTGCCTCTTTTGATAATATTAATGTTACGATTCCAGTTAATATGGTGGAGCCTCGGTGATAAGAAAAATTGTTTGCGCTATTGTTATTTTTTCTATTATCTGGGCACAGCAACGCCCACCCACATCGGCCACGCGGCGCCCACCCGCATCGGCCACGCAGCGCCCGCCGGCTAATGTAACACAGCGTGCTCCGAGTGCTCAGGTGACTGCACTTAGAGATTTGGATTTTGAAGTACTCAAGCTTAGCTATATCCAAACTGACCGTGCCCTGGCGATTTTGAAAACACTGGGTTATTCCGTGGTAGAATTCAAAGCTGCAAAGGGAGAAGTCAGAGGAGAGTTCAATTTTACACCTCAATTCTCAAATAAGAATACAAACCTGAATGCACCAGGGGCGTTGCCAATCATCATCAAGCTTCCAGATACAGAAACCATCTCACTGGTAGAAAAAAGTACATCAAAAGCATCCAGCAAAAAGTCTGCTTTAGGTGTTGATCTTGGAGGTGTTACACTGGATAATACCACCAGCGGCGAACCGATGCAGCGCCTTTTGGTTGGATACAAACCGAACGATTATAATTCGGTGGCCCAGCTTATTGATCTGGTACAGAATAAAATTGATGTCCCTGCTAACCAGATTGTAATTGAGGCACTTATCATTGAATTGAATACTGAAAATTTGAATGAATTGGGAGTTGATTTTTCTAATGCTGGGCCAGGATACTCTGCTGTTTTTCCGCCGCCTGAAGGCGGCTCTATTTCTCCTTTTACGGTTGTGCTGGATCGTACACTTCTGGGTAGTACATCTAATTTTCGGGCAAATATTGAGGCCCTGATCAGCAGTAAAGACGCAAAAATTTTATCTAAACCTTCCGTACTGGTCTTAGATGGGCGCCAGGCGAGAATTCAGGTCGGCCAGCAGATACCAATTGTGAAAACGACAGATACCCAGATTTCCCAGACAAAATCTGTGGACTATATACCGGTTGGCATTGTATTGAATTTGCGACCGCGGATCAGCGAAGACGGGTCACGGATCACCATTCAGGTTGAGACCATTATCAGTGAAACGGAAGAACGGATAGGTGCTGCTGGCAGCGGCGCTGTGGAAACTGCACCAATCATCAATAATCGGAAAGTGCAATCATTTGTCCGCGTAGCAAATAATACACCTTTTATCATTGGCGGATTGATTAATGAAAAAACGACTGATAATGAGGGTGGTGTTCCTATTTTAAGAGATATCCCATGGCTTGGACGACTCTTTCAAATATCGACTAAACAAAGAGTTCAAAAGGAAGTAATTGTGGTGATTACACCTCATATCATAACCGAGACTGAGGATAATTTCAGTCGGGTCATACCTCAGGATTCCGATTTATTCAATGCCTTTGGTAATCGATCTTTCCCAAACTCATACCGAGTCACGAATGATGATGTTTTTGATTTAAATTTTATTTATGAGAGCCCGATATTCCAGGATATCATTGTTGAAGTAAATAAGCGCTCTGAAAAAGATAAAACATTATTGGTTCGGGAGCCTTACAAAAGTATTCTTGAAAGCAAAGTCCCAGGCGAAGATATTCTTGTTAGAAGAATGTTGGCGGAAGTAATTGAGAAACTTGGATATTACAAATACATTGATCCTACAAAAGTTATATATTTCTTGGAATCTTCTTCTGATCCGGCTGGTTATAAAGTAGCGCCGCTGGCTAGCCATATTTTGGAAACTCCTGAAGGCCATGCACTCCAGTTAACCTATACAATTAAAGGGAAGGCGACGATAGAAAAACCATTTGTACGTCCGACAGCAGAGGCAAGATATATTACAATACCATCTGGTTCATACAAAAATGTACTTAAAAGTTTAAATAAGCGTGGTGCTGATCCAGCGGAAGATATTTTTACAATCTTGATTTCCAGCAGTAAAGATGAAATAGAATTATATGAAATTCTGGTAATGAAAAGGGTTCTAGAGATGAATCCTGATCTTGAGTTAACCTTTAAGTATTTCCAACCGGGGATCGAAATTCTTTTTCCATCACCCGATGTACTTTTAAATAATACCCATGTTGTCGATCGGGATGCGGCAAAATTTTATTATGAAGTAAATGATTATTATGGATCATTTGAAGAAGAATTCAACCGCCAAACAGCGGAGCTAGGCCGATTAATCCAG
>Ga0208881_1000819_pt1 | contig 10884 bp, 7 predicted proteins | sample Knorr_S23_td_AAI_FD_185610 | JGI IMG/M metagenome (GOLD analysis project Ga0208881, IMG submission 185610) | Marine microbial communities from Southern Atlantic Ocean transect - Knorr_S23_td_AAIW_ad_876m_LV_B (SPAdes) (version 2) | ecosystem: Environmental > Aquatic > Marine > Oceanic | place... | reverse complement strand
CTTAAAGTTGCAAAAACAATTGAAATAAAAAAGAATGCATTGAAGGAGTTTTCCTCTGATCCTTACAGTGTATTTAAATCAAAAAAAGCAAGAAACTGGGCTGGACTGCAAATCGTTAAAGTTTTTCTAGGTATACCTATAATGCCAGGAAGATAATTTCCAATGAAAGATGAAGATAATAATAAGGAGTCTAAAAAAAAAGGCTTTTATTTTAAAGATTACACTGAGTCTGACATTACTGTTAACAACAAGGATACTAAACTTGTAAAAGTTTCATTAAATAGAATCACCTTTTTATCTTTTATCTTTTTTAGTTTGATACTTATTTTTAGTATTAAAATTATTTATCTTTCTCTGTCACCAGATAAAAATTTTTTTTTAGAAAATATCAATCAAGATTTTGTAAAAGAAAGAAGGGATATTGTAGATAGAAACGGAATAATTATAGCAAGAAACATTGGTATTTACTCAGCCGGAATAAGACCCCAATTAGCAAAAGATAAAGGAAAGCTGTTATTAAATTTAAGACTTATATTGCCTGAACTAGAATCAAATAAAATCAAAAATAAATTAAATCATAATAAGTTTTTTTATCTTAAAAGAAGACTAACAGAAGAAGAAAAAACAAACCTTTGGTTGTTGGGCAATAAAGCTATTGTATTTGAAAAGAAGAAATTTAGAATTTATCCTCAAAAAAATCTTTTTAGTCATGTTTTGGGGCAAATTGACGATAACAATATTGGTATTTCAGGTATAGAAAAATTTTTTGACCAAGATTTAAAAAATAAAGAGCTTGTTAATTTTTCTTTGGATTTAACTTTAGACTCAAATTTGCAGTATTTAATCAGAAAAGAATTGATTAATGCACAAGCTGATTTTAATGCAGTTGGAAGTGCTGCTCTCCTAATGGATGTGGATAATGGCGAGATATTATCTTTGGTATCTTTGCCAGACTATGACTTAAACAAAAGATTTTCAATTAATGAAGATATCTACACCAATAAAATTACTAAAGGCGTTTATGAATTGGGTTCAGTTTTTAAGACATTTATTTTAGCTGCGGCGTTAGAAAGTAATGTAATAAACTCAAATACAATGTTCAAAAACTTAGATAAAAAAATATTTTGTGCCGGAAGAGAAATATCTGAACATGATGAATTGCCACAAAACTTAAGTGCCGAACAAATTTTAATTCGATCATCTAACATTGGTGCAATTCGAATAGCTCAAATGGTGGGCATAAAAAAATATAAAGATTTTTTAAATTCTTTAGAACTTTTTAAAAAAATTGATTTTGATTTTGAAGAAATTGGCACTCCGCTTCCTTTTAGATGGGGAAAATGTAAACTTGCAACCTCTTCATTTGGTCATGGAGTAACTACTACTCCTTTACAACTTGCAAGGGCCTACGCAATTTTAGGAAATGGTGGTTATAAAATTCAACCAACCATTTTACGAAAAAAATTAAATCCACCTGAACAAAAAATACAAATTATTTCTTCAGAAACAAGCGACACGATTAATTCTATTTTGAGAAAAGTAGTTGCTAATAAAGAAGGAACAGCGAATTTTGCAAATATTAAAGGATATGAGATTGGAGGCAAAACAGGATCAGCTTTAAAATCAAGTGATGGTATTTATACAAAAAAAAAATTTAATACTTTTGTATCACTATTTCCAACTAGCAGACCAAAATATGTTTTGCTTGTAATATTAGATGAACCCAAACCAGCTCCACATTTTGTTTATGAATTTTCAAATGGCTATAAACATAAAGGCGAAAAACGTAATACTTCAGGTTGGAATACGGTTGTTGTAGCGGGCAAAATTATAGAAAAAATTGGTCCAATTTTAGCCATAAATAACTTACAAGCTTCCAACAAATTTTAAATGCTTCTAGGCAACCTATTAAGATCTGCAAGAAAGAAGTATCGCAAAATATCTGTGGAAGGTATTTGTTTCGATAGTAGAAAAGTTAGAAAAAAAGATATTTTTTTCGCAATTAAGGGAAATCAAACATCAGGAATAAAATTTATCGATGAAGCAATATCAAAAGGAGCATCAGCAATAGTAAGTACTGAAAAAGCAAAATATGAAAATAATCAAATACCTTTGGTTTTAGTTAGGGATATTAGAAAAAGTTTATCTGAGGCTTGTTCAAAATTTTATACGAAAAAACCAACTAACATAATTGCTGTAACAGGAACAAATGGAAAATCTTCTGTGGCTTATTTTTTTTACCAAATATTAAGTCTTTATAAAATCCCGGCAGCTTCAATTGGTACTTTGGGTATAATTTCAAAAAAATATAATAAAAAAATAAATCTAACTTCAATGGATCCTTTATCCTTACACAATAATCTACAAATCTTGGTAAGAAATAATGTCAATCATGTAATTTTAGAAGCTTCAAGTCATGGATTGGAACAAAAAAGATTGGACAATTTAAATATTAATACTGGGATATTTACAAATCTTAGTCACGATCACCTTGATTATCATAAAAACATGAAATCTTATTTTAATGCAAAAATGTATCTATTCAAAAATTTACTTAAAAAAAATTCTAAAATTATTACTGATGAAGAAAATAATGAATTTAAGATTATTAAAAGTATTGCAAACAGAAGGGGGATAAAGCTAATTACAATTGGCGCAACTTCTGGAAATATAAAAATTTTGCACAACAAATATAAAAAAAAAAAACAAATAGTTAAAGTTTCTATAAATTCAAAAATTTTTGATCTGGAAATTCCATTGATAGGGTATTTTCAAGTAAAAAATTTGCTCATGGCAATTCTAGCAGCCTCAAGCTGTGGATTAAGTCAAAATAAGATTTTTAATCAAATACAAAAAATTAAACCAATCCCGGGTAGACTCGAGTGTGTGGCTAGTCTAAATAACAATTCTAATATTATTGTAGATTTTGCTCATACTCCTGATGCTTTGGAACAAAGTTTAATTGCTATAAAAAAGCAATTTAAAAAAGAAATCATAATAGTTTTTGGGTGCGGAGGAGAGAGAGATAAAAAAAAACGATTTATAATGGGTAAAATAGCTGGAAAATATTGCAGAAAAATTTTTGTTACAGATGACAATCCACGAAATGAAGATCCTCAAAAAATAAGAAATGCAATTATGAAAGGTTGTAAAAAATTAGCTAGTAATATTGGAAGTAGAAAAAAAGCAATAAAAACTGCAATCAGTGAACTAGGATCAAACGAAATACTTTTAGTAGCTGGAAAAGGTCATGAAAAAACCCAAGATTATGGAAATAAAATTATTAATTTTTCAGACAAAAAAGTAATAAGAGAAATAATTAATAAAAGAAAATTTTCTTTTAAAAAAAGCCATTATCAAGATTTCTTATTAAAAAAAATTTTTAATAATAAAAATATTAAAAATGTAAATTATAATGGTGTTTCTATTAACACAAAAACTATTAAAAAAAATGATCTATTTTTTGCTATTCGAGGAAAAAAAACTGATGGTCATAAGTTTGTAAGACAAGCTATTAAGAAAGGAGCTGTCAAATCTGTAATAAGTAAAAAAATAAAACGACTTTCTAAAAATAAAATTATAAAAGTAAAAAATACTTTTTCCTCCTTAAATGATTTGGCTAAAGTTACTAGAGATAATACTTCAGCACAAATTATAGGGATAACTGGAAGCGTCGGGAAAACTACTTTAAAAAATCTCGTTGCTTTTGCTCTTAAAAATTATGGAAAAGTTTATCATTCTCCACATTCTTATAACAACAAATTTGGAGTACCTCTTAGTCTGTCTAATTTAAAAAAAAATATCGAATACGGAATATTTGAAATTGGAATGGATAAAAAGGGCGAAATAGGTAATTTATCGAAAATTGTTAAACCAGAAATAGCTATTATTACAAATATTTCTGGAGCCCATTTTAAAAATTTTAATACTTTAAAAGATATAGCAAAAGCCAAAGCAGAAATAATTGACAATATATTAGAGGGCGGAAATATAATTTTAAGTAAAGACGATAAATTTTTTAATTTTTTATCTAACCAGGCCAGAAAAAAGGGAATAAACGTTATTTCATTTAGTTCTAAGAAAAAGGCGGATATTTTTTTATTGGGAACTAGAAGGATTAGAAATCACTATAGATTAAAAGTAATTGTAAAAAAAAGAATTTTTTATTTTGACACAACATATTCTACTAATAATTTTATAAATAATATTTTAGCCTGTATTTCTGTTTTATCAGTATTAAATTTAGATTTAAATAACATGAAAAAAAAATTCACTAATTTTGCTATTCCAAGTGGCAGAGGTGACATTAAAGTGGTTAAAAAATTTAAGAAAAGATTTAAATTTATTGATGAAAGTTATAATGCAAATCCACTATCCATGTCTTCAGCAATTAAAAATATGGATTATTACAAAAGAAAAAATAATGCTAAAAAATTAGTCCTTTTGGGAGATATGTTGGAATTAGGAAAAAAATCAAAAAAACTTCATAAAGAATTATCAACTGTAATTAATAGAAGCGATATTGATAAGGTTTTTGTTTATGGAAAATATATTAGGGAAACCTATAATTATTTGCTTACAAATAAAAAAGGCAAAGCATTCGATAGCCTTAAGGAAGCATATAGTCATTTTGGTAAAATTATACGTAATAATGATTTACTTATGGTAAAAGGATCGAACGCAACAGGTTTGAATCGATTTTCAAAAAATATTAAAAGAGGACAAATCAGTGCTATATAGTTATTTAATTTCTTTAATAGATCAATTTTCTGCACTAAATGTTTTTCGCTATTTAACTTTTAGAACGGGACTTTCATTAATGTCTTCAATGACAATAGTATTTTTAGTTGGAGGACCATTCATAAAATTTATTGGATCTCATAAAATTACAGGTCCCATAAGAGACGATGGGCCATTAGATCATATAATTAAAAAGGTAGGTACACCTACTATGGGAGGTCTTCTTATTTTAATAGGAATACTTTTTGGCACTTTATTATGGGCAGATCTAAATAATTCCTATATTTGGGTTTTACTAATGGTAGCAACAAGTTTTGGTTTACTTGGAGTTGTGGATGATTATTTAAAAATAAAACATAGTAATTCAAGGGGTATACCTTCAGGAATAAAAATTATTTTTCAAATTGTTCTTTCTTTAATTGCTATTTTTCTATTGATGAAATTTGGAGAAAACGATCATCTTCAAAACCTTTACTTTCCTTTTTTTAAAAATTTAGTACTTCATTTAGGGTTATTTTTTATTCCATTTGCTCTTTTTATAATTGTTGGATCTTCAAATGCAGTTAATTTGACAGATGGTTTAGATGGCTTGGCTACCGTACCAGTAATGTTGGTGGCATTATCATTTACACTTATTTGCTACGTGGTAGGTAATACCGTTTTTTCAGAATATTTACAAATACCCTACATTGCAGATGTGGGAGAAGCTTCTATTTTTTGTGGTTCTATAGTTGGATCCTGTCTGGGTTTTTTATGGTACAACGCTCCACCAGCAAAGATTTTTATGGGAGATACTGGCTCGTTATCTTTAGGTGGTTCTCTAGGTGCCGTCAGTATCATTACAAAACATGAGATAGTTTTAGCAATTGTTGGAGGTTTATTTGTCCTTGAAACAGTATCAGTCATTATTCAAGTAGTTTCATTTAAGCTCACGGGAAAAAGAGTATTTATGATGGCACCACTCCACCATCATTTTGAAAAAAAGGGATGGGCAGAATCTACTGTTGTTATTAGATTTTGGATTATATCTATAATTTTAGCACTAATAGGATTAGCTACACTGAAATTAAGATAATGCATGTTTGCTTTACAAAAATATCAAAATAAGAAAATTGCTATTTATGGTATGGGCATAACTGGATGCTCAGCAGCAAAAACTTTTCAAAAACTAAACGCAAAAGTTTTTTGTTGGGATGATAACGAAAAAATAAGAAAAAAAATAAAAAATTTAAACTTTCCATTGAGTAAATTTTGGCTAAATAGAAATTTGGTTGATATCGTAGTTATAAGTCCAGGAATAGATATCAATAAGTGTAAAATAAAAAATTATTTAAAAAAAAATTCAAATAAAATAATTACAGATTTAGATCTTTTTTTTGAACTTAACAAAAATGCACTAATCATTTCAATTACAGGAACTAATGGAAAGTCTACGACTTGTAAAATAATCGAAAAAATTTTAAAAACCGCACGATATAATGTAAAAACAGTAGGAAATATTGGAAATCCTATTTTGTCTTCAAGTAATTTAAAAAAAAGATATGTATTTATTATAGAGGTGTCATCCTACCAACTTCAATATTCTAAGTTATTTCGTTCCAAACATGCAGCTATATTAAATATTTCTCCAGATCATTTAGAAAGACATAAAAACATAAAAAATTACATAAAAACTAAGTCCAGGATATTTTTTGCACAAAATAGTTCAGATTACTCTTATATAAATTTAACAAATAAATATTCAAAATCGATTAAAAATATATTTAAAGCTCAGAAATTAAAATCAAAATTAATTTCAATTAACAAATCAAGCTGTAATTTTTTATTAAAAAAAATTAATAATAAATATTTCAAAAGCAAAGGTAATATTGAAAATTTAACTTTTGCTTACAAAATAGCTAAAAATTTAAAAATAAATGATAAAATTATAATTAAAGCCCTTAATAAATTTAAAGGACTTCCTCATCGTCAGGAAATTATATTTTCAAATAAAAAACTATTATGTATTAATGATTCCAAGGCCACAAGTTTTGATGCTAGTTTACAATCTTTATCAAATTATAATAATATTTATTGGATAGTTGGAGGTCTTCCAAAATATCAAGATTATTTTTATTTAAAAAATGTTAAAAAAAAAATTGTAAAAGCCTATGTCATTGGTAAGAATACTTCATTTTTTAAAAAACAAATTAGAAACGATATTCCATATACAATCTCAAAGAATATACGGAATGCAATAAATAATATTTATAAAGATTTAGAATTGAGTGGAAATTCAAAAAGAACTATTCTGCTCAGCCCAGCTGCCGCATCTTTTGATCAATTTAACAATTTTGAAAACAGAGGTATCTATTTTAAAAATTTGATAATAAAAAAATTTAAGCAAAAATTAAATGTTTAGTTTTAGTAGAGAAAATACTGGTTTAGTAGCGACATGGTGGAGAAATATAGATAAACAAATTTTATTTATATTTGTATTTCTTTTATTGTTAGGACTTTTTTTTTCTTTTTCCTCAACTACTTCAATGATGTCAGAAAAGATGAATAAACAAACATATTTCTTTTTCATTAAACATCTTATTTTTGTTTCTATTTCATTATTTTTACTTATTGCAATTTCGATTCAAGAAAAAAACAAATTAATAAAGTTTTTAATCTATCTATTTCTTGTTTCAATTGTTCTTCTTTTATTAACTCTTGTAGTTGGTGTTGAAATTAAAGGATCAAAAAGGTGGATGGGTTTTGACCCCCTTCCAAGATTCCAACCAGTTGAATTGGTTAAACCATTATTCATAATTTTTGTTGCTAAAATTATTGTCCTAAATGAAAAAGCTAATATTTATAGAAGATATTTATATTCTTTTTTAGTTTTGTTACTTATTGTAATTATTTTAATTAACCAACCAGATCTCGGACAAACTTTATTGTTAGCGTCAGTTTGGATTACAATGGTTTTTGTATCAGGTTTTGACATGGTAATTTTGTTGATATTAGGTTTAGCATTTTTAAGTATTATTACGCTTTTAATATTTTTTTTTCCAGAAAAGTTTAGTTATGTTTTTTTAAGAATTAAAACTTTTATGGATCCAAAAGCAGGGGACAATTTTCAATCACAAAAAGCATTAGACGCAATTAAACAAGGAGGCTTAACCGGTCAAGGAATGGGGGAAGGCATCTTAAAAGATGAAGTGCCTGAGGCACATACTGACTACATAATAGCAGTAGTTTCAGAAGAGTTTGGTGCGATATTTGTTTTGTTTATTGTGACTATATTTTTATTTATTGGTTACAAAGTATTTAATAAAGTTTTTTCAGAAAAGAATGAATTTCTTAAATTGGCATTGGTAGGATTAGTTTCTCTTTTAATCATTCAAACATTTATTCATATAGGAGTTAATACTCGATTGCTTCCTACAACTGGTATGACGCTTCCTTTTTTAAGTTATGGTGGATCCTCTTTAATCGGAAGTTCTATTATTGCCGGTATTATCTTAAATTTTACTAGAAAAGACTCCGCGAGATATTCTGAAAATGACTAAAAAAATTATTTTTTCATCCGGAGGTACGGGCGGTCATATATTTCCAGCGATTAATTTAATGAAATACTTTTCAAATAAAGGATATGACGTTTTATTAGTAACAGATATTAGAGGAAATACTTTTTTAAAGAACCATGCGCGGTTTAGATCATGCATCATAAATACAGACACTCCATCAAATAAAAGTTTTTTCAGAAAAATTTTTTCTTTTATAATGATCCTTTTTTCTATTACAAGGTCAATTTTGATTTTAAGAAAAGAAAAACCAGACCTAATTATTGGATTTGGTGGGTACGTGTCGTTTCCAATTTCTTTTTCATCAAGATTTTATAACACTCCATTAGTGATTTATGAAAATAATATGGCACTGGGAAGAGCAAACAAAAATTTGTTATCACTTTCAAAAAAACTTCTTCTAGGGACTAAAATAACGATAAACGTTCCAGAAAAATACAAAAGTAAAGTTTATCAAGTGGGTAATATTTTGCGCGAGGAAATTATTAACTATTCAGTTATTAGGAAGAAAAATAGTGACAAAACCTTTTCAATCTTAATTTTGGGAGGAAGCCAGGGGGCGGAGGTATTTGGGAGAATTGTTCCTTCAGCAATTAAAATGTTAAAAGATAAAGGGTATACAATCGGAATCAATCAACAATGCATTAAACAACAAAAAAATTCACTAATTGAGTTTTATAAGAAAAACAATATAAAAAGTAATATTTTTGATTTTACCAATAATATTTTAGATTTAATTGAATCTTCAGATTTAGCGATTACTAGATGTGGAGCTTCTACTACTGCAGAATTAGTAAATACTCTTACACCATTCATAGCAGTTCCCTATCCACACTCAATGGATAATCATCAGTACCTCAACGCTAAATACTATGAGAGCAAAGGTTGTTGTTGGGTTATAGAGCAGGATAAATTTAGTTCTACTAATTTATTTAATTTAATACTGGAAATCATGAAAGATAAAAAAAAATTAGAAAATATTCGTGAAAGCATGAAAAAAAACGATAGTAAAGATGTTTATGATAAAGTTGAAAATGCAATTAAAGAGTTTATTTAAAAATGAAAATTAATATTGCTAGTAATGAAGTAATTCATTTTATTGGTATCGGAGGTATTGGTATGAGTGGACTGGCTCACATCATGCATAATATGGATTTTCAAATTCAAGGGAGCGATTTAAATAGTAATAAAAATACTGATAGATTGGTTAAAGCAGGAATTAAAATTTATATTGGACATAATTCAATAAATATAAAAAAGGCTACAATGGTTGTTGTTTCTTCTGCCATTAAAAAAAATAATATAGAACTTATTGCATCAAAAGTTAAAAAATTACCTATTTTTAAAAGAGGTGAAATGTTGGCTAATATTGTGGCATTGAAAAAAAATATAATTATTGCAGGCTCACATGGAAAAACAACCACTACTTCTTTAACAGCAAATATTTTGGCAGAAGCAGGACTGGATCCCACAGTAATTAATGGAGGAGTAATAAATTCACTTAAAAATACTGCTCATTTGGGAAAAGGTGAATGGGCCGTCATAGAGTCTGATGAATCTGATGGAAGTTTTTTAAAGTTGCCGATAACCTATTCTATTGTTACCAACGTAGATAAAGAACATTTGGATTATTATCAAAGTTTTAACAGACTTAAAAACAGCTTTCGTTCGTTTATCGAAAAAACACCATCTTTTGGAAAATCACTTATTTGTTTAGATAATGATAATTTGAAATCCCTATTATATAAATGCAGAACTAGTAATTTTTTTACCTACGGATTTGATAAAAAATCAAATTATCAAATTTTTAATGTAAAAAAGAAAACAAACTGTTCAATTTTTGATTTAAAAATAAAAGTTGTTGGTTCTAAAATTTATAAAGTTAAAAATATACAAGTTAATTTGCTAGGAGATCATAATGTTACTAATGCAACCGCATCAATTGCCATTGCTTTAAATCTTGGTATTAAAATAAGTATAATAAAAAAGGCTTTGAAAAAATTTTCAGGTATACAAAGAAGATTTACAAAAGTCTTTTCGATTGATAATAGAGATTTTTATGATGATTATGCACATCATCCAACAGAAATAAAAGCAGTCATAAACAGTGCTCGACAGGTTTACACTGATAGAAAAATAATATGTGTTTTTCAACCACATAGATTCTCCAGAGTTAAATTCCTTAAAAAAGAATTTGCATTGTCCTTCAAATTAAGTAATGCAGTTGTACTTTGCCCAGTTTATGCTGCTGGTGAAAAAGTTGATAATAATTTTAGTCAAGATTATTTTTCTCAATTAATTTCAAAGAAATCTGGAATTCAAGTTATAAATATAAAAAACCGAAATGAACTAAAAAACTTTTTAAAAAAGAATTTATTTGATGATGAAATTGTAATTTGCATGGGAGCTGGCAGTATTTCAAATTGGATAAGAGAAATTGGTACTGAACTACAACGACATTGATGCTACAAATAGAAAATATAAAAAACAAAATTTCAGGTAAAATCTCGTTTAATGAGAGTCTATCAAAACTTTCATGGTTTAATTTAGGAGGCCCAGCCAAAATTTTGTTTAGACCAAAAAGCTTATT
>Ga0208881_1000814_pt1 | contig 10908 bp, 12 predicted proteins | sample Knorr_S23_td_AAI_FD_185610 | JGI IMG/M metagenome (GOLD analysis project Ga0208881, IMG submission 185610) | Marine microbial communities from Southern Atlantic Ocean transect - Knorr_S23_td_AAIW_ad_876m_LV_B (SPAdes) (version 2) | ecosystem: Environmental > Aquatic > Marine > Oceanic | place... | reverse complement strand
AAATTCTTGAGGCTCATCCCGATCTAGCTGATAAAGTAACAGTTAATTTGCTTACCTCAAATTCTCGGTCAGAACAAAGTAATGCAGGATTAGATCAATGCTCCGAAGAAGAATTTAATGAATTTAAGAATTTAAATAAATCTTATAAGCAAAAATATGGTTTTCCATTCGTTATTGCCGTCAAAGGTAAAAATAAAATAGAAATTTTAAGTGAATTTAGAAAAAGAATTTTAAACAGTGTTGATGAAGAATTTAACGAAGCAATCATACAAGTGGGCAAGATTGCTAATTTACGTTTAAATGAAATAAATATAAAATAATTTAACCTATGAAAGTTTATGATTGTTTTATGTATTATGACGAAGATACAGTTGTTGATATTCGTCTCAATTGTTTAGATCCCTACGTCGATAAATTTATAATTGTTGAAAGTAAGTTTACTCACAGTGGTAAAAAAAGGAATTTATTATTTGATATTAATAAATTTAATCATTTTAAAAATAAAATAAGTTACTTTGTTTTGGACCATGAACCTAATGGAATAGAGGTTGTAAATGACAAAGATGATGAGAATTTAAAATCTCATAAATATATTTTTAATGCTATTAAAAGAGAAAATTATCATAGAAATTATATTGTTACAGGTCTCAAGGAAGCAGATCCTGAAGATTTCATCATGGTATCTGATGCTGACGAAATTCCAAATCTCGAAAAGTTGGATTTAAAAAAAATAAAAAGTAAGTTAATTTTTTTTCAACAAAAAATGTTTTATTACAAGCTGAATTTGTATATGGATTCCTTTAATTGGTTTGGAACCAAGGTTTGTAAAAAAAAAGATTTAATTTCTCCTCAGTGGCTAAGAAATATTAAAGATAGAACTTATTCTTTTTGGCGAATAGATACCTTGTTTTCAAAAGTAAAATATCAAAATATTTATTTTGTAAATGATGGAGGATGGCATTTCACCAACATAAAAAATGCTAAGGCGTTAGAAGAAAAACTTAAATCGTATTTGCATCATAGAGAGTTTGATATTGAACCTTTAAGTGTTGAAAAAATTGATAAAATTATGGGGGAAAAAAAACCGATTTATGATCTTAAAGTAGACCAGCGTATATCTAAATTTAATAAAGGTCAAAAACTAACAACTATAGATTTAAAACTCCTTCCTAATTATATTCAGAATAATATTGAAAAATATAAGTTATGGTTGGATTAAATCGTTTGAAAAAATTAATACTCAACTTCACCTGAATCTATCGATCTCCACATATACCAAGTAAAAACACTTCTATAACCGATATGAAGTTTAGAAATTTTATCTAATAATCTTTTGCTAGGTGGGTAAGAAACTTTATAGTTTTTTGAAATAGCGCGGAGAAATCCTATATCACCAGTGGGAAATATATCTGGTCTATTCAAATTAAACATTAAAAACATTTGAGCACTCCAAACACCGAGTCCTTTTAATTGTGTTATATAATTTATCGCTTCTTTATCATTCATTTTTCTAAGTTCTTTAATTCTAAAAAATTTGTTTTTAAAACTTTTGGCAATAATTTTTAAATAACTGATTTTTTGACGGGATAAGCCTGCTGTTTTCAAATTGCGTGAAGATAATTTTAATATCGTATGAGGATTGATACGTTTTTTACATCTTTTTTCAAATTTTAACCAAATTGAGTCAGCAGCTTTTGTGGAAATTTGTTGTCCAACAATCGTGCGACATAAGGAAAAAAATGGATTATCTCTAGTAGTCAAAAAACCTTTATTATATTTTTTTATTATTTTTCTTAATACAGGATCTCTTTTTGACAAAATTTTTTTTGCCTTATACCAATAAACTGGAGGTTTGCTCATTGTTGCCTTGGCATAATTACCGGTTTTTTAAGCGCATGTTCTCTTGTAAAAATTATAAGAGAAGAAATAACTATTAGTAATGACCCAAATATTGTCCATGTTGATGGAATTTCTTGAAAAATAAAAAATCCTAAAACTATAGCAAAAACAAGAGATAAATACTTTAAAGGAGTGGTTAGAGAAACTTCGGCCAATTTATAGGACTGCGTTAGAAGAAGATTTGCTACAGAACCAAAAATACCAATTAGTACTAATAAAATAAAATCATTCATTGAAGGCATTAACCATCCTCCAAAAGGAAACGTTGCAAGACCAAATAATCCAGAAGTTAATGTAAAATAAAATGCGATCAACCATACGCTTTCCCCGTAAAGCGTAAGTTTGCGGATAAAAATGCAAACAGCTGCAAAACCTATACAAAAAATAATTGGAAATAAGTAATAATAATTTAATGATTCAAATCCTGGTCTGCTTATAATCAAGACTCCCACAAAACCTAAACCTACGGCAATCCAACGTTTTCTTCTAACTTTTTCATTTAAAAAGAAAATGCTAAGTAGTGTTACAAATAACGGACCCGCAAACGTCATTGCGGTTACTTCTGCTAATTGTAAATTTCTTAAAGCTATAAAAATGGCCGCCATAGCAATAGCACCAAAGATTGATCTATAAAAATGGAGGCTCCATCTTTTAGTTTTATAAAAATCTCTTAGACGATTTTTTGGAATTAAAAAAATAATAGGAATAAAACCAAACAATGCACGGAAGAAAAGTATCTGACCAACTGCATAATCGTCAGTAACTTTAACTAAAATATCCATCAGTGAGAAAAAAGTGACGCTTACTACCATGCATAATGCGCCTAGAATGTTTTTGCTCATTTTATTATATTAATTTATATTTCATTTTCTAAATATAAAAAAATTATGCAAAAAGCTATTTTAGCTCTAGGTTGCTTTTGGGAGCCAGAAGAAAAGTTTCGTAAAATAAAAGGAATAATCTCGACAGAAGTTGGCTACTGTGGAGGCAATAATCCAAATGTCACATATGAAGAGGTATGTAGTGGTTCTACTAATCATGCTGAAGTGGTCAAGCTTGAATACGAAGAAAATACAATTTCTTATGAAGATATAATAAGATTTTTTTTTGATTTTCATGACGCAACACAACTTAATGGACAAGGTTTAAATATTGGTACTAATTATAGAAGTGAAATATTCTACATTTCTGAAGATCAAAAAAAGACGGCAGAAAAAATTCTTAACAAACAAAATGAAAAATTTAATGGAAAAGTAGTCACAAAAGTATCTGAAGAAAAAAATTATTGTAAAGCTGAAGAATATCACCAAAAATATTTTCAAAAAAAAAATCTCTAATGACATTGGTATCAACTAATTGGCTTAATGAAAATTTAAGTAAAGTAAAAATTATAGATTGCTCCTGGCATATGCCTTTAACACAAAGAGATGGATATAATGAATATTTAGAAGAACATATTCCAGAAGCTATTTTCTTTGATATAGATAAAAATTCTGAGCCAAATACTGATCTACCCCACATGCTTCCAAAAGCTAGTTACTTTCAAAAAATAGTTTCTGAACTTGGAATTAACAACGAAGACAAAATTGTTATTTACGATAATTCTGATGTATTTTCAGCTTGTAGATGTTGGTTTAGTTTTTTTTATTTTGGCCATAATTCAAAAAAATTATCAGTTTTAAATGGAGGTTTAAAAAAGTGGAAATTAGAAAATAAAATTATTTCAAAAAAAATTAAACCAATTAAGAAAAGTAACTATTTAGCTAATGAACAAAAAGATTTAGTTAAAAATATAAAGGAGATTGAAGAAAATATTATAGACCAAAAGTTTGAGCTTATAGACGCAAGAAACAAAAAACGTTTCGAAGGATCAGAACCTGAGCCCAGACCAGGCTTAAGAAGTGGACATATAAAAAATTCAAAAAATCTTCCTTTTATTGAATGTATAAACAAAGCAAATAATACATTTAAGAATAAAGAAGATTTGATCAAAATATTTGAAAAAACTGGATTAAACAAATCAAAAAAAACCGTGTTTACTTGCGGCTCTGGGGTTACTGCTTCAGTATTAGCTATGGCGTTTAGATTAATACATGATAATTATTCTCCCACAATTTATGATGGATCATGGAGCGAGTACGGTAAAATTAGATAAATGAAAAGATCAACTAAAATAACAACTGCTATAATCACATTTTTTGTAATCATAGCGATTATAATTGTTGGACGTCATATGATCAAACTTCACTTCCAAAAAAAATTTGGTACAAGGCCTCCACCAGCAGTAATTGTAGTAATAGTAGAAAATAAAAGTTTTCATCAAAAGATTGAAACTTATGGTACTGCATTATCTAGTAGATCAAGTTCATTTAGAATAAAAAAATCTGAATTATTAGATCCCATAAATTTTAATCAAAAGGTTAAAAAAGGAGATATAATCGCTAAACTTAAATCTGAGAATATTGTTGCTCCATTCTCAGGAATCTTGGGAAAAAGAGGTATTTCTGAAGATACCTTGGGTTCTGAAAGTTCTTTAATTTTAACTTTAGACGATTCTACAACAATTTTCTCCGATGTGAAAATTCCAGAAATTTATGCAGGTGTCCTAAAAAAAGGATTACCCGTAAAAGCAAAGTTTGCCGCTTACAAAAATAAAACTTATAAGGGAGAAATTGAATCCGTTGCAAGTCGTGTTGATGCACAAACTAGAAGCATATTAACTAGAATAAAAATAAAAAATGAAAACTCAGAGCTTATTCCCGGCTCTCTGTTAGAAATTCAAATTAAATATAACATAAGAGATGCATTAAGTATTCCTGACACAAGTGTTATGAATCAAGGTGCCAAAAAATTTGTGTATAAAGTTTTAGAAAATAATACCGTAGATAAATTTGAGGTTACTACAGGGACTCGTTATGAAGGTAATATTGAGATCCTTTCGGGATTAAGCGTTGAAGATAAAGTGGTAGCTGAAGGACTCACAAAAGTCAGACCTGGAGCCAAAATAAAACCTATGATTAAATCTAAGTAAAAATTTTACTAAATAAATAATGTTCATAACCGATCTCAGTATTCGAAGACCTGTAGTATCAGCAGTTTTTTCATTGCTATTGATATTATTTGGCTTATTTATTTTCTGGAAACTTCCAGTAAGAGAACTACCCTCAGGACTCCAGCCCCCTGTTGTACAGGTACAAGTTGATTATCAATCTGCGGCAGCACCAATTGTCGATCAAGAAATCACTCAAATTATAGAAGATGTTGTGGGTGGAGCTGAAGGCATTCGAAGCATCGATTCTACTTCTGAAAATGGTAGAAGTACCATAAGAATTGAGTTTGACACTGATATAGATTTAGACTCAGCCGCTAATGACGTCCGTGACAGAGTAAGCCGTGTTGTCGACAACTTACCAGAAGATGCAAAAGCTCCCGAAATTTTAAAACAAGCAGCCGGATTTACTACTACCATGTGGATTTCATTATCATCTACAACTTGGAGTGATTTGGAACTTGGAGATTATGCAAGACGATATCTCGTAGACAGTTTTTCAAGCGTTAAGGATGTTGGAAGAATTTTAGTGGGAGGTTTACGTGAATTAAGCATACGTGTTTGGATTGACCCGATAAAACTAGCTGCAAATGACCTTACCATTCAAGAAGTAGAGCAAGCGTTAAGAAAAGAAAATATTAGTCTGCCAGCTGGAACTTTAGAGGCAGAAAATATTGATTTAACTATCAATTTAGACAAAGCCTATAAAGATATATCCTCAGTTAAACAATTACCTATAAAAAAAGTGAAAAATAGTGTTGTTCGTTTAGAAAACATAGCGCGAATTGAATTTGGACCTGTTTCACAAAAAACGCTTTTTAAAGCACAAAGCATAGATGGATTTAATGAGAAAGTAGTAGGCATAGGAATTTATGCACGCAGTGGAGCATCTACTGTAGAACTATCTAAAAGAGTTAAAAAAAGGGTTGAGGAAGTTCAAAAAACCTTGCCTGATGGATTAAAGTTGGGAGTTGCATTTAATCGAGCGACTTATATCAACACGGCAATTTGGGAAGTTTATAAAACATTATTTATTGCTTTTATATTAGTCATTTTAATTATCTATTTGTTTTTAGGTAATGTGAAAGCTGTCATTGTTCCAGCAGTAGCGCTCCCGGTTAGTCTAATTGCATCATTCCTTGGTATTTATCTATTTGGTCTATCAATAAATATTTTTGTACTTTTAAGTTTTATACTTGCCATAGGAATAATCACCGATGATAGCGTCATTATGACTGATGCAATTTATCGTCGTATAGAAGAAAATGATGAAACTCCATTAGTTGCAGCAATCTTAGGTTCGAGACAAATAACTTTTGCGATTATTGCGACTACTTTAGTTCTCGTGGCAGTTTTTATTCCTTTAATTTTTATCAAAGGCATTTCTGGAGTATTATTTAGAGAAACCGCAATCATTTTATCATTTGCGATAGTGGTATCTTCATTTGTAGCTCTTACTCTTTCACCAATGCTTGGAAGTAAATTTTTAAGCAAAAATTTGAAAAAAACTAAAGTAGTTTTAAAATTTGAAAAATTATTTAAATCATTTTCAAAATTTTACGCAGAAACACTAAACTATTGGATCAATAAAAACAAAACTGTAATAACATTTATAGTTATAGTGCTTGCTTTATCTGCTTTGCTTTACAAATTAACCCCTAAAGAATTACTTCCAATGGAAGACCGAGGAGTTTATCTCGTTATTGGGAAAACAGATGAAGGTAGCTCATTTCAATACACAGCGGAAAGAGCAGGAGAAATTGAAAAAAAATTGATTCCATTAATTAAAAAAGAAGATGAATCTTACAAAAGAATTATAATGATGGTCCCTGGTTTTGGAAGGGCAAGTAAATCTTATAATAGTTTTATAATTATTGCGATGCTTGATGATTGGAGCAAACGAAGCGAGAGTGCAACAACAATTATGAGAAAAGCGATGGGAAAAATCATGTCTGTACCGCAAGCTCTTGCCTTTCCCATTTCTCCACAATCAATCCGAGTATCAAATTTTAACAAACCGGTTCAAATGGTACTTTTAGGTAAAAGTTACGAGGAACTTGAAAGATGGCAACAAATAATAATGAGAGAGTTAAGAAAAAATAAAAATTTGGCTGCAATTGAATCTGACTATTCGCGAAATAAACCTGAAATAAAACTTACAATAAACCAAAAAAAAGCCACCGATTTAGGCGTATCTACACAATCCATAGGAAAGACGGTAGAAATGCTTTATGGCGGCAAAACAGTAACGAAATATAACCAACTCGGCAAAGAATATCCGATTATTCTTCAAGCAGATATAAAAAACAGAAAAAATAATGATAGTTTAGGCAAAATTTTTGTAAGATCTGATGATACAGGCAAACTCATATCACTAGCTAATCTTGTTGAATTCAAAGAAGAAGGATCAGCAAAAATTTTAGCAAGATATAACAGACAAAGAGCCGTTACAATTTCCGCACGATTAGTAGGAGATTATACACTCAGTGAAGCTATAGTTTTTCTTAAGAAAACTGTTAGAGAAAATATTCCAAAAGCTGGAATTGAGTGGAAAGGAAAATCTGAAGAACTGCAGGAAGCAAGCAATGAAATGTTTATTATTTTTGCTCTAGCCTTGCTAACAGCTTATCTGGTGATGTGCGCTATGTTCAACAGTTTTATACATCCTGCGGTTATTATGTTAACGGTTCCCCTAAGTATTCTTGGAGGAATTATTTTTTTGTTATTATTCAATAGTTCAATCAACATATTTTCGCAGATTGCGCTAGTAATACTAATTGGAATCTCTACAAAAAACTCGATCTTGATTGTGGATTGGGCAAATCAACTAAGAAGGTCAGGAAAAAATATTCAAAGTGCTGTCCTCGAAGCTTGTCGGCTTAGATTTCGGGCAATAATTATGACCAGCTTAAGTACAATGATAGCAATGGTGCCATTAATTGTAGGAAATATTGGTCCTGGTGCAGGCGAAGGATCCCGTATGGCCGTTGGAGCCACAATTTTGGGAGGAATGCTAATTTCTACTTTCTTTACACTGTATGTAACACCAACTATGTACATTATACTTACTAAAAATACTAAAAGGATTGATTCAGTTGATCTTGAGCTGAATAAACAACTTAAAAAATAATATATTTGTTTCTATTCAATCTTTTTTGACACTTGAATAGCTGTTTTCGATATTGATTAGCTTGGTTCTTAACTTCTTTTGCAAAAAGAATTACTTTTTTATTCTTTTTGTAATTTTTGTAATTTCCCCATCCTTCATGATAAGCAATATATTGTCGGTAAGCATCGCTTTTTGGAATTTTTAGAAGTTTCTCTGTTTTATCAATATACCACCCAATAAAATCAACACTATCTTTGAATCTTGCTCTAGTTGCTAAGCGATTGTTCGTCTCCTTTTTATACTGATCCCAAGTTCCCTTTATAGCTTGAGAATAACCAAAGGAACTGGATTTTCTTTTATAGGGAATTATTTTAAATAATTTTAATCGCTCAGGTTTTGCTAACCAATCAAAATCGGATTCTTTTTTTATGAATGCCAACTGAATATGAATAGGAGCACCCCATTTTTTCTCTGTTTTTTTGGCATGTTTATACCAAAAATATTTTTCAGAAAAAATATCGCAACTATTTTTTGTATTTACGGGTACCGAAGAACAAGATGATAAAACAACTAAAACAAAAAAATTGATAAAATATTTTTTGATTAAGCGAATCACGGAATTAACTTACATAAAAATATCTTAACAATAAATAGTAATTAATTTTTTTTTCTCCACTCTTCGGGATTTTGAAAAGTTCCTTGCCAAATTCCTAATTTGTTTTTTTCAGCATGTTGTTCCTCTAGAACATATTTTTTTGAGTATCTTCTGTAGGCAATAGCATAACCATTTTTCACAAGCCAAGAATTAATATCTATTTTTTTTAGATAACATGTTGATAAATATCTATTATATCGATCTTTGTTTTCTGAGGTACATTTAATTGTTCTATTATTAATAAATTTCTTTAGTTGATTTGTAGCCATTAATCCGCATTCATAATTTCTTTGAAAATTTAAAAAAGAAATAATTAAGTACGGTTTTTTACAAATTTGTTTTCTTTCCGGAGCATCTATACCAAATAATCTAATTTTATTATTATTAATTTCTAATGAATCTCCATCTATAATTTTTGGAATTCCTTCAAAAATTAAAGCAAAACTGTTTTGTTGAAAAAAAAAAATAGTACAAAAAATTAAAATTTTATAATAACTCTTTTTGTGCACGCTCAAGTAAAGAAGTCATTTGTTCTCTTATTTTTGAATCAGGTATACTTATCGATGCCTTTTTAAAATCACCTTGAATTTTCCTAAACACATCTTCATCTCCTGGTTCGGCAAAGTCAGATTTAATAACTTCTAGAATATATGCCTCTTTATCAGTGTCCGATTTACCCAATTTTTCTGCTGCCCACTCCCCTAGGTACTTATTTCTTTTTGCATTAACTTTAAACTGAAGTTCTTCATCTCTGATAAACTTTTTCTCAAAACCTTTCTCTCTTTCATCAAATTTGCTCATTTACTTTCTCCAAAATTTATAAATTAACACTATTGTATAGGCAATTAATACACCTAAAATATTGCCAGTAAGATCTTCTATTTGAAAGGATCTTTCAGAAATTACAAAATGTGTAACTTCTAATATGATTGATAAAAAAAATAAATATATGACAACTAATTTAAATTTTCTATCTCTCAAGTAAGAAAAAAAGCCAAGCACAGAAATAAGAAAATAAACGTAAAGATGGTTAGAAGAAATATATGCAAAATCTTTTGTGAACTGGGGTTGCAGTCTAAAATCTCCATAAAGCAGAAAACCTAAAATACTTCCTGGATACAACGAAAGTATAATTAAAAGTAAAGTTAAAATATGAAATAATTTTTTTAAGTAACTGATTGTTCTATCCATTTTAAAAAATCTTTGTTACCATTTTTAATATCAAAAAAAATTATACATGGTACTGAATATGAATGTATGCTTTTTACAACTTTAATAATTTTTTTTTGATTTTTTGAGGTTGTTTTACCACAAATAATTATTTCTTTTGAATTCTGAACTTTATTTTTCCAAACAAAATAAGAATTCACATTACTAATAACGTTTGCACAGGCAATCAATTTCTTATTTAAGAGTTTTTTTGCTATTCGTTCTGCTTCTTTTTTATTAGATGCTGTAATATAAAAAAATTTAATATTCTTCATAATATATTTTATTTATAATATATTTAGACTAATTATTGCAAATGAATCATCTAATTTTAGTAAGACATGGACAGAGTGTTTGGAATCTTGAAAAAAGATTTACAGGTTGGGTTGATGTAGAATTATCAGATCAAGGAAAGCTAGAAGCTTGTAAGGCCGGTGAATTAATAAAAAAAATGGATTTAATAATTAACAACTTCTTTTGTTCTTATCAAAAAAGAGCGATCGATACTCTAAACCTAATTTTAAACACTCTTAGTGTTAAGCCAAATCAAATCATTAAAGCATGGGAATTAAATGAAAGACATTATGGAGAATTAACAGGATTGAATAAAAACGAAATGAAAAAAGTTTATGGGGAAAAAAAAATCCATATTTTTAGAAGATCTTGGAATATATCTCCTGCCCCGTTAGATAAAAAAAATCCATATCACCCTTTAAATATGAAAATTTATAAAAACATTCCTAAGAATAAAATCCCTGATACTGAATCTTTAAAAAATACTTATGAAAGAGTAATTCCTTTCTATCTTAAGAATATTGAACCATTGATCCAAAATAAAAAAAATATATTAATTTCAGCTCATGGTAATTCAATAAGGGCACTCTGCAAAAAATTATTTAATATTTCAAATATAAACATTTCAAAATTAGAAATACCAACCGGGAACCCACTTTTTATTAAATTCAATAAAAATTTAAAAATCGATGA
>Ga0208881_1000813_pt1 | contig 10918 bp, 10 predicted proteins | sample Knorr_S23_td_AAI_FD_185610 | JGI IMG/M metagenome (GOLD analysis project Ga0208881, IMG submission 185610) | Marine microbial communities from Southern Atlantic Ocean transect - Knorr_S23_td_AAIW_ad_876m_LV_B (SPAdes) (version 2) | ecosystem: Environmental > Aquatic > Marine > Oceanic | place... | reverse complement strand
CTAAAAAAGATTGCTGAAAGGCCTGATTAAGCGATGTCGATACGGTTCCCGCTTCACGCCCCACGGCATAAGCCGATTTTATCTGCCCAAATATTTGCGGTTCACCCAGTACAAGCGAGTCCAGCCCGCTAGCGACACGCATCATATGGCTGATGGCCTGGTTGTCTCTATGACAGTAATAGCAATCTTGGAGTTGATTTAACTCAACACTCTTCGTGACCGCCAGCCAATCCAGTAACTGCTCATCGCTGCAATCGCCTTGAAGATAAATCTCAGTGCGATTACAGGTTGATAAAAGTGCTATTTCCTGGACGTCTAATTTAGAACGAGCATCTTGCAAGGACGAAACCACTATTTCAGGGGCGAACGCAATCCGACCGCGGAGGTCCACAGATGCCGATTTATGATTGATACCGAAAGCCAAAATACCCATAGCAGTCAGAAAACGTTCCTTTTTTTGCACGCGTAAGGCTTATTAACACCCATTATCGTTGCGAGATGCTAATTTTACACGACTATTTCGTTGGATAGGAATTTATAGAACAATGTTTTATCAACAATAGGCTAAATTAAAGAAACTTTGACACTAGCAATTGTCTTAGACTCTGTTATCTAAGAGAATAGCAGAATGAATAACTTATCTAGAATCACCTTAATACTGCTATCCTTTGGAATCGCAAGCTGCGTTGCAACGACCCAGGCCATCGACGACACATTAAAGGCTGTTAGCGTAGAGTCGAATGAAACCCAGTCTGAACCCGTCGAGCAACAGATCAAACCTATTGCCATTGAAACTCTTTATGACCTCCTAGTCGGTGATGTTGCTCTAGCCCGCAATCAATTTGACATAGCACTTGATAATTATAGCCGCCAGGCACGACTAACCGCTGACAAAGAGGTCATTGCGCTAGCCCATCGAATTGCCGAATATGTACGCAACCAAACTGTCCAGATGGAGATGGCTCTTTTATGGGTAGACACTTCTCCTGATGACTCTGAGGCGCATAAGGCCGCTCTTCAAGCTTATCTAAACCAAGGTAATGCGCAGTCTGCACTCACGCATGCTAGTTGGCTCTATCAACATCACAATGATCTAGATTCCTTACTATTAATGACAACCACCGCCTTTGAATCACCGAGCCAGATAGCTAGCCTGATTGATTCCGTAAAAAAGTTGCCTTTTAGTCGGGAAAAACAAGCTTCCACTCACCTTTTAACCGCTGTACTTGAGCAGAAACACGGCCAACTTAAGGAAGCAGAGCGCGATGCTAGGGCATTTTTAGCCGCAGTACCCGCCGATCAACGCGGACTACTATTGCTGTCTCAACTACTACATCAACAGAACCGTAGCGATGAAAGCATCGAGTTACTAATCAATGCACTAAAAGATAAGCCCAAAAATAGGCCGCTCCGTCTTCAATATGCACGCTTTTTGGCCACTAACACACCTAAAAAAGCGATCGCACAATTTGAAATCTTGCGCGATGACAATCCGAAAGATCAAGAAGTAAACTTTCTACTCGCATTAATGCAGCTTAGCCACGGTGACATTACAACTGCTGAAAACTTATTTGAACAAGCATCTGCCAAGCCAAGTTTACGTTCCGATGCGCAATATCATTTGGGAGCCATCTCTGAGCAAAAAGGAGATATAGCTGGCGCAATGAGTCGTTACACTCAGGTTCGTTTTGGTCGCAACTACATTGCCGCGGCATCGCGTTTGAGTGCGCTGCTGGCTAAACATCGAAGTATGAGCCAAGCACAGCAGTACCTGCAACGCATGCGTTCAAACCAACCCACACAGGCGGTGATACTTTTCCAAGTCGAATCCAACTTGCTCCTTAACGCTCAAAAACCATCTCAGGCGTTAGTCGTTCTATCTTCAGGGCTGGATTATTTCCCTAATGATCCGCAACTACTTTATGCGCGCTCTATGGTCGCTGAGCAACAGGATGATTTTGTTCTAGCCGAACAGGACTTGCGTGCGATATTATCGCAAGACCAAAACAATGCCACAGTTTTAAACGCTCTAGGGTACACGATGATTTTACATACGGATCGTCGCGAAGAGGCGTTCGAACTAATCACTAAAGCCTACCAATTAGAGCCTAAGGACCCCTCTATTATTGACAGCATGGGCTGGGCGTTATTTAAATTGGGCAAAACGGAACAGGCCCTAGACCTTCTCAAGCAAGCCTTTGAGATAATGCCTGATCCCGAAATTGCTGCTCATTTAGGAGAGGTTCATTGGACTCTAGATAACCACAAAGACGCATCCATAATATGGCAGCAGGGCCTGCAATCGACACCGGACCACAAAGGTATCATTAATACCATGCGGCGCCTCAGCATTCCTGAGGCGATCGAGCAATGAACTCATTCTCGAGTTCGAGTCGTTGGCTAGGGCGAGGACTTTGTATTTTATTATTTGTCAGTGGCTGCTCTACTATTCCAAATAACGATTCAACCAGACAGACATGGCAAGAACACCAGCTGAAAATCCAGGAAATAGTAAACTGGCACATTAAAGGTAAGTTAGGATTTAAGTCTTCTAATCAAGGAGGCAGTGCCAATATCGATTGGCTACAACGCGAAGAGCAATATCAAATTTCCATGAGCGGCCCCTTTGCCGCTGGTCGTGCGACTATTAAAGGTGATAAACGGGTCGCCCATATGCAACGCGGAAAACAAAACCATAGTGATACTCCGCAGGGCCTCGCTTTGCAGCTAACAGGTCTCTCACTGCCGGTGAATGATCTTGTTTGGTGGGCTAAGGGAATACCCTCACCGCATCAAGCTTTAATTAATAATTTGAACCTTACGCCAAATGGTGTTGCAACGAAGTTCGAGCAAAATGGTTGGCAACTCATTTTTTCCAGCTACCAAGTTACCGGTCAAGGCAACCTACCTAAAAAAATAATCGGTCAACGAGGGCAGCAAAGCTTTACACTAGTCATATCAAGCTGGCGTTTTCCAAGTAACTAACACAAGAGCCAAGATAATTACCGTGAAAACCATGTCGACTCTGACCTTACCTTCACCGGCAAAAATCAATTTGTTTTTGCGAATCACCGGCCAGCGCCCAGACGGCTATCATAATCTCCAAACGCTATTTCAGTTGCTGAATTTCGGAGACACTCTGAGTTTTACCTCTAATTCTTCAGAGGAAATTACGATCGACTCAAAAATAGACGGTATTACTACAAAAGATAATTTAATTTTTCGTGCGGCACTTATATTGCAACAGTATGTCGGCACCAAGCACGGCTGTACTATTTCGCTCAACAAAAAACTGCCCATGGGTGCAGGTTTAGGCGGTGGCAGTAGCAATGCAGCAACTACGCTCGTTGGCTTAAATTCCCTTTGGCAATGCGGTGTTCCCTTGATTGAGCTGGCAAAATTAGGACGTAAACTGGGCGCTGATGTCCCCGTTTTTGTTCTCGGTGAAAGCGCCTTTGGCGAAGGAATTGGCGATCTATTAACGCCAACAAAACTGCCTAAGCGTTGGTTTTTAGTGGTAACTCCCGATTGTCATGTCCCAACCGCTGAAATTTTTTCAAATCCTCAATTGACAAGGAACTCTTCACCGATCAAAATACGCGCCCTCGCAGGGGAGCAGTACAGTAATGACTGCCAAAGTGTGGTTTTAGAACTCTATCCAGCAGTTAAACAAGTGCTAAAATGGATGGAAAACTTTGCTACCCCTTTGGTGACAGGAACTGGTGCTAGCGTATTTTGTAGCTTTGACAACCAACTAGAGGCTGAGGAGGCCCTTGGTCAGGTACCAAAGCAATGGAAAGCATTTACAGCCCAGGGGGTAAATCACTCTCCACTGCATCAACAAATGAGGAAGTTTTTTACTGGGGCGTGGCCAAGCGGTTAAGGCAACGGGTTTTGATCCCGTCATCGGAGGTTCGATCCCTCCCGCCCCAGCCATTTTCAACTATCACGAGCAATAGGAATACTAACGTGGCTAGATTAATGGTGTTTACCGGAAACGCAAATCCGGACTTAGGAAATGAAATTGCCCGATCGCTGGGAGTGACTCCAAGTAATGCACTAGTTGGGCTCTTCTCAGACGGGGAAATCAATGTTGAAATTCGCGAGAATGTTCGTGGGCATGATGTATTTATTGTGCAACCTATCTGTGCGCCGACCAATAGAAATCTGATGGAATTGGTGCTTATGATTGACGCTCTGCGACGTGCGTCAGCAGGACGAATCACAGCAGTAGTACCCTACTTCGGTTATGCTCGTCAAGATCGTCGGGTAAGATCAGTGCGAGTTCCTATTAGCGCTAAGGTAGTGGCTGACATGCTTTCAAACGCAGGTGTAGATCACGTCCTCACTGTAGATCTGCATGCTGAGCAAATACAAGGGTTCTTTAACTGTACCGTCGATAATATCTATGGCGCTCCAGTTCTACTGAGCCATATTGAACGTCAAAACCATAAAAATTTGCAGGTTGTATCACCTGATATTGGCGGTGTTGTTCGAGCTCGCGCTGTCGCTAAACAATTAGGATGCGACTTAGCCATTATTGATAAACGACGCCCTTCAGCCAATGAAAGTGAAGTGATGAACCTCATCGGTGAGGTTGCTGACCGTACCTGTGTGCTGGTTGATGATATGGTCGATACTGCAGGCACGCTGTGTAAAGCAGCCCAAGCACTTAAAGAGAAAGGCGCGAGTAAAGTCGTAGCCTATGCAACACATGCCGTATTATCAGGTGCTGCAATTGATAACATTACAAATTCAAAACTCGACGAATTGGTTGTCACTAATAGTGTTCCTCTCGGCGAGGAAGCCAAACAGTGCAGTAAAATTAAAGTTCTTGCTATAGGTCCGCTGCTCGCTGAGTCGATACGCCGCATTAGTAATAAAGAATCTATCAGTGCCATGTTTTTATAACAGGGCTTGATGTAACCGCCTCATAAAGAGGCTTTTAAACTCCATTACAGGTCTGGTCGCGGTCTGCAATGGCATAACTTTGGAGACTATTATGTCTACTGATTTTACTCTACACGCGAAAGGTCGCGAGGATACAGGGAAAGGTGCGAGCCGCCGCCTGCGTCGTCTGGCCGGAGAAATACCCGCTATTATCTATGGCGGAAAGAAAGATCCAGCAATGTTGACTCTGTTACATAAAGATGTGGCTAAGGCCTTGGAAAACGAAGCCTTTTACTCACACATTGTCACATTGGATATTGATGGCTCATATGAAGATGTTATTTTAAAAGACGTGCAACGTCATCCTGCTAAGAAGCAAATTCTGCATTTGGATTTCTTCCGCGTTAATAAAACAACTAAGTTGCATACGAAAGTTCCCCTGCACTTCATCAATGAGGATAGCAGTACTGGTGTTAAAACGGGCGGCGGTATTGTTGCGCATACGATGACCGAACTCGACATTATGTGTCTACCAAAAGATCTACCTGAATATATCGAAGTTGATATGGCAGATATTGATCTTGGCCAGATTGTGCACATCTCAGACATTAAGCTACCTAAAGGTGTTGAGAGTGTTGCATTAAGCCACGGTTCTGACCATGATCTGTCAGTTGCTACAATTAATAAGCCCAAAGCAGCTCCAGTTGACGAAGATGCTCCGGCAGTTGATGCTGATGCTACTGAAGGCAGTGATGATAGTGATGAGGGTGCAAGCGAAGAGTAAGCTTCCGTCTTGCCCACCATGAGGCCCTGACATTGGATACACCCGTTGAGTTAATTGTAGGACTGGGAAACCCCGGTCCTACCTACGAACGAACGCGTCACAATGCTGGGGCCGACTTGGTTCTGGATTTGGCAAAATCACTTAATGTCGAACTCAAAATAGAGTCAAAGTTCTTTGGCGATACGGCTAAAGTTACTTTGGCTGGACAATCTCTAAGACTCCTTATTCCAAGCACTTTTATGAACCGCAACGGTCAATCAGTGGCGGCACTATCTCGGTTTTATCAGATTTCTTGTGAACGTATCCTAATCGTCCATGACGAGCTAGATCTGCCACCTGGCATTGCTCGGTTTAAAAAAGCTGGCGGGCATGGCGGGCATAATGGATTACGAGATACGATCAAGTGTCTTGGGAATAATAGTGACTTTGCTCGCCTTAGAATAGGTATAGGTCACCCAGGGAATGTCAAACAAGTTGCAGACTATGTGTTAAAAAAGGCCTCTCCTAAAGACCAAGATCTCATCAATAACAGTATGGATGATGCTATTCGCTCTCTACCCCTGGCAGTAACAGGCCAATGGGAAAAAGCCATGAATGGTCTTCACTCTGCTGATTAAACCGTACCCGAGTTCCATCGAATACACCAAACAAGCACAAGGATTTTAATATGGGTTTTAACTGTGGCATTGTCGGCCTACCCAACGTTGGTAAGTCAACCCTGTTTAACGCGCTAACCAAGGCGGGTATCAGTGCAGAAAATTTTCCCTTTTGCACAATCGAGCCTAATACTGGCGTGGTTCCCATCCCAGATGCACGGCAAGATAAAATTTCTGTGATCGTTAATCCCGAGCGGGTAGTCCCTACCAGTATGGAATTTGTGGATATTGCTGGATTAGTTGCCGGAGCATCCAAAGGCGAAGGGCTAGGCAATCAGTTTCTTGCTAATATTCGCGAGACCGATGCTATTGCCCATGTTGTGCGTTGTTTTGAAGATGAAAATGTCATTCATGTTGAAGGTAAAATCAGCCCACCCGATGATATCGACGTTATAAACACCGAACTCGCCCTAGCAGATCTTGAGAGTGTCGAAAAAGCCTTATTAAGAGTAGCTAAAGCAGCTAAAGGAAAGGACAAAGACTCAGTTGCTCTGCAAGAACTCCTAGAGAGGATTTTGCCACACCTCAACGAAGCAAAACCACTACGCTCTTTCGGCCTCACTGAGGACGAACTAAAGTTGCTCAAGCCCCTAAGTCCGCTGACACTAAAGCCAACCATGTATATTGCTAATGTCGATGAAGAAGGTTTTGAAAACAATCCTCATCTTGATGCAGTTAGAGTGATCGCTGAACAAGAAGGTGCAGTGGTAGTTCCTATATGCAATAAACTCGAAGCGGAAATTGGTGAGCTTGAAGATGACGAGCGTGACGAGTTCCTTGAAGAGCTAGGCATGGAAGAACCTGGCCTTAATCGCGTCATTCGGGCTGGGTACAGTCTATTAGGCCTACAAACCTACTTTACCGCAGGTGTTAAAGAAGTGCGTGCTTGGACTGTCCCTGTAGGTGCCAGCGCCCCGCAGGCTGCAGGTAAGATTCACACGGATTTTGAAAAAGGTTTTATTCGCGCTGAAATTGTTGGCTACGATGACTACATTGCTGGCAACGGTGAACAGGGTGCGAAAGATGCTGGGAAATGGCGTCTTGAGGGAAAAGATTATATCGTCAAAGATGGTGATGTAATTCATTTTCGGTTCAATGTTTAGTTGCACGGCCATCCTTAGATGAGGCAACTGTCAGGCCGCTGGAAGCTCGGTTTATTGTTGGCCGCAAGCACCGCATTGATGTGGGGTGTTCTACCCGTTATGTTGTCGGGTTTACTTAACACTCTAGACCCCATCACCACCACTTTCTTTAGGTTTTCTGTTGCGGCGATACTTATTACCCCCTATTTGATTGTTCAGCGAAAACTGGTCAATCTTCGCAAAATAGCCTCATTTAATTTAGTGTCGCAACTTTTGTCTGCCGGATTACTCCTAACTATTAACTATGCCCTTTATATTTTGGGTCTTGAAAAAACCTCTCCAGAAGCATCTCAGGTAATGATGCAAATCGCCCCCGTACTGCTTTTGCTAGCAGGTGTTTGGGTCTTTAAAGAACAGTTTTCCCTTCTACAATGGGTTGGTTTTATTATCTTTGTCAGTGGTCTAATCATGTTTTTCAGCCCACGATTTGACGATGTTCTTATCTCTCTTAGCGATTACGGTATCGGATTATTAATGCTCATGGGCGCGGCAGTGAGTTGGGTGGGTTACGCGATTATTCAAAAAGTGTTGCTACGGGAATTTAACGCCGAAGAAACGATGCTAGTGTTCTACTGGATCGGCGCCCTTGTGTTTTTACCTTTCTCAAGCTTCGACAGCTTGGACCAATTAACCTCCCTTCAATGGTTGCTGTTACTTCTTTGTGGTTGTAATACGCTTATAGCTTACGGCTGTTTCTCTGAAGCGATGGTGCATGTCGAAGCATCAAGAGTGAGTGCTGTTATTGCGATGACACCACTGGTGACTGTCTCTATTGTTCAACTTATTCCCATACCTAGCATTACTGCTGAACCTCTCTTTGTCATCTCTCTGTTCGGAGCTCTCTGCGTTGTCGGTGGTTCAGTTATCACCGCAACCGGTAGAATCAAACTCTAGTTTTAAAATTCAATCCTAGTCCACACTTTATAAATAACGTTTTGTCGCAAACAGGTATTCCCAAAAGCTAAAAATTCGTTAGCATGAGAGCAAATATAAATAGCTGACACCTGTCGGCTAACAGAAGGATATCACCATGATCGCTGGCTTTAATGCACTAGCTTTCCCTAGTGAGTGCCCATCAGAATATATTCCTCTAGATAATGAACCCCCATTTATTGCTGCTCAACATCTGTCATTAGAGTTCCCAGACGCAATTTTTTCTCTGCATGATCTTGGCTACTGTGATCAAGACATAGCCACCTGTGAGTCATCGTTCGGTTACTGCAATGCTTTTCGTATTCTGTCTGATGAAGGTGTTGCCCTAATGAAAGATATTTGTGAACGCATTTATCACAACCGTAATTCAAGCGCAGGAACAGGCGCTAACCGGCTCGGCAGTTATGCGCGTGGTGCCGGTTATCGTTCCAAGTTTATTCGCGATTTTTGCGATAGCCCAGAACTCGCAGCCCATTTATCTGCTATTGCCAATATCACCCTAGGGCGCCACTCAGTGCCCGCTGTTGCGTGCGGTATTAACTACGCCCCTGATGATATTACCAAAGCTGTGGATAATTGGCATGTCGACTCAGTGAGTTACGATATCGTGATGATGTTGTCTGACCCGAATCAGATAAGAGGTGGTGAGTTCCAGATTTTTAGTGGTACTAAGCAAGAGGGAAGAGAGATATTAGGCATTAGTGGCGAAGAAGGTATGGACACTCAGTTGCCTGAGGATCGAGTCATTACCCTGCCGTTTCCCGCTGCCGGTTATGGTTTTCTACAGCAGGGCAATATGATCTTTCACCGCGCTTGTCGGCTGCAAGAGAAAGCTGATCGAATTACCATAGTGCCCTCATTCGAGGTTCTGCCTCGGAGTGCAATGGATGCAACCAATTCAATTAACATGTCTAAGTGGGCCGACCCAGGTATACAACAGGAGTTGGCACGCCATGAAATTTGGCGAGCTTCAGCGCGTCTTGATAAATTACTCGACGAAGTCAGCCTTAACGACAACCCAACAAAACTAGCCGCTAATATTGACAACGCCATCGGTAAACTACTAGCCTTCAAAAATAACCTTGAGGAACACCATTAATGAGCGATCTATCTCACCTTGAGGGGCGGGCAGTGCTAGTGACTGGAGCGGCCGGCTGTATTGGCGCTTGGACGGTTAAGCTACTGACAGAAATAGGAGCCGTCCCAGTGGTCTTTGACCTCACCGACAATCGACAGCGCTTAGAGTTGATTATGGATGATGCCGAGTCAGTGACTTGGGAGTTAGGTGATATAACCGATTTTGAACGTCTCCAAGCGGTCGCTGAAAAGCATAATATCGAGGCTATTATTCACTTGGCCGCACTTCAGGTGCCCTTTTGTAAAGCTGACCCCGTTGGCAGCACCAAAATTAATATCATTGGCAGCACGCACATTCTAGAACTGGCGCGCCTGAGAGGAATTACACGGCTAAGTTATGCCAGCTCCATTGCCGCCCAAGCTATGGGTGATAATGAATGGTTAGCCACCCTATATGGCGCCCACAAGGTCTGTACCGAACAAATGTCTGCCGTCTATTGGCAGGATTGGGAAGTACCTAGCGTTGGTATCCGTCCCGCTATTATTTATGGGCCTGGCCGTGATCAAGGCATGAGCTCAGCACCAACGGTGGCTATGTTGGCAGCCGCTGTGGGTGATTCTTATCAAATTCCTTTCTCAGGCAATATTAGCTATGTCCATGTTGAAGACGCGGCACTGCGCTTTGTTGCTGCAGTATCAAAGTCATCTGATGGCGCCTATGTGTTTAATCTGGACGGCACTCCCGCCGATATTGGACAGGTTATATCTCTAATAGAGTCCGAACAAACGAATGCTTCGATAAGCTACACCGGTGATGCGATGCCCTTTCCAGCAGAACCTGACAACGGGCTGCTCAATCAATTTTTAGACATTCCTGGCTGTCGATCTATGGCTCAAGGCGTAGCAGACACCATTGCTGTGTTTGGCCAGGCGAAAGACAGGGGTGTTGATCTTAAACAATTACTCGACGTCACTATTGGGAGAAGCGCTTGAAGCTTATTCGCTTTGGAAAAAAGGGTGCTGAAAAGCCTGGGATTATTGACCTAACCGGTAAGTTCAGAGATCTCAGTAATTACATCGATGACTGGTCATACAAAACCTTGAATCACGATACGCTTAATGATCTAAAGAACCGTGATCTAACTCAATTTCCTATTATTTCATCAGAGGTGCGTCTAGCCGCGCCGGTCGACCGGGTGGGTAAAATTGTGGGCTGCGCCCTCACCTACGGAAAGCATGCGGCAGAAGCCGGCTTAGAACCCCCTGAAGAGCCAATGTTTATGCTCACTGCACCCAGTGCAATTAACGGCCCACATGATGACGTTGTGATTCCTCGCGATGGAACCCAGCTCGACTGGGAAGCTGAATTGGCCGTGGTGTTTTGTAAAACTGGCAGTTACATACCTGTTGAAGATGCCATGGATTATGTGGCCGGT
>Ga0208881_1000809_pt1 | contig 10956 bp, 13 predicted proteins | sample Knorr_S23_td_AAI_FD_185610 | JGI IMG/M metagenome (GOLD analysis project Ga0208881, IMG submission 185610) | Marine microbial communities from Southern Atlantic Ocean transect - Knorr_S23_td_AAIW_ad_876m_LV_B (SPAdes) (version 2) | ecosystem: Environmental > Aquatic > Marine > Oceanic | place... | reverse complement strand
AGTATTATCTAACAGCGATTCAATATTGGCCGAAGTTGGCGGTATTGTTGGTGTTGATTGTTCTTGGAATATGGCCGAGGCCACGTTCTCCAAGTTGAAATTAATGGGTTTAGAACCAAGAAAATTACCAGACGTGATCCCCGCCAATCCTGTTAATTCGGGAAAGATTGGAAAATTGACAACAGCTGAAGCTATAGCAAGCGCCTTGATGTTCTGTCATCAGAAAGAGCAGGCAGTCGAGATAATGTCCATTTTCAAGTGGGGTCCGGCCTTTCTCGAAATGAATTCTTCAATCTGGAAATAATAAATGGTATAAACCAACTCATGTTGGTCTACGCCTTATGTCCACTTTAACATCAGTTGAAGCAGAACCAAAGTTCACATTTGAAGGTATCAATCACCGTCTCTTCATTGAGGGCCGGGGATTTGATTTCAGGAAATTAAGTATTGATTCTTCAGGTAGCGCGGTTTTGAAATTGGATGATTTGGAGGACCGATTGTACAGCCTTCTAGATTTTGAAGAACCTAGAGTAATTTATGTGGTCTCCAGAGCTGGGTCTGAAGATTTGATTTTACAAGGTTGCAGAATCAAGTCGATTATTGGAAATGAATGTAGACTTTCATACTCCAAGTATCAAGCAGGCTGATGAGTGGCTTAATTTAGACTGTTTAATGTAGCTCAGTGTGGAAGTAGTTGATGTGGCTGTTATAGGTGGAGGCCCTGCTGGCGCTTCTGCGGCTAGAGAAGCTGCACAGCGCGGTCTTTCGGTCCTTTTGTTTGACCATGCCCATCCTAGACGTAAAGCCTGTGGTGGGGGCCTTCCGGTAAAGGGCATAGAGTGGATGGATGCCCCAGAAAGCTCAATAGAATGTGAGATGACCTCCATTTCATTCACATTCAAGAGCACCAAGCTGAAGATACCGGTCAATAAAGGAAAAATGGTTCGCAGAGACGATTGGGACTTTTATCTGTATAATAGGGCCAAAGAAGCAGGAGCTGGCCATATAGTTGAGAGGGTCACTTCACTTGAATTAGAGAAAGGGTTCTGGAAAATTAATGGAAAGCATACTGCCAAGTATGTGATTGGTGCAGATGGAGTTAACGGCTTTACTCGTCGCCAGCTCATGGATCGAATTCCTAGGGAACACCTTTTTGCAGCTGGTGGCTATTATTTAGGAATAAAACCAACGGAGAATGAGGTCGAATTCATACTCGGGGCGCTTCCCGGTAAAGAAGGATACTTGTGGGTCTTTCCCAAAAATGATCATTACAATATAGGATATTGTTTCAATGCAGGTACACCAGGCATGAAGAAAGCTTTGCACAAACTGATGGAAGAGAGGTGGCCTGGCGAATTTGTGGATAGAAAGTGGAAATTGTCTGAAACTGGGAAAACCGTTGATTGCAAACAGTTTGGTTCTGCGATTCCCTCTTATAACGATTCAGAACTATTTGATGAGCCCGTATCTGGCGAAAATTGGGTCCTCTGTGGTGACGCGGCAGGACATGTTAATCCTATTCATGGTGAAGGACTTAATCATGCCGTATTGGGCGGACGTCTGGCAGCTAAGGCCGTATCGAAGGGCGACCCAACATTATTTGAAAAATACTGGCGATCACATTACAGTCGTGACATGTACCGTGCAGCAAACACTAAGCACAGGGTATATGGTTCAAAATTCATGAGAATTGGATTTGCATTAGGTAAAACGCCAGCCATGTTTGGAATGTTAGCCGGCCTTACTAGGGGAGATTATGAAGGAAAAGCCACAAGAAATTTCTGGTTCAAACTTCCTCTTGCTATTTTGCAGGCTACTTTTGGAATGAAACATAAGGAACTAAAGGGCTTAAGTTAGATATCTTCTTGGATTAGCTTTATTAAACCCGTTGGGTCGGACGATTTCCCGAGGATGACTATATCATGAAGGTACCCCGAAGAATCAAGATGTACAGTCCATACGCAAAAAAGCACACCGTTCATGAGGTTGAGGTTGTAAAGAAGAAGCGCGCCTCAGAATTGTCTCGTGGTCAGAGACTTTTTAGGAGGGTTACATCAGGTTATGGAGGTTTTCCAAGACCTAAGCCTGAAGGTCGTGAAAAACCTACTAAAAGAGTTTACGTAAGGTATCGCTGTACCGAGACAGGAAAAGCCCATCATCGGAGGAATATAAGGGCCAAGAAATTCGAATTAACGGAGTAGATATGCCAAGTTCAGATAGTAAATTCTTGAAGGTAAAAAGTCCAGATAGTGATTATACAGTAGTTATTTTTGATAAATGCTCCACGATTGTTAAGGACCCCGCCACTGGTTCCACAATCGCCATACCAACTGGCGGTAAAGCTAGGATTCTGGGAGAGATTCTCGAGGAGCTTGAGTGAGTCCTTCGGATGTTCCCGAAGAAGGCGAATACATAATTGGGCGTGTTGTTGAAGTAAAAGATTTTGGCGCCAATATAGACCTCCTTGAATTCCCTGAACACCGAGCTTTCGTACACATATCAGAAGTTGCTTCAGGCTGGGTCAAATATATCCGGGATTTTATTCGTGAAGGCCAGATGGTCGTGGCTAGGGTCACTAAGGTGAAGAAAGGTAGCAACATAGTGGACGCATCGGTACGGCAAGTCTCAGGACATAGAAAACAGGAAAGAATCCGTGCCTGGAAGAACGAGCAAAAAGCATCGAAACTTCTGGAATTGGTTTCTAAGAAATCCAAGATCAAAATTACGGATCTTGAAAGTGAGATACGGGATAGTATGCGGGATACTTATGGTAGTTTGTATCTAGCTTTTGAAGCTGTAGTGATGGACACAGTTTCTTTCAAGAAGGAATGGAAGGGTAAATGGCTCTCTGATTTTATTGACGTCGCAATAGATAACGTAACTCCACCCCATGTCATGATTGAGGGTATGTTGGATCTGGTCTCATATGATGTAAAAGGTGCTGAAAAGATAAGAAAGGCCCTGATGAAACCAAAGGCAGTTAATGATGACACTACACTGAAGATAACCTCGAATGGTTCACCTTCATATCGGATTTCTATAAAAGCTCCTAATTACAAGCAAGCCGAGGATGAACTTAAAAAAGCAGTTGATCTGGTTCTGAGTACATTTAAGTCTGAAGGTGGAACCGGTTCTTTTGAGAGGTCATGATGCGGACTTTAATTTTTCAATGTGGTTTATGTGAGGTGTACACGATGTCTAGACATTGCCCTCAATGTTCTAAAAACACTTCTAATCCACTACCCCCTCGCTTTTCTCCACAGGATAAATATGGAAAGTACCGTCGAATGCTGGGGGGGAAGTAATGGGCTTTACAGAAATAGTTAAAACAGAAGAAGTTCAGTTGGAGAATGCAATCCTTCTAGAGGGACTTCCAGGTGTTGGCAATGTTGGGAAACTGGCAGCTACACATCTTATTGAGGAATTAAATGCCAAAAAGTGTATAGAGATATATTCTTCATATTTTCCACCTCAGGTATTAATTGATGACGACGGAATCGTCAAGTTAGTTAACAATGAGTTGTATTACTACCATGGAAAAGGCAAGACAAGAGATCTACTTTTCCTAGTTGGTGAATACCAGGGGATGGATTCTTCAGGTCAATATGATTTATGTACTAAACTCATCGAATTAGTAAAACAGATGGGAGTTACTACAATTTACACATTGGGCGGGTATGGCCTTGGTAAACTAGTTCCAGATCCTCGAGTTCTTGGTGCAGCAACTTCAGATGAGATTGTAAAGTTGTTCAAAGGTGCTGGAGTGGAGTTTATTGATGGTGAACCAGGGGCCGGAATTGTTGGTGCCTCAGGTCTACTTCTCGGTTTAGGTAAGCTTCAGGGCATTCATGGTGGTTGTTTGATGGGAGAAACTAGTGGTTACATGGTCGACCCCAAATCAGCTAGTGCGGTTTTGAAATCACTTCAAAAGTTGTTGAACATAAAAATCGACCTGTCGGAACTTGAAGAACGAGCTAAGCAGGTTGATTCAATAACCAGTCAGCTTAAGGAAATGGATACAGGCGAATCAGAAGACCGACCCGATGTTAACTACATAGGGTAATCAAACTGAATTCCGACTCTGTAGATTGAATAACACCAGCCCGTCTTTGGCATCGACGCCTGCCAATTCCTGATGTTCATATCCTAAATTCTCAGAACCACCTCTCCGATCAAAGAAATAGGCATAACTGCCTGCGGCATCAACGTCAATATTATCCGAATAATCATTGGGATTTAGGTTTCCTTGACTTAGGTCGGATACAATGTTAATTAAGTTCAGGCTTCCGAAGTTCACAATGGATGTTGGAGAAGCCAGACTCTGTTTGGAAACCAGATTCTGTCCTAATAGAAGAGTTACTTGAGAATAGTCGACATTCTTGCTCTGATCATTGACAGACCAGTCGGAAACCTCATCAAAGTCAGTCATAACTTCCTCTGCTGAGCATACGGTCAGGGGTTCGGGAATATCATCCATTGTCATTATAGGGTTGTCAATAGAATTCACATTTCCAGATATATCGGTCCGATTGTAAGCCATAATCCATCCATCGATGTTTTCAGCCTGTTCATTGCTATGGGCCATCGTAAAGTTCCATTTCCCTCCATTTCTGGCGGTGTAATTCGCTTCCACGATGAATGCAGGCCTATTCTTTGCGCTTTGATCCCTCAGGTAACTGTCAAACTCTGAGATATCTTCCTTACCTTTCTGAATTCCAGTTCGTAATGTGAAATTTGAGTCTATTCCACACTCATATCCCAAACTTCCATTCCCAATTGCCGGCGCTCCATTTTCCCAGTTCTCGAATTCTCCTGTTTTCTGAGTTGAGTCAGTCTTGTATGCTGTTGTTGGAACATCGGTGTAACCCTCATTGATCTGTTTTGTTCTTCCCTTATATTCCATGCTTATAGAATATAATTTCCCACCAGGAGAACTAGCATCAGAGTATAGGCTCATCTCGAATTTTAGAGGAAGACTACTTATTTCCGACATATAAAAATGAAACGAGTATTGATACTGATACTGATATCCTAGAATCGAGTCTGAGATATATGAGGTTTCTATTTCGAGCCGAGCAGTCTGTTCCCCATCTATTTTCCCACCATTTTCCACTTTCCAGTTGAATTCTATTCCACCTTCATTAACTGTTCCGGTATCACCTTCTCTAAGTGTTTTACCGATATACGCGTTTCCATGGGGTAGCAATCCGGTACTACTATCACGCGGTACCCAGTCAGTTGCGCTTTGCCAATACCATCTCTCCCCAGTAAATGTATCTGAGTAAGAAGCATTTGATTCAATTTCGGACCTTATGATTTCCAAGGATGCAATGTCCACAAATTGGTGCTGAAAACTCACTATTTGGCCATTTCTGAGTTCAGCCGGATTCTCGCCTTCCTCAGTGATAGTACCATCAATTTTATCCAGTCTTTGTTCCAAATATTTCTTGAATACACTACGCATATTGCCGTAACCATCCATAGCTTGTGTACTAGGTGCTTTGATACCTGCCTCTAGTTCACCTGTGAATGAGATGTCGAGATCATTTATAACTACATCATTATCAATAAAACCTATAGGTAGAGGAACATCAACCGTACTCTCAAAATTTATTGCGCCCTCTATGCCATAGACAGCCATTTCCTCATATTTTTCATAGGGAACACTTATCTCAATTTTTTGTTCATTTAATAGCAAGACTAGTACTCCAGTCAAGAGAAGAATAGTAATCGTACCAACAAGTCCTACAGTCCTAATGCTGACACTATCCTCTTTCTCGAGTAGAGGCAACCAATTATCTTCTTCTGGTTCGTTCAAGGCTTTTTCAATCTCTGCATCATTTTTGTCGGTATCTGGTGAAGGGGATGACAGATCTAGCGTGTCGTCATCTTCTGTTTCTTCACCATCTACGTCCTTGGCAGGTTTGCCGGTTTTCCAGAGCTCTTTATCTGCGCCCACGATTCTTACGAATAGTTATTCTATTTTAGGGTAGTGCTAAGCTCAGGGTTCCACGACTAGGACTTTATTATCGCCACAAGGAAGGCTATAATTCCGAGCATTCCACCAACCATTCCGCCGACGAAAGCTAGCATACTGTTCCAGAATGCAACATCACCAGTGTCCATCTCGACAAGATAATAGGCTAATCCTACACCCAATACTAGAAACAAAACTCCTACGTTTCGGGTTTTACTGCTTCCATAGTAAGCAATTAGCAAACCCATTCCTAGCATTGCAAGCATAACACCAACAAGTCCCATTGAGATTACGATATCGACATCCATTATTCTTCCTCCTCTGTATTATCATTTTCATCAGTTTGGTTTAATTCTTCTTCAAGTTTTTTCAATTCTTCATCCAAATCCAAATCTTCAAGATCTTCCAAATCAAGATCCTCTAAGTCATCTACGCTATCCACTTTCATTAACACGAATAGAATAATGAACATTCCTGCAATCACCCCTCCAAGGGCTGCTATACCGGATGTCAAAGCTTCGTTGAATTCATCTTCCTCAAATGTATCATCAGGTATTGCATCTACTCCACCAAAGGTCATAAGGTAGACTAGTGCTAAGATTACTATTCCAAAAAATAATAAAGCGAATCCTATTTTTTGGGATTTCCCAGCTCCGAAATACGATGTAAACATTCCAGTAGCAAGTAATGCGACACCAATACCTACGATTAGCATAGGTACAAAGAAATTCATCACATCATAATCTAATGTCGTGTCCATGCTCAGCACTTAACAGAGTACATTATAAGTTTAACTCTAAGGTTACTTGGATTTTGTCGTCGATAGACCGGTTAAGTATATATACCGTCTACTTCCTGTAATTGATGGTGAAACAATGGCTGAAGTCGTAGCTAATACAGGAGTAAGCAAGGATGCCGGGTATCTATACTACCTAGGCAAGGATGGTAACGTATGGCGTACCAAGATGGCACGTGGCGGAAAGAAGACCGGTGGGGGACCTGAAATGGTGGCTACCGCAGGCGTCACTCGTGCAGATGGTTTCCTATACTACATTGACAAAGGTGGAAATGTGGCTAGGTCTCCAATGGCTCGTGGACGTAGGTAAGTTCCTCTGATCTCCACGATCATTTAGCCCAGGCACTTAGCTTGGGCCTTCTTCTTTTTAGGGCAGAGGTCGCTTAGCCTGGTATAGCGCCGGCCTTGAAAGCCGGTGGGAATTTCCCTCGGGGGTTCAAATCCCTCCCTCTGCGCCATAAACGTCAGAGGTATTTTTTCATTTTTGTTAATATTTAGGAGAGAACTATATTCAGTTCTGCACTCCGATTTTTGATTTCTTCAAGTATTTCCTTTACGAAGTCATTCAGTGTAACGTCATTCCTTTGCTCTCCAGCACGATTTCTGATAGCCACCGTTTTCTTCTTTGATTCCTCTTCACCTATAATTAACATGTAAGCCGGTCGCATTTTACGATGCATACGAATCTTTTTTCCTATGGTATTATCTGAAAAGTCGATTCTGGTTCTTACACCAGCCTTTTCCAGTGTTTCTGCAACTTTACTCGCATATTTATTTTGCTTCTCGGAGATGGTGATGACCTGAGTTTGGATTGGTGAAAGCCAGGTTGGGAAATTTCCAGCCCAATGTTCAGTTAGAAAAGCTATAAATCTTTCATGGGTCGATAGAGGAGCTCGGTGTATAACAAAAAGATTGCTGTTTTCGCCTCCTGTTTCATCTACAAAAGTTAGGTCAAAGCATTCTTGTGCGGCAAAGTCAAGCTGGATTGTTGACATAGACTCCTCACGACCTAGCAAGCTGGTAAACTGGACATCAACTTTTGGCCCGTAGAATGCCGCCTCGCCCTCTCCTTCTTCATAAGGTACTTCCAAGTCATCAAGAATTTGTCTCAAGTGATTTTGGGTAATTTCCCAATTTTCAGGCAGTCCAATGTATTTGTCAGTATTTTCTGAATCCCAAAGCGATAACCGAAATTTATAGTCTTCAAAACCAAAGGTTGCATAGTAGTCTCGAATCATTTTAATATTGTCTGCAAATTCTTGTGCTACCTGATCAAGCGTACAATAGATATGTGCATCGTTCATGGACAACATTCTTACACGCAGAAGTCCGGTTAAGGTACCAGATAATTCATTACGATAGACAGTACCATACTCTGCAATTCTCAGTGGTAATTCTCGATATGACCGTTTCTTGTTACGATAAATTAAGTGGTGCATAGGACAATTCATTGCTTTAAGATAGTAAGTTCCATCATCCATTTCCATGGGAGGATACATCGAGTCGGCATAGTGTGGCAGATGGCCGCTAGTTTCGAAAAGTTCTTGTTTGGCTAGAACGGGTGTGGTAACTCTTTCGTAACCATAAGCTTTTTCCGTTTCAACAGCAAATCTCTCAATCTCGGATTTTAGAAGTTCTCCGTTAGGCAACCAGACTGGTAATCCTTTACCTATAAGTTCGTTGATCATGTAAAGGTCCATTTCCTTTCCAATTTTCTTGTGATCACGAAGTGCGGCTTCTTTTATCTGTTTTTCACGCTTCTTAAGATCCTCTTTTGTTGCGTAGCATAGTCCATAGATGCGCGTCAGAGGCTCTCTCTTTGCGTCACCTCGCCAATATGCTTGGCTTGTACTGGTAAGTTTGAACCAGCGTAATTGTGAAGTGCTAGAAACATGTGGTCCGCGACAGAGGTCTACGAAATTCCCTTGTCTATAAGCTGACGAACCACCATCATGCCCAATCTTATCATCCATGATCTCGGTTTTGAATTGATTTTGTGAGAACATCTTACGGAGTTTCGCGTTCCCATGCTCTTCTCGCTCGATTTTTAGATTCTGCTTCGCCAGCTCTTTCATGCGTTTTTCTATTTTCGGAAGTTCATCTTTACTAATCGGTTCCATGTGGAAATCGTAATAGAATCCATGTTCGATTGGTGGACCAATTGTTGGTTTTGCATCCGGAAACATTTCCGTGACTGCCTGAGCAAGCAGATGGGCGCATGAATGGCGCAGAATGTACAGGCCAGCATCTGATGCTCCCAAGATGGGCTCGATGCTACAGTCTGTTTTGAGGACATACGAAAAGTCTCGTTCGATTTCGTCAATGAGTGCTGCTACAGCCCCATGTTTGCGTCCGAGAATGTCTGAGATAACGCCTTCCGCAGTGATTCCAATCTCATATGCGTGAACCTTATCATCGCCTGTTTTGACTTTAATCATAGGTATTGCTGTTTCACGCAGGAAGTAGCGGCATTATAATTGTGCAGGCCAACGATACAAAAAGTCTTTTCACAAGTAAATGCTTATACGCCGTCTATATTGTCAACTCAGAGATATGATTATGGCAAATGGTCCAAATCTAGGTCAAAAACGCAGTCCCCAGAAGCGTTCGAAAAAGCGCCGTTCTAAAGGTAATCAAAAAATATTGATGCTATCTTTAGTTGCTGTGGCTGTAGTGGTATTCGTTATTTTTCTGATTGCCGCCGCAGGATTGGACCCGACAATCGGTGCAGTTATCTGTATGTTAACCTTAATTGTAATATTCTATCTTATGACAATAGGCCAATCTAAACCTAGGTCGCGCAAGCGCAGAGCGAAGAGCAAAACAGAGGTGCAGACATCAGAACCACAATTCTATACGGCTCTCCCTTCTTCTCTGGGCTTAACTGAGATACCTGAAGAACAACCTAGGCCACAAGTTAAGTTGCCGCCAAGGCCTATCAGAGCAGCTAGGAGAAGACGTGACTTCATTGCTTATCCTGTAGCCGTCGGAGGCGGAGATTATTCAGATTCCTATGTACAGGTCGATAAGGATACAGTATTGCGCCTTCGTTCGGAGATGACACCCGAATCTGAGCCTAAATATTTACCTGGTTTGCGCATAGATTCACTTCCGTCATCAAAAATCGCAGCAGTTATGTCTCAGGCAGTTGTTCCAAGTGTAGAACCAGTCGAAGTTCCAGTAGTAGCAGAGGCCGTTCCAGTAGTAGCAGAGGCCGTTCCAGTAGTAGCAGAAACTGTAGGTGAGTCTACAGAAACACCAGTGGTTCAATCCGCTGTTGTTCAAGAGGATGAGGAAGAGGAAGAGCAAATGGATTTTGATATGGAATGGGATTAATTCATTCCTTGATTTTTGACTCCCCGTTGGTCTTTTATGGTCTTATCTGACTAGCCTGCCCTTGAGCGTTCATGCCGATATAATCAAACGCCGAAAAGAGAAGCCTCTTCATTTCACATTGTTGGATCCAGGAAAGATGGGGGCCAATGAGTTAGTTGAATTAGCAACCCAGACTGCATATGCTGGAACCGATGGTTTCATGGTTGGTGGTTCAACAGACTTGAGTTTGGAAAAGGTTGATTCAGCAGTTGACGCCATAAAGGAGATAACACACTTACCTGTGATTTTGTTCCCAACTCATGCTTCGTCCGTGTCTGGAAGGGCCGATGCAATTTTCTTTATGTCCCTTTTAAACAGTGAAAGTCGTCAATTTCTGGTTGGAGAACAGATTGCCAGCGCACGTTGGGTTCAACAGACTGGTTTAGAGCCCCTTTCTATGGCATATCTAGTTATTGCACCAGGCATGGCAGCAGGCCGTGTTGGTCAGGCCCAACCACTTCCTAGAGACGATTCTGATTTGGTTGTTTCTCATGCTCTTGCAGGACAATATTTGGGAATGAAGTATATTTATCTCGAGGCCGGGTCTGGTGCCCTAGAACCAGTACCGGATGCTATAATTAGTGCTGTGAAAAATGCTACAGAGGTGATATTGATAGTAGGTGGTGGAATACGCACACCCCAGGCCGCATCCAAAGCAGTGGCAGCTGGGGCAGATATAATCGTAACCGGTACCTTGGTTGAGACTTCTGATAGACTTAAGGAAGACATGTCCCTACTTATCAAATCAATTCATTCGTGATAATATATGAATTCTGAGCTCGACGTTGACAAAGTTACTCCGCCACCA
>Ga0208881_1000807_pt1 | contig 10958 bp, 10 predicted proteins | sample Knorr_S23_td_AAI_FD_185610 | JGI IMG/M metagenome (GOLD analysis project Ga0208881, IMG submission 185610) | Marine microbial communities from Southern Atlantic Ocean transect - Knorr_S23_td_AAIW_ad_876m_LV_B (SPAdes) (version 2) | ecosystem: Environmental > Aquatic > Marine > Oceanic | place... | reverse complement strand
AAGTGGAAAGCACCCTCAATCGCAGCATTTTCATCAGAGTCAGAACCGTGAACTGCATTTGCAGCAATCGACTCAGCATACATTTTACGGATGGTACCTTCGGCTGCTTCAGCAGGGTTGGTAGCACCAATTAAAGTACGGAAGTCCTCAACAGCATTCTCCTTTTCTAAAATAGCCGATACAATAGGACCCGAAATCATGTATTCAACCAACTCTCCAAAGAAAGGTCTTTCTGCATGAACCGCATAAAACGCTTCGGCATCTGCCTTCGTTAATTGAGTCATTTTCATTGCCACAATACGAAATCCAGCAGCATTGATCTTTTCTAAAATAGCTCCGATGTGTCCGTTTTGAACTGCATCAGGCTTAAGCATGGTAAATGTTCTGTTCGTTGCCATTGTCTTGTTTTTATTAGGCGCGAAATTAAGTAAAATCTTTGAGAAATCATTAAATTTGCCACTTATGAAAAATCACAACTACGAAGCATTACAAGAGGAGCTTGAAAAGCAACCTAACATACTGATTACCACACACCGTGGTCCCGATGGCGATGCAATGGGTTCATCACTGGCATTATATCAGGTACTTAAAGCACAGGGATATGAGGTGTCTGTGGTTGTTCCCAATAGTTATGCTAAGTTTTTAAACTGGTTGCCTTGTAATGAAGATGTACTTGAATTTGAAGGAAACGAAGAAAAAGCACAAGCTTTAATTGATGCAGCAGAATTAATTTTCTGTTTAGACTTCAACGATTTACGTAGAACCGATATGATGTGTGAAGCCTTAGAAAGCGCTTCTGCAAAATATGTGATGATCGACCATCATCAGGAACCAAGTGATTTTGCAGACTTCATATTTTCAGTTCCTACCGTTTGTTCTACCGCACAACTGATCTATGAATTTATCGATCAAATGGGTTGGAAAGAATTATTAAACCTGGATATTGCCAAATGCATTTACACAGGATTGGTAACCGACACCGGATCCTTTCGCTTTTCGTCAGTAGACACAAGAACACACGAAATTGCTGCCAACTTAATAGATCTGGGGCTTGAGCAGGCAGATATCCACCAAAAACTTTTCGATAACAATAAAGAGAGTAGACTGAAATTGCTGGGTTATTGTTTAAGTGAAAAATTAGAAGTCCTTCCGGAATACCACACAGCGGTAATGAGCTTGAACAGAGAAGAATTAGATCGATTCAACTTTGTCAAAGGCGATACAGAAGGATTTGTGAATTATGCTTTATCTATTGATGGTGTTGTGTTTACAGCCTTCTTTGTAAAATACGATGATAAAGTAAAAATATCCTTCCGTAGTTTAAATGATTTCCGTGCCAATCTACTCTCTAAAAAGTACTTTGATGGTGGTGGACATATCAACGCCGCCGGAGGGATATTTGAAGGTAGCTTAGAAGATGCTATTGCTAAATTCAAAGAGGTTTTACCCGAATATAAAAATGAGCTCTTAGCCAACTGCTAAACTTTGTTAAAACAAAAAAAACGAGTAAGAAATAAAGTATCTTCGCCACTATAAATTAACACTTAACAATTAAAAAGATGAAAAAAGTAATTTTCTTTTGCGGATTATTATTCGGATTAGGAGCGCAGTCTTGTACTTCAAAAGCTGATCAGCCCGTAACAGTTGATAAAATTGAGAAAAAAGAAGAAATTCTAAACCCAAAGTCTATAAAAGACAACGGGTTATTTGCTCAAATCAATACAAATAAAGGAATCATCAACATCGTTCTTGAATTTCAAAGAACACCCTTAACCGTTGCCAATTTTGTTGCTTTAGCAGAAGGAAGCATGGAAAATGATGAAAAAGAAACGGGTGTTCCCTACTACGATGGGTTAAAATTCCACAGAGTAATTAAAGACTTTATGATTCAGGGTGGTTGTCCACAAGGCAATGGATCAGGAGATCCAGGTTATAAATTTGCAGATGAATTTCATCCCGATCTAAGCCACTCAGGACCCGGAATTTTATCTATGGCCAATTCAGGGGCCGCGACAAATGGTTCTCAATTTTTTATTACCCATAAAGAAACAGCCTGGTTGGATGGCAAACACTCCATTTTCGGTCATGTAATTGATTCTGTTTCTCAGGAAGTCGTAAATGCGATTGAAAAAGATGATTCTATTATTTCTGTTAAGATCTTAAGAAATGGTCGTTTGGCAAAGAAATTCGATGCGCCAAAAGTATTTGTTGAAGCACAAGCTGAATTAGAACGTATTGCTGCAGAAAAAGCAGCTGCAGAAAAAGCAAAATTAGCCGAACTTACAGCTGGTGCAACAGAAACAGCTAGTGGCTTAATGTATGTAATACACAAAGAAGGTAATGGTGTTAAGCCGGAAGCCTCTCAGGTAGTAAAAGTACACTACAAAGGAAGCCTGGCCGATGGTACTGTTTTCGATTCTTCTTACGACAGAAACCAACCCATCGAATTCCCTATCGGTACAGGAAGAGTTATTCCGGGATGGGATGAAGGGATTGCTTTACTATCTGAAGGCGCAAAAGCAACCTTAATTATACCTTCTCACCTGGCTTATGGTGAAAGAGGTGCAGGTGGAGTGATTCCTCCAAATGCAACTTTAGTTTTTGAAACAGAATTGATTGAAATCGTTAAATAAAACAAACACAGATGAAAGACGGATTATACGCCGAAATTCAAACGAACAAAGGAAACATTCTTTTGTCTTTAGAATTTGAAAAATGTCCAATGACCGTTGCTAACTTTGTTGGTTTGGCAGAAGGGAAAATTCCAAACCAGGAAAAAGAAGATGGTGTTCCTTACTACGATGGCTTAAAATTCCATCGCGTTATTGACAACTTTATGGTTCAGGGTGGATGTCCTAAAGGATCGGGAGTTGGTGGTCCAGGATACAACTTTCCGGATGAATTTCACCCGGATCTAAAACATACCGGACCCGGAGTATTGTCTATGGCCAATGCAGGTCCTGCTACCAATGGATCTCAATTTTTCATTACGCATGTGGCTACCGATTGGTTAGACAACAAACACACCGTCTTTGGAAATGTAATCGAAGGAATGGATGTGGTAAACGCCATTATTCAAGATGATATGCTTGAGAAAATCAACATCAAAAGAGTTGGTGATGCCGCAACAGCATTTGATGCCCCTACCCTTTTTGCAAACGAAGTAAACAATTTCGAAACTAAGGAAAAAGACAAGGAAAAAAATGCCGCTTTGGATTTAAAAAAGCAAATTGAAGAAAAATACCCAAATTCTCGTACGACTGAATCCGGCTTAATTATCGCCAATGAAGTTGAAGGTACAGGAATGGATGCTATCGTTGGAAAAACTGTTTCTGTACACTACACAGGTCGACTTATGGATGGTACCGTGTTTGATTCTTCTGTAGATCGAGGAGAACCTATTGACTTTCCTTTAGGAGCCGGAAGGGTAATTAAAGGATGGGATGAAGGAATTTCTCAGCTTAAAGTAGGTGGGAAAGCAACTTTTGTAATCCCTTTCCACTTAGCATACGGAGAAAGAGGACATCCACCTGTAATTCCCGCTAAAGCTACTTTAGAGTTTGATGTGGAATTGGTAGATGTGAAATAAATTCACCAATAAAATTCTATAAAACCCCACTTTTCGGTGGGGTTTTTGTTTAGGTACAATTTGCATATATTTACGCTTTGATAGTGAAAACAACAACGACAATGAATAAATATTTACTTTTATTAGCTTCAGCTTTGTTGCTCAACGTGAATTCATCTTTTGCTCAAAAGAAAACAGAAGCTGAAGAAACTTCCAAATTGATTGCAGGGCCTATGCTTTCGTATATCGATAATTACCATGCTCAGATGTGGCTTCTAGTATCTAAAGAAACTAAAGAAGTAACCATTAAATTGGAAAACTTTGATGAGGATAGAAACCAGGAATTAGTTTTTGATATTACCGACCCTAAGAGTCATAACAACTCCGGTAGATATAACCTACACATTTCAGATTATAATAATGGTGATGAAATTCCTATTGTTTTAACGCTGGATGAATTAATTCCCGACATTGAATATAATGTACAGATCTACTTAGATTCCGTTTTAGTTGAAGAAGAAATGGATATTTACACGCCACGTAACTACTTAGCAGATATTTATTTCCTTTTGGGACACGACCTTAATTTATCTGATGAGAATGACGCCGGAGATGGAATCCTGGATGCCATGGCTGAGGTAGAATCTGACTTTATGGTTTGGATGGGAAATAATGTTTACTTCAACGACGAGGAAGCCGATTCATTTAAGAAGATGCTCGAAAAATATAAATCTGTAAGAAAACGTGAAAAGGTAAATAACTTCATGAAGTTAATGCCACATATCGCTACCTGGAACAATATGGATTTTGGCCTAAACACTTCTGACACACGCTTTGCATTAAAAGACTCTACTTTAATGGCATTTAATTTATTTTGGCCTAATGCCCCTAAAAAATCATACAATTATACGTTCCGTGACTATGGTGTGTACAAACGTTATGATTATGAAGATGTAGAGATCTTTATGTTGGATAACCGCATGTTTAAAACACCTTTAAACCAGGATGACCCTAAGTTCTTAGGACCAGACCAAATAAATCGTTTCATCAACGAAATTATGGCTTCTAATGCGGCGTTTAAATTTATTATTTCAGGAAACAGTGTTTTATCTGAAGGAAAAGATGATGAACCATTTACAGACTACGTAGAAGAATACGAGGAGTTAATGCGTAGATTACATCTTTCGCGCATTAACGGTGTTGTATTTGTTACCGGTGACACAGATGATACAGAATTACTTAAAGAAGAACGCGAACATGGATATCCATTATATGAATTAAAATTCCCCGGCTTAAGTGCTGATGGAATGTTAGATGGGAACTTTGCACGTGTAAAAGTTGAAGGCGATTACCGAAAGCGTATTTGCACCCTTCAGGTGTATGATGAATCAGGTAAAGAAGTTTTCAAAAAGAGAATTCATCAAACAGAAATTTCTTACTAAGAAACTATAAAGCCTCAAATTTGAGGCTTTTACTTTTTTTAATCCTCAAACTCCGAGGTAAAATGAAATTTCACTTCCGGGAATTTCTGTTCTGCCATTTGTATGGTAAATGCCGAATCGGCTAAGAAAACATCTCTCCCAAACTTATCAACAGCCATAGAACGATACTTCACTTTCTTGAATTCTTCCAGTTGAGCTTTATCATTGCAAGAAATCCAACAAGCTTTATGTACGTTGTGGTTTTCGTAAGTACAGGAAGCTCCATACTCATGTTTTAAACGATATTGTATCACTTCAAACTGAAGCGCCCCAACCGTCCCAATTAATTTACGACCGCTGGTTTTCATGGTAAATAACTGAGCTACCCCCTCGTCCATCAACTGATCAACTCCTTTGGCCAATTGTTTCGACTTCATCGGATCGGCATTGTTTACATATCGGAACATCTCCGGAGAAAAACTCGGAATCCCCTTGTAATGAATGACTTCACCTTCAGTTAGGGTATCTCCAATTTTAAAATTTCCGGTATCATGAAGTCCCACAATATCTCCCGGAAAAGCCTCTTCAACAATAGATTTCTTCTCGGCCATAAACGCCGTCGGGCTAGAGAATTTCATATTCCGATCCAATCGAATGTGTTTGTAGTTTGTATTCCTGTGAAACTTTCCGGAAACAATTTTAACAAATGCCAAACGATCTCTGTGTTTCGGATCCATATTGGCGTGGATCTTAAAAATGAAGCCCGTGAATTTATCTTCATAAGGATCAACAAGTCTTTCTTCCGATTCTTTAGGAAGTGGAGAAGGTGCAATATCTAAAAAGCAATGCAAAAGTTCCTGTACCCCAAAGGTATTAATGGCAGAGCCAAAAAACACCGGCGACACATCTCCCTTTAGATAAACTTCTCTGTCAAATTCCGGATAAACCGATTCAACTAGCTCCACCTCTTCCCGAAGCATTTCGGCATCTTCACCACCAATTTGATGGTCAAGTTCAGCATCCGAGATATCAGAAATAGCGACTGTTTCCGAAACGCGTTCGGTAGAATTAGGTGTGTAAAGAATAAGGCTCTTTTCGTACAGGTTGTACACCCCTTTTAGATCCGCTCCCATACCAATTGGCCAGGTTAAAGGACGCACTTTAATACCCAACTTACCTTCTATTTCATCCAACAGATCAAAAGCATCTTTACCAAATCGATCCAACTTGTTGATGAATACGATGATTGGCGTTTTACGCATTCTACAAACCTTAACCAGCTTTTCAGTTTGCGGCTCCACACCTTTGGCAACATCGATTACCACAATAACCGAATCTGCAGCCGTTAGGGTACGGAAAGTATCTTCAGCAAAATCCTGGTGACCGGGCGTATCAAGAATATTTATTTTCTTTCCTAAATACTCAAAGCCCATCACCGAAGTAGCTACCGATATCCCTCTCTGACGTTCGATTTCCATAAAGTCGGAAGTGGCTGTTTTTTTGATCTTATTAGATTTTACAGCTCCGGCCACATTAATGGCACCTCCATACAAAAGGAGTTTTTCGGTAAGCGTTGTTTTACCGGCATCGGGGTGTGATATGATGGCGAAGGTTCTCCTGCGCTCTATTTCTTCTTCAAACTTCATTAGCAAATTCTGATCAGCGTTTCAGCAAATTCAATTTTGTCTCCTTTGCGCAATTTTAATCGCTTGCGGGTATCAACCTCACCATTGTAACGTACAAGTCCCTCTGTGATCAAGCTATTGGCCTGACCACCACTTTCTACAAGAGCTAAAATTTTTAATAATTTATTGAGTTCTATAAACTCTTTTTCCAATGTAAACTCCAGTTCCTGCATCGATTTTAACTTAAGAATTGCAAAGATATTTAAATTGAGAGGATGGACTGTTTTTACGATTTATTTTCACGAAAAAATTATCTTTGTTCGAATTTCAAATACGAACAATGAGGATCCTAAGTTTTATAGTTGGTTTGTGCTGTTTAAATACAGTTGTTTTCGCACAAGAATATTCAATTTTCGGTAAGGTTGACGGAATGCCCGACGGAGAAGTCTTGTTGGGTTATTACTACGGTGATAAACAATTTGTAAAAGATACCGTTGAGTCGCATCACGGATTTTTTCATTTTACATCTGAAGAAGATCTTGAAAGTGGTATGTACTTCGTTTTACTGCCTGACAGACAGTATTTTCAATTAATCCTTGACGAAACTCGCAATTTTAGTTTTGAAACCGACTTTAAAGACTTAATTGGAAGTATGAAAGTCCAGGGCTCTCAGGAAAATGAATTATTTTATAACTATCAAAAATTTACCCAACAAAAAGCTCTGGAAGCAGAACCCATAAAAAAACAGTTGGCAGGTTTAGAAAAAGGCTCCAAAAAATACAAAAAATTAGAAAAAGAGTTAAGGCCCATAAATAACGAGGTTTCAAAATTTAAGCTGGAATACATGAAGAAGTACCCTTCTGTATTCTTTGTAAAACTCCTCAAAGCTATGGAACCCATTCTCATCCCTGAAGCACCGGTACTTGCAAATGGAGAGGTTGATGACAAATTTCAATACAACTACTTTAAAAAACACTATTGGGATCATTTTGACCTGAAGGATGATCGAATGATTCGCACCCCAATTTTCCACAATAAGATGGAAAAATATTTACAGGAATACACCCCCCAAATTTCCGATTCCATAAACAGATCTTTAGATACACTCATCGAAAAGGCAAGATCAAGTAAAGACCTTTTTAAATACATCATCAACTGGTCAACGCATCACTACGAGTCTTCAAAAATAATGGGGCAAGATGCGGTATTTGTTCATTTGGTATTTACGTATTTCATAACCAGACAAGCGCCATGGATCGATGAGGTACAATTGACAAACATTATTGACAAGGCCATGCGGATCAGCCCGAATTTAATTGGTAGCATAGCCCCTTTTTTAAGTATTCCTGACGATAAAGGTGAAGTACAGGATCTACATAAAATAGAAGGCCCTTTTACCGTACTCTTCTTTTACGACCCGGATTGTGGACATTGTAAAACGGAAACTCCAAAAGTGAAAGAAATCGTAGAATCTTATGCTGATAAAGGCGTGCAGGTTTATGCCGTTTGTACTGAATTTGACGAAGAAATGTGGAAAGACTTCATCGTAGAGCAGGAAACAGACCACTGGATAAACGTGATCGATCTGGAGAATAAATCAAACTTCAGAGGTAAGTACAACGTAATGGGTACACCACGTTTGTACTTGTTAGACGCCAAGAAAAAGATCATTGCCAAACAAATTAACTCTGAAGCCCTGGGCGAAATTCTTGAAAACGAATTTAAGATGTTAAACTAGGTACTAGGTATTAGGTACTAGGTATTGGGCACTGAAAATTGACAACTCAAAACACTTACTTTAAGTTGGTAACCCCGCACATGCGGGGCTTAAAATACTTTTAACTTGCAAACTTTTTTAAACTCCCATATCCGGAGCGGCGGCACTTGTAACGGTTAATTGATTTATATCTCTGTCGAATAAATACAAACCTCCTTTATCATCGCCAATTAATTTAAGCTTATCAAGTACGGTACGAGCCAGAGCTTCTTCTTCTATTTGCTCAGCCACATACCACTGCAAAAAGTTTTGAGTGGTGTAATCTCTGTTTTCAAGACATGTGTGAACCAGATCATTAATCATTGCCGTAACGCCTACTTCATGATCCAGAAAATCCTGAAAAACGTGCGTTAAGCAATCAAACATTTTTGAAGGCTCTTTAATTGCAGGTATGTGTGCATGCCCACCTCTTTCGTTCACATACTTAACCAATTTAAGCATGTGTTGTCTTTCTTCATCAGATTGCTTGTAAAAAAAGTTAGAAACTCCTTCATAACCTTTAGTTTCAGCCCACGATGCCATAGCTAAATATAAGTGAGACGAACTAGCTTCAGCAGAGATTTGCTCGTTTAATGCGATTTGTATTTCTTTATTTATCATAACGATAGTCTATTAATGTTGCAACAAATTTACGGCTAAAGATGTAGAGTTACTTGTAAAAACCTTTGTTTTTAACTAATTTATATTCGGTCTAACTATGGATTAAACCGGATTATTCATCCAAAATTTCGAGAATTACCTGAGCAGCTTTACGAATTTCATCCTCAGAAATGGTTAATGGTGGACTAAGCCTTACAGCCGTTTGGGTAAACAAGAAGAAGAAAGTAATAATGCCTTTTTCCAGCCCTCTATGCACTAATTTTTGACAAGTTTCGGCATCTTCAAACTCTATCCCAAGCATCAAACCTGTTCCGCGAATTTCTTTAATCCTAGGGTGCTTCAAAAGAGCTCTAAAAAGTGCCTCCTTTTTGGTTACTTCCCGAATAAGTTCGGTTTCGCAAAGTTCATTAAGCGTTGCCAGTGCCGCAGCACAAGCAACAGGATGTCCGCCAAAGGTGGTAATATGTCCGAGTTTAGGATTTTCTCTTAAGCAATGCATCTTTTCTGTAGAAGTCGTAAAAGAACCAATAGACATCCCTCCTCCCATTCCTTTCGCCATGCAAAGAATATCCGGAGTTACGCCATAAGTTTCAAGGCCGAATAAATTTCCTGTGCGACCGTAACAGGTCTGTATCTCATCAAAAATTAAAAGTGCCCCAACTTCATCACACCTGTTTCTTACGGCATTTAAAAAACCATTTTCAGGGGTAATAAATCCCGTAGCTCCCTGAACAGGTTCGATGACTACGGCCGCCGTTTTTTCAGTAATTTGTTTCAGGCTGTCAAAGTCGTTGTAAATAATCTGTCTGCAATCGGGAAGCAAGGGTCTGAATTTTTGCTTGTACGTTTCTGTACCCATAATACTTAAAGCACCTTGCGTACTGCCGTGATACGAATCTTTACACGAGATAATCTCCGACCTGCCTGTAAATCTTTTTGCGAGCTTCATCGAAGCCTCAATAGCTTCTACACCAGAATTAACAAAATAGGTGCAATTTAAAGTGTCGGGTAATAAAGAAGCCAGTTTTTTAGCCAGATCCAACTGAGGGTCCTGAATAAATTCTCCATAAACCATCACATGCATGTATTTTTCAGCCTGGTCTTGTACGGCTTTCACCACACGAGGGTGGCAATGACCGATTGTACAGGCAGAAACACCTGCAACCAGATCAAGGTAGGTTTTCCCCGACTTATCAACGATGTACATTCCTTTAGCAGATGCCACCTCGATACCTAATGGATAAGGTGTCGTTTGTCCCTGATGCTTTATAAAAGATTCCTTTACTCCCATCGTAAAGTTTAATGAAGAAAAATAACAGACTTAAAATAAACCGTGAAGCTCAGCATTTACTTTATCTACAATAAATCCTAAGTCTTCCTGATTTTCCGTAAAATCCAGATCGTCGGTATCTATGATGAGCAACTTTCCCTGAGAGTATCCGGAAATCCATGCCTCATAGCGTTCGTTTAGACGCGTAAGATAATCGATACGTATGCTTGATTCATAGGCTCTGCCACGCGCCTGAATTTGTTTTACTAAAGTAGGTACAGAAGCTCTAAGGTAGATTAACAGATCCGGTGGCTTAACAAAAGAAGACATCAGATCGAAAAGACTGGCATAGTTTTCAAAATCCCTTGAAGTCATCAGACCCATTGCGTGTAAGTTGGGTGCAAAGATCTGTGCATCTTCATAGATCGTACGATCTTGAATAATATTCTTTCCACTTTCCTGAATTTCTTTTAACTGTCCAAAACGACTGTTCAAAAAATAAACTTGAAGGTTAAAAGCCCAACGCTGCATATCGGTATAAAAGTCATCCAGATAAGGATTATCATCAACCAATTCATAATGAGGTTCCCAATTAAAGTTTTTGGCCAATAATTCAGTCAATGTTGTTTTACCAACACCTATATTTCCCGCTACTGCAATATGCATTTCTTAGAATTTCAAATTAAGGTTTAAAAAT
>Ga0208881_1000805_pt1 | contig 10971 bp, 8 predicted proteins | sample Knorr_S23_td_AAI_FD_185610 | JGI IMG/M metagenome (GOLD analysis project Ga0208881, IMG submission 185610) | Marine microbial communities from Southern Atlantic Ocean transect - Knorr_S23_td_AAIW_ad_876m_LV_B (SPAdes) (version 2) | ecosystem: Environmental > Aquatic > Marine > Oceanic | place... | reverse complement strand
CATTAATACCAACATCCACGTGTACATTTTTGTTGATTTCGGCTGGATCAATTTCAATATGAATTTTCTTTGAGTTTGGTGAGTAGGTATTAATGTTTCCAGTAACGCGATCATCAAATCTCATCCCACAAGCAATCAAGAGGTCTGCATTTTGAATGGCATTATTAACCGCAAATTCTCCATGCATTCCCATCATACCCATATTTAAGGGATGACTCGCAGGTATTGCACCGGATCCCAGCAAGGTCCAGCCAATAGGTATACTTGAAATTTCCGCCATTTCTACCACTTCCTTTGATGCACCTGAAATCAAAATTCCATGGCCTGCCAGTATAACAGGTTTGTTGGATTTGGAAATAAGCCTTGCAGCCTGTTCCAGGTCATTTAATTCTGCTTTATGGGCAAAATTATTTCCCGGTATGCTTACAGGTTCTTCAGGATATTCAAATTCTATGGCTTGCGTTTGTATATCTTTTGGTATATCAACCAGTACAGGACCAGGTCGGCCAGAACGAGCAACAGCAAAAGCTTCTTTTATTGTTTTTGGAAGATCATGAATATCCATAACTAAGTAACTGTGTTTTGAAACAGGGATAACTGCACCAGCAATATCGGTTTCCTGAAACGCATCGCTACCTATGGCAGCACGTGGTACCTGCCCAGTAATACACACAATGGGTGACGAATCCATCATGGCTGTAGCAATACCGGTCACCATATTAGCTGCACCTGGACCAGAAGTAGCCATCGCAACACCAACCTTACCGCTAGCTCTGGCATAGCCATCAGCCATATGTGTAGCACCCTGCTCATGCCGGACTAAAACATGGTGAATCTTATCTTTGTATTTATTCAAGGCGTCATAAGCCGGAAGAATGGCGCCTCCCGGATAGCCAAATACAACGTCAACATTTTCTCTGACCAAACATTCCCATAAAATCTCTGCACCTGTAAGTTTTCTTTTAGCCATTTTTTTATCCTTTGTTCATCTCAGCACTGCACCAGTATTAGCAGATGTAACCATTCGTGCATACCTATGCAAATAACCATGCTTAATTTTTGGTTTAAATGGTTTCAATAAAGACGCGCGTCGATCTATTTCCTTTTTAGGTACGTCTAAAATGATGGATCGTTCGGGTATATTAATCTTGATCATATCACCCGCCTGAACGATTCCAATTGGTCCTCCAGCTGCAGCTTCCGGTGAGATATGTCCTATGCAGGCCCCACGGGTACCACCAGAAAAACGGCCGTCCGTGATTAGAGCAACTTTAGAGCCAAGCCCCATGCCCATGATGTTGCTTGTAGGAGCTAACATTTCCGGCATACCAGGGCCTCCTTTAGGCCCTTCGTAGCGTATGACCACGACATCACCGGACTGCACTTCTCCATTCAAAATACCCTGAACCGCAGATTCCTGCGATTCATAGATTCTGGCCGGCCCTTCATGGATTTTCATATTTTCCTCTACTGCGGCAGTTTTTACAACAGCACCATCCGGGGCAAGATTTCCAAAAAGCACTGCTAGTCCTCCTTCTTCGGAAAAAGGGTTATCAACAGAACGGATGACCTTGGAATTTTTATTTTTAACATTTGCAATAGTTTCCCCCAATGTTTGCCCTGAAACAGTGGGACGATTTAGATCGAGTAAGCCCTCTTTTTTAGATAATTCTTTGAGAATAACTGAGATACCGCCTGCATCAAACACATCTTCCATATGTACATCTGGAGTTGCCGGACTAACCTTGCAAAGATATGGTGTTTTGCGGCTGAGAGAATTCAATTCCTCTAAATTGAAAGTCAACCCGGCTTCAAATGCTGCTGCCAGAGTATGTAGGACAGTATTGGTGCTGCCACCCATGGCCATATCAAGCGTAAATGCGTTTAGGATTGTTTCCTGGTTCACAATATCACGGGGCTTTAAATTATTCTTTACTAGATCCATAATCGCTTTCCCTGTTTTACGTACCAGGTCTAACCGAGCGGGGTCCACGGCCAAAATGGTTCCATTACCTGGCAGTGCAAGTCCCAGTGCTTCCATAAGACAATTCATTGAATTTGCTGTAAACATACCAGAGCACGAACCGCAGGTGGGACAGCCATTTTTTTCCAGATCATTTAATGCTATTTTATCAATACTACCAGCTTTGAATTTTCCCACACCTTCAAATACAGAAATTAGATCCACCTTTTGACCCTTCTGGTTCATACCTGCTTTCATAGGTCCACCAGAAACAAATATGGTCGGAATATTGACTCGCAAAGCGGCCATGAGCATGCCCGGAACAATTTTATCGCAATTGGAAATACATACCAGACCATCCAAACGATGTGATTCAGCTACTGTTTCGACACTATCTGCGATGAGTTCACGGCTAGCTAAAGAATAGCGCATGCCAATATGACCCATGGCAATTCCATCATCGACACCAATTGTATTAAACTCGAAAGGGATTCCGCCTGCTTCCCGAACACCTTCTTTTGCTACTTTTCCAAATTCTTGAAGATGTACGTGGCCTGGTATAAGATCAATATAAGAATTCGCTATACCGATAAATGGGCGATCAAAATCGCTTTCGCTTTTAATCTGACCTGTAGCCCATAATAGACTCCGATGCGGTGCTCTTTCAAATCCTTTTTTAATCTCGTCTGATCTCATCACATTTTCCAAACTCTTATGGTAACATATACCATGATAATGTTTTCAACTCGTTCAAGTGCCTAATAAAACAATCCAGTTATTCGACTTTGTTTGGTGGGATTTTATCTCACCGTTCGCGCCGCCTGAATAATTTTCTGTTCTTCTTAGGCAGCCAGAACGGTAATGCTAGTAATAAGTAATAGTACCAGAATATTTAAAATCTGGAATATTGACAAAGAAAAATTAACTGGTAAACTAATTACGCTACCGCTGGATATAATGCATTCCATTGTTGACGATAAATCATTTCCAGTTTTTATTATCATGCTCATTTACTTATTAACCAAGTTACTTAGATAAACAAACAATTTGTTTTACTAAGCTAGATTTAATTTAATTATTTAAATACCTGTGTCAAATAATATAATTATTCAATTGACAACTATGTTTAATTAAATGTTTTATTCCTGGTAACCTGTCAGTTCCCTAGCTGATGGATCCTGCGTCTTGACCCATTTTGGCATCCAAAAATGAGGAATCAACTGTTCATTTTTCCCAAAATATTGTTCAAAAATCTTGCGGTAGTAATAGCTTTCTTTTAACAGTGGTGGGCAATGAGTGATTGTTTTTTTCTCTCGTTGGTACTCCTCATCGCTTATTATAAGATCAACATACGATTTGATTGTTGTGTGCCAAGACCGCTTTTGTGAACTAACACCATCAGAAAAAGCACACTTTCGTCTCCAAAGTACTTCATCGGGTAAATAATCAAGTTGATCAAAAGCTTTTCTTAACAAATATTTTTCTAACCTTCTATCTCCATCAAACATCTTTAATTCTGCCGGGATAGATAAATAATATTTTACAAATGCTTTATCCAAAAATGGCGTTCGAGCTTCCAACCCATTACAACTTATGCTGCGATCCGATCTTAAGACGTCAAAATAGTGAATTTCTTCTATCAGCCTTTGACTTTCTTTCTGAAGCGCAAGCGGTGAAGGTGCATTTTTTAGATATATATAACCGCAGCATACTTCGTCACTACCATCACCATTAAAAATGACTTTACAATCAGTATTTTCAGAAATGTATTTGGAAACCAAGTAATTCCCAACGCTAGCTCGTACCGTGGTTGTATCGTAAGATTCAATATTATAGATAACAGTTTCAATTGCCTTAAGAAAATCTTTTTCAGATATTTCAATCTGATGATGTTTTGTGCCTAAAAATTCTGCAACCAATTGTGCATAAGTAAGGTCTACACTGCCAGGCATCCCTATCGAAAATGTATTGAGTTGCGGGCCTGTATAATGGCGTGCTACTAAACTTGTAATTAGACTGGAGTCCAATCCGCCAGAAAGTAAACACCCGATATCCCTTTCAGCCATAAACCGCTTTATTACCGCTTCTGTGAGCAGTATTCTAATTTCCTTACAAATGGCACCTTCATCTTTATCCCGATGATCTTCACTATTGTAGGTAAAATAGCGTTGAAAAGTATCTGGTTCATCAGAACACCACCATGTGCCTGGTGTAAATGGAACGACCTGTTTGCAAAACGGAATCAGCGGTTTCGCCTCTGATGATATGAATATTTCACCCCCATCTAGTCCAATGAAACCGGGACGAACGCCCATGGGGTCTCTGGACGCATATAAACAGTTTGATGATGCATCAAAAAGGATAAACATGAAAACTCCATCCAATTCTTTCACCGTTCTTTCCATCCCGAATGCTTCAACCATAAATAGAATTATCTCGCAGTCTGATCCAGTAGTTAATTTAAAATTATATTTTTTTGCCAATTCCTGGTAATTATAAATCTCTCCATTACAGATCAGGGTCAAAGATTTATTATTGGGATGTTTCATGGGTTGATCGCCGGACATTGTGACGCCCATTATTGCTAAACGATGAAAGGCAAATAACACGTCATTAGCAATATTATCATAATGAGAATTATCGGGACCTCTGTAAGCAATAAGATCAACAGACTCCTTTAATTTTTCCCAATTATAGGTTTCGCCCTTATAAGCGAATATTCCGCACATTATACTTTTATCCTATTTTGCATTTTATCAAAAAAAAACCCCCAAGAGATCAATCATCGGGGGTTTAACAAAACTTCGACCTAAGGCTACAAAGCTTTTACCCCTTTTGGATTATTATTATTGTTATTAAATAATATTAAAAAATCAGACGAAAAATTTATTACTGAAAAATGTCCGGAAAAAATTTTGTAATTCATTGATTATTTATATCTTTGATTATGTATGTTTTCTACTAATTAATTCAAATTAATATTTAATTATATATTCTGTTATAATTATTAATTATTTATTGACTGTTGACTTTAAGTTAATACTATTTTTAGAATAAATGTAGCTTCTAAACTTGCTATTTGACAACTCAACACTGGGTTTTATCCAGAAAGAAAGATAAATTTTTTGATGTACGTTATGTGGCAATGTGGCACTTTCACACAATACTGTAAGAGGCGCTGCCGGCGGTGGGATTTTAATGGCAGAATTATTGGTTCATAAAGGATATATTCATGAAAAATAATTCAATTAGTGTTCGGGCTACTGCTTCAGTAGCGAATGTATCCTGTGGCTTTGATTGCATTGGATATGCCATTACAGAACCAGCTGATATTTTAACAATAAAATTAAAAGATTCCCCAGGAGTGGATATCACCCTTTCTGGATCAAAAGCTGATACCATAACCACTGTAGTAAAATATAATACAGCAGGAAAAGCAATTTTATCGCTGTTGAGTACATTGGGAATTAATCAAGGTTTTAATGTACACATTGAAAAAGGTGTTCCGCCTGGAAGTGGATTAGGTTCTAGCGCAGCTAGTGCTGCAGCTGCAGTTGTGGGGGTCAATGAATTATTGGGTAAACCGCTGAAATTGGAAGAATTATTATTACATGGAATGGCCGGTGAAGCGGTTGCCTCCGACGGATTTCATGCCGACAATATCGCGCCAGCTTTATTTGGTGGAATTATACTTATTCGCAGCTATGATCCTTTAGATATTCTGCAATTGCCTGTACCGGAAAATTTATTCAGCACTGCCGTACTGCCTGATTTTGTGATTAATACCCGGGATGCCAGAAATATACTACCCAATCGGGTTCCTTTAAAATCTGCGGTGGAACAGGCCGGAAATTTAGCTGGATTTACCCATGGTTTGCACAAAGCTGATTTTGATTTGTTGGGCCGGTCTATGGTCGATTTGTTTGCCGAGCCCATCAGGGCTGAATTGATCCCCGGTTACCATATCGTCCAGAAGGTCGCTATGGATACGGGCGCAATTGGCTGTGGAATATCCGGTTCAGGGCCCGCCTTATTTGCCTTAAGTGATTCAAAAGAAATGGCTAAAAAGGTAGGATCTGCTATGGTAGAGGCATTCAAGAAAAACGGAATGACTAGCATCGCTTATTCATCGTCTATCCATAAAAAGTCCCCGGATATCCTGGACTGAACCGTTTGCGGTATTTCAGCACCAACAAAAGGAGCGCTGGTGTTGGTTTTAAAGAAGCGCTTTTTCATGGATTAGCCCCTGATAAAGGGCTTTATTTTCCAGAATCGATCCCTGAGTTTGATCTTGCATTTTTTCGATCGGAAATGACGTATTGTGAACTAGCTTCGACATTGATCTTGCCTTTCGTATCCGAAGATATATCTTCCACAGATCTTATCAAGATCACGGAATCTGCTTTTACCTTCGAAATACCTCTGATCTCTTTGACCGCGGATGTTCAGGTGCTAGAATTATTCCACGGACCGACCCTAGCCTTCAAAGATTTCGCTGCCAGGTTCATGGCCCGCTGTATGGAACATTTACTTGCTGAAGAAATCACCATACTGGTGGCCACATCCGGTGATACAGGCAGCGCTGTAGCAAATAGTTTTTTTGGTTTGGATGGTATCCAAGTAGTAATCCTTTACCCTGCGGGTCGAGTGAGCCCCATCCAGGAAAAACAATTAACCACTTACGGTGGCAATGTAACTGCCCTGGAAGTCCAGGGTAATTTTGATGACTGCCAGCACATGGTCAAGGAAGCTTTTTCAGATGAAAGTATAATTCAGCGACGCCCTCTGAGTTCCGCAAATTCCATCAATATTGCCCGTCTCCTGCCCCAGTCTGTTTATTATGCCTGGGCTTGGAAACAGACCAACACTGACCTGCCAATAGTTTTTAGTGTACCCAGTGGAAATTTTGGCAATCTTACTGGCGGTATCCTGGCCGAGAAAATGGGCCTGCCGGTAGAGAGTTTTATTGCGGCCACCAACGCCAATGATGTATTCCCTAAATATTTACAAAGCGGAGTATTCAAAGCCCAACCCTCTAAACAGACCATTTCCAATGCCATGGACGTGGGCAAGCCCAGCAATCTGGATCGGATCAAAAAAATTTATAATAGCAGTGTAAACGCTATTCGGGAAGATATAGTAAGCTGGGGTTTTCAGGATGATGAAACGCAAAATGCTATCCGAAATACAATGGCAAGGTATGACTACCTGATAGACCCGCACACGGCTGTGGGACTATTAGGATTAGAAAAATATCGTCAAGAGAAGAAAGAACACCACACCGGTATTGTTTTGGCAACAGCGCACCCGGGAAAATTTGCGGATGTGATTGAACCTATCGTCGGTGAAAAAGTTGTAGTACCACTACAGCTGCAAAAAGCAATGGAAAAAGAAAAAAATAGCATTACTATTCCTGCCCATTATTCATATTTAAAAGATTTTTTAATTGATACTTAAGGATACATTATGAAATTTGGTACGAAAGTGATCCATGCTGCAATTAAACCGGATCCTATCACTGGATCTATCCTTCCGCCCTTGCACCAAACAGCTACCTATGTGCTTGAAGAAGTCGGAAAAGATAAGGGGTTTGATTACACTCGCTCTGCTAATCCCACACGACAAATGATGGAAGATCATTTAGCTGCGATTGATAATGGTAAATATGGTATTGCATTTGCAAGTGGTATGGCGGCGGTAGATAGTTGTTTAAAGTTATTAAAGGCTGGAGATCATGTGATCTGTTCTGATGATGTATACGGTGGTGTCTCACGACATTTTAACCAGATTTTGGTTAATTATGATTTGCACTTTACTTATGTGGACAGTTCCAATGCTGCCAATGTTAAAAATGCGATCCGCAAAGAAACAAAAATGATTTGGGCTGAAACACCTACTAATCCATTGCTGAAAGTAACGGACCTAGAAGCTGTGGGAAAAATCGCTAAAGAACACAACCTAATTTTTGGAGTAGACTCTACATTTGCAACACCAGTATTTTTACGTCCCCTAGAATTTGGAGCAGATTTGGTCATGCATAGCACTACAAAATACATTAGTGGTCACAATCAGTTGATTGGCGGAATGGTAATTACAAATAGAGAAGACCTTTTTGGCAAGCTCAAGTTTGTACAGAAAACTATTGGAGCCGTACCCAGCCCCTTTGATTGCTGGCTCACTTTATTGAGTGTAAAGACGCTGGACCTCAGAATGAAAAAGCACGCAGAGAATGCGCAAAGTGTAGCTGAATATTTAGAAAATCATCCCAAAGTTGCATCGGTAACTTATCCTGGATTAGCATCGCATCCTATGCACCACGTTGCTAAGGAACAAATGAGTGGTTTTAGTGGTATGATTTCCTTTGAATTACATGATGGTATTCCAGCCGGGAAGACATTAATGAATTCCGTTGTATTAGCCCAGCTGGCCGAAAGCTTGGGATCTGTGGAAACTATGATCACCCATCCAGCTACAATGACCCACGCTGAAGTACCAGAAGAAGAACGCATGGCAAGAGGCCTTACTGATGGATTAGTCCGTTTATCTGTAGGGATAGAAAATGTCGAAGACATCATTCATGATCTTGAAATGGCATTAGAGAAAACATAGTGCAAGATCGTTGGATTACTTCTCAACCTTGCAACTGAGCATTGCTGGATTTCATTAATACTATTTTTGTGTACATTATTTAGACCAAGCGTTATAAAAAATAGCATGGCGTATATACGTATTAACTTTTTATCCTTCCTGTCTTTTGTGTAGTTTTTTTCATGGATTCAATTGAAAAAATTAATTCGCTCCGCAAAAAAATTGATGAACTTGATGATCAAATGATAGATCTGGTCGTTCAACGCTTGGCAATTGCTAAAGAAATAGGTGATATAAAAGAGACTAATGGGATTGAGGTCATTGACCCTTACCGCGAGTCTCAAATTATCAATCGTTTTGCTGAAAAGTTGGCTGGAACATTAGAAAAAAAAGATATTACTGCGATTTTTGAACCAATTTATAGCATTTCAAAAAGATTGCAAAAAAAATCAAAATAGTACTAGTAACCAAAACTTCGCTTGTATAAAATCCTTTGTAATGAATTACGTGAATGAACAAAAATTTACCAGGTGGTACTTTTATTTTAACAATGGAGGGGTTTTGTAGTCTAAGGTAGACTTGAAAATGTTGACTGCATTAAGCCCTGGTTATTAAACCGGGGTTTTTTTTTGCTTAATAAAGATACCAGTAACAACAAAATATTTCACTCAAAAAATCAAAGGATTATTATGACAAGTATTGGTATACAGGGTGGAAAAGGAAGTTTTTCTGAACAGGCAGCCCATGAGTTTTCCCATAATCACGGACTGGAAGGTGCAGATATCATTTATCAGATCTCATCTGAAACAGTATTGGCTGGTGTTGAATCCGGTGAAACAGATTACGGCATCATTGCCATGGAAAATGCCCAAGGCGGAGTTGTAATTGAAAGTGTGGAAGCCTTGGCGAAATACCGCTGCGATATTCTTGAAATGTTCCATATCCCCGTAGATCAAAACCTTTTAGGGTTGGCTGGAACACATGTGGGTGATCTAACTGAAATCCATTCTCACCAGCAGGCCTTGCGCCAGTGTAAGGACTACTTGGGTGAACATTTCTGGACGCGACCGCTCATTGAAGAAGACGATACAGCTGAAGCAGCGCGACGGCTCGCTGAAGGGAAACTTTCATCCACAGCTGGTGTGATCGCCAATAAGGCTTGTGCTGATCTTTATGGATTGGAAATTCTTCAGGAAAGCATCCATGATCTGAAACATAATCTTACACTATTCCTGGGTGTGAAAAAACTGGGGAATTCATGAACAGCGTTGGCATTATTGGATTTGGCCGGTTCGGAAAAGTATTGGCCAATATTTTACAGAAAGGATTCTCCATAAAAGTATACGATTCAAATCCGATTGATACCTTTCCCGGCGTAGAATTCACCGATCTCGAATCTGTATTAAAAGAAAAGGTCATTTTTATTGCAGTTCCTATTCGGCACTTTGAAACGGTGGTCAAGGAGATTTCTCCGCAACTTTCAGAAAGAACAACCATCATTGATGTTTGTTCGGTGAAGAAACATCCTGTGGAGATCATGGAAACTAACCTTCCTGATAATGTTGGGATCATTGCGACCCACCCGATGTTTGGACCTGATTCTTTCAGGTCAAATAACCGCCTGAAAATGGTGATGAGTGATACAAAAGATATTTATGACCAGTTTAATTTCTGGCGGCGATTTTTCAGCGATCAAGGCATCCATATTATAGAAATGTCCCCCGACCAGCACGATCGCATGGCGGCTCAAACCCAGGGGGTGACCCACTTCCTGGGCCGAATGCTTAAGGAATATGGCATCCGAAAAACTTCGATGGATACTCAAGGGTTCTGCGATCTACTGGATCTGGTGGACCAAACCTGTAACGACACCTGGGAACTCTATACAGACCTTCAACTCTACAATCCATTTACAGAAGATATGATTGACAAACTTAAACTAGCGACAGAATCCTTGGACAATCGCTTAAAAGAATTACAAGATGTGGCAGACTGACAGCTGGCGGAATTTTACCGTTAAATTTATTCCGGATTATCCCGATAGAGATCATTTAACGGAAGTTGAAAAAACACTTCAAGGATTTCCGCCATTAGTTTTCGCAGGCGAAGTTCGATCATTAAAACGTTCTCTTGCAGATGTCGCCGAAGGAAACGGATTTCTGCTCCAAGGCGGAGATTGTGCTGAAAGTTTTTCTGAATTTCATGCGGATAATATACGTGATACGTTTCGGGTAATCCTGCAAATGGCGGTGATACTCACCTCCGGGGCGAATTTGCCTATAGTAAAATTAGGACGGATGGCCGGTCAGTTCGCCAAGCCACGATCCAGCGCAACCGAAACAATTGATGGTATTGAACTCCTCAGTTACACAGGCGACATTATTAACGATATCCGTTTTGATGCGGACAAACGCCAACCC